>ENA-OQNO01001831-OQNO01001831.1-human-gut-metagenome-genome-assembly--contig:-NODE-1831-length-13280-cov-4.153805_pt1 | contig 13280 bp, 11 predicted proteins | sample MGYA00242629_ERZ504880 | MGnify/ENA primary metagenome ERZ504880 (study PRJEB26092, sample SAMD00036377) | human gut metagenome | host: Homo sapiens | study: EMG produced TPA metagenomics assembly of... | reverse complement strand
CGTCCTCCAACGTCGGCGTCGTGTTCTACCCGGGAGCAAAGGTCGAGTACAGCGCCTACGCCCCGCTCATGCGCGACCTAGCCGAGCGCGGCATCTTCTCCGTAGCGGTGCAGATGCCGTTCAACTTCGCGTTTTTCGACATCAATGCGGCCGATCGGGTTCGCGCGGCATTTCCCGAAACAGGCTCCTGGTGGGTGGGCGGCCACTCCCTGGGCGGCTCGATGGCCGCGCAATACGCCGCAGATCACGCCGACGATCCCAACCTGAAGGGCATCGTCTTGGCGGCCTCCTACTCCGCAAGCGACCTTTCGCACACCAGCTTGGGGGCGATCTCCGTATACGGATCGAACGACCAGGTGCTCAACCGCGCGAAACTTGAAAAGAACTCCGGGCTTCTTCCGCCTGGGTCCTCCACCGTGGAGCTAGCAGGCGGAAACCATGCGGGGTTCGGCGACTACGGCCCGCAAGACGGCGACGGAGCCGCATCGATATCGCCCGAGGAGCAGCGTGACCAGGCGGCGGAGGTCATTGCGGCCTACCTGATCGACCACGAACAAGCAGCGGGCGCGCAGGCGACGTCGAAGTAGCTTTATCGCAGCTTGTCGCGCCGATCTCGCCAATCGGGCATGAACGTGTCCATAAGCTCCTTGAAGCGCGGGCCGTGCCCGCGCTCGAGCAAGTGGCATAACTCGTGAACCACCACGTACTCCAAGCATTCCGGCGGGTACAGCGCCAGGCGCACGTTCAGGCAGATACGGCCTGTGGAAGGCTGGCAGCTGCCCCAACGGCTCGTCATGTTCCGATACGCCAGCGTGCCCGCCTTCACGCCCATGATAGGCTCCCACGCCTCGACCAGAACCGGAGCGCACGCCTCCACCACCGCGCGCCACGCAGCCACCTGCTCGGACGTTGCGCGCGCGGCCTCCATGGCCGGCGATGCCGCCGCCTGCGCACGCTTCGCATCGATCCACGAGCGCTTTTCTCGAACGAACCGCTCGATATCCCGATCCCGTACGTGCAGCGGCGCGGAAATCTCCACATGCTCGCCCGTGCGCGCGATGCGCAGATTGAGGTTCTTCACGCGCTTGCGCGTCAAGCGCACGCTCAAGCCGTCCACGAAAAGCTCCGTCACCGAACCCTCCGCGCTCCGCTCGCGAACGGACCGGCCCGCATTCACGAGAGAGCCCTTCCGTCGCCGCCCTGCGCTTCGGCGGGAAAGGCGCGCCATGTCCGAAGGACACGGGAGAACCGGACGAGAAAAACAGCCGTGAGCGCGAACGTCGCCAACTCGGCGGCAGGAAACGTCGACCACACCCCCGCCATGCCGAACAGCGCCGCCAGCAGAAACGCGAACGACAGCATGGCCACGAAGCCGCGCACCAAGGAAACGATCAAGCCGCGAGCAGGTTGCTCCACGGCGCTGAAAAACGCGGCCGCCACGATATTGATTCCTGCAAAGAAGTATCCCAAAAAGTATATGCGCATGCCGTCAACCGCGAGCGCCGTCAACTGAGGATCGTTGTCGCGATTGAACGCAAGCGCCAACGGCTCCGCGCACAAGAACACGCCGGCATACACGACCGCCGCGATGGCAACCGACGTGATCAACGCCAGCTTCAACACGGAGCGCGCATCGGAAGCGCTCGCCCGCGCGTAGGCATTGCTCGCCAAAGGCTGGATGCCCTGCGCTATGCCCACGAACAGCGAGTTCGCCACGAACGCGAAATTCGCCACCACGCCGTATGCGGCCACCCCCGTGTTTCCTTCGAAGTTCAGGATGATCAGGTTCAACACCAAAAGGACAAGACCGCCTGAAAGCTCCACCACAAACGAAGAGAAGCCCAAAGCGCCGATGTGGGCCGCCGTGCGCAAGCTCGGGCGCATGCGCACCGGCCGAAACGAGTTGCGCCGTTTCAGGAAATGCAACGAAAGCACCAGCATGCTCATCAGCGGCGCAAGGCCCGTGGCGAACGCCGCGCCGAACATGCCCCAGCCCAACCCGAATATGAGCACCCAGTCCAAAACGATGTTGCCGAAGCTTCCCACCAGCATGGCCACCATGGAAAGCTGCGGCGATCCGTCGTTGCGGACGAACGGCAGCAGCACGTTGTTCAGCAAGAACAAAGGAGCGAACGCGAAGGTGGTGCGCAGGTACAAAACCGTGAGAGGATGCGTGGTCTCGTCGGCGCCGAGCGCGGTTGAAACCGGATCCACGAAAATCTGCACCAGCGCAAAGAACGCCACGGCGGCGATGCCGGCCATGCCAAGCGCCGTGGTGAACACGCGATTGGCGCCCAGAGCGTCGCCGCGTGAAGATCGCACTTGAAACTCCGTGGCCCCGCCGATGCCTATCATGAGGCCCGTCGCCTGCATGACCGTGTATAAAACGATGGCGAAATTGAGCGCCACCAGCCCGTCGGGCCCTACGCCGTTGGCGATGAAGAACGTATCGGCCAGAATATAAGCGGACATGCCCACCATACCCGCAACGTTGAGGGAGACGTAGCGCGCAAACGAGCGCGCCATCGTAGACTTCGTGCCCATATGCAGCCGCCTATGCTTCGAGCGCGATGTCGTAGGCCGCGTTGCGCGCAATGCCAAACTCGTCGGCTATGGTGCGAGCTACGTCCTTGTTGCGCGCGCCAGCGGCCTTCAGCTCTGCCGCTCGAATGCGAGCGGCAGACTCGGCGTCTTCCTCAGCCGCAGCGCCCTCTGCCACGCTGGGGCCATCGATCACCAGCACGATCTCGCCCTTGATGCCGCCGTCCTGCGCACGTGCGGCAAAGGCGTCGCGCAGCGCGGGAAGCGAGGCGCGCATCACTTCCTCATGCAGCTTCGTCAGCTCGCGGCATACGGCGCCCTCGCGGTAAGGATACGCCTCGGCAAGCGATTCAAGCGCGCTGACCAGGCGATTAGGGCTTTCATAGAAGATAAGTGCGGCATCGAGCGCACGCAACGAATCCAACATGGCACGGCGCTCCGCGTCCTTGCGCGGAAAGAAGCCGCCGAAATAGAACCGCGGGTTCGTGCTGCCGCTGGCCACGTACGCCGTAGCGGCAGCCGTCGGGCCGGGCAGCACCTCCACGGGCACGCCGGCCTCATGCGCGGCGCGCACCAAGCGCAAACCGGGATCGGACACGCCGGGCATGCCGGCATCGGAACAGTACGCGATGACCTCGCCCGCCGCCACGCGATCGACGATAGCCGACGCGCGCTCTCCGATGAGCGCTTCGTCAAGGCGCTCGATGCGCTTCTCGATGCGATACGCCGCCAAAAGCCTGCCCGTGACGCGCGTGTCCTCAGCGCACACGACGTCGGCGTCTCGAAGGGCCGCGATCGCGCGCTGCGGCATATCGCCAAGATTCCCAATGGGCGTAGGGCAGATGACCAATTTTCCGGCCGAAGAAGACTCCACTGACAACCCCGTTACTTTCGGCGCATGAGAACGAACGCCACCACCAGCACCGCCAGCGCGGCCACGACCACGCCGCCCACGATGAACGGCAGCGGATTGTCGCCCGTGCAAGCCAAGCAACCGTATGCAAGATCCATGCAGCTCCCCTTTCGTCGCGCCGGCGCGTGCGCGCGCAAGCGTTTCAACCAGCGTCCATTGTCGGGCATGACGAGCCCGATGGCAAACGCAACCTGCCAACCATCGCCCACAAAACGCAAGTCGACGGGTTGCGCGCGAACGCTAGCGCATCTTCTGAGCTCGGGCAACCCACGCGTCGCCCAAAAGCTGTATCGCTTGCACAAGGACGATCAGCACCGCAATGCACGACACCATGACGTCGGCCTGGTAGCGCTGGTAGCCGTACCGGTACGCCAGATCGCCCAGGCCCCCGCCACCCACGATGCCGGCCATCGCGGAAAAGCCCAAAATGGAGATGGCCGTGATGGTAATGCCCTTGATCAGCGGAATGCGCGCCTCTGGCAGCAGCACGAACAGCACGACCGCGGTTTTGCTGGCACCGGCGGCGAACGCAGCCTCCAGCATGCCCCCATCAACCTCCGCAAACGAGGTTTCCGACAACCGCGCGAAGAACGCGATCGCGGCAATGGACAGAGGAACCACCACGGCCTCGCTGCCGATCTTCGTACCCACGATCAAAGACGAAAGCGGCAGCAAGAAAATGAGCAGGATGAGAAACGGAATGGAGCGTACCACGTTCAGCACGGCCCCCACCAGCCTGTTGACCCAAACGTTCTTCACGAACAGGCGCGTGCCGGTGACGTACAGAAGGATCCCCAGCGCGCCCCCGACCACCACGGCGGCCGCCAGCGCAACCGAGCACATGAACGCGGTCTGACCTAGCGCAGCACCAAGCTCGGGCGCAATTCGCATGATGCTATCCAGCACGACGCACCACCTCCAAACGTTCCACGCGCGCTCTCAAGTGCGCCGCGACTTTCTCTATTTCCGCAGGCTCGCCGTTCACCAGCACGTACAGAATCCCGTAAGGCTGTTGGGCAAGGTACTCTATCCGCCCGTGCACGATCGATATCGTCACGTCGAACGAAGACCCCGCTTCGAACAGAACCGGCTCGGTTGCGGCAGGACCCGCGTACGTCAGCTTAAGCAGCGTTCCATTTTGCCGCAGCACCTCTTCAGGCAGGTCGAAGCGCTGCGTTTGCTCGACAAGGCCCTTTGCCACCTCCGACTGGGGATTCGAAAGCACGTCGAACGTGTTGCCATGCTCCACGATGCGGCCCTTGCCCATAACCGCCACCCGATGGCAGATGCGCTTCACCACGTCCAGCTCGTGCGTGATGACCACCATGGTGACGCCCAGCTCCTCGTTCGCGCGCCTGAGCACGTCAAGGACCGATGCGGTGGTCTCCAGGTCGAGCGCGCTCGTAGGCTCGTCGCACAGCAGGATGCGCGAGCTGGGGGCAAGCGCCCGTGCGATCGCCACGCGTTGCTTTTGCCCGCCGCTCAGCGTGCGCGGATAGACGTCCTTTTTGTCCAGCAGGTTCACGAACCTCAGCACCTCGTCAACGCGCTCGTCCGCCTGCCGCTTGCTCCACCCGGCTTGCTTGAGCGGAAACGCAACGTTTTGGCCGACGGTTTTCGCGTTCCACAGATTGAAGTGCTGGAAGATCATGCCGATGCCCGCGCGAGTTTCGCGCAGCTGCCTGCCTTTTTGCCCCGCGATGGAAACGCCGTTGACGATCACCTCCCCGGTGGTGGGCGTTTGCAGCAGATTGATTGTTCTGACAAGGGTGGACTTCCCGGCGCCGCTCGACCCGACGATGCCGAGCACCTCCCCTTCGCGCACGGCCAGGCTCACCCCGTCAACGGCTGGCGCTTTGGATTGCTCCGAGGGGAATTCGACGCGCACGTTTTTCAACTCGATCATGATGCTCCTCACGTGTACGGATCCGCTTAGTAACCGCTCGGCCTGCTGAAGGCGGAGAAAGGACGGCTGGGGTCCTCGATGGCGCGCCGGAAGACGTCCGAGCCCACAATGGCAACGATATCCTGGGCGAAGGGAGCGGCAGCGTCCTCTCCGCGCACCGCGATCACGTTGTAATAACCCTCGGTAAGCTGCTCCACGTAGGCTGCGTCGGCAAGGTCGAGGCCCGCGCCGATGGCGTAGTTGCCGTTGACCACGGCCGCGTCCACGCTATCGAGCACCGTGGGCAAAATCTCGGCATTGACCTGCTTGACAACGATGTTCTTGGGATTGGACGCGATATCGCCGACCGTTGCCTTGGCGGGATCCGCCGCCGAATCAAGGGAGATAAGACCCGCCTGCTGCAGCACGCGCAACGAACGCGACAGGTTGGTGTCGTCATTGGGAACGGCCACCGTTGCCCCTTCGCTCAACCGGTCGAGCGAATCCACCTTGTTGGAGAAAACGCCCATGGCCGCCGTGGGGATTTCGGCAAGGGCGACCAGGTCGAGGCCGTGCTGCTGGGCGAAGCTGTTCAGATACGTGGAATGCTGGAACACGTTGAGCAAAATATCGCCGTTGACCAGGGCGTTGTTAGGCTGGACGTAATCCGAGAACTCAACGTAGCTCACGGAATACCCCCGCTCCCTCAACGACGGCTCGACGGCTTCGCGAAACAGATCCTGATACGGACCGGCGACCACGCCCACTTTGAGCGATTTCGCGTTGGCATCATCCGCTCCAGGAGCCGAACAGCCCGACAGCAGGAACAGCGCGGCGCACAGGCTCGCAACGATCGAGAGCAGAACGACAAGCTTGCGTTTCATGATAAGTACCTTTCTTTGCAGGAGAAAAACCCGAGTTCGGGCATAAAAAAAGAAGCCAGAGGCTTCCGAGAATCGCGACACGGTATGTACGTTCACCCTAAGAAACAAGGATAGCGTTGCGACAATTCTCGAAGCACGACATGCGCATGCGCGGACGCATGCCCATCAGCATGGACAGAGCGTGGGGCATCATCATGTTCATGTACGAGAAAACAGCCATCATGGCCAACCTCCTTCCGGGTGCAAAAAGCCGATTCAGATACTACAGTAAATAACTAGGTGTTCAGTATAGAGGAGGGAGCCGCACCGTCAAGACCCAAATAAGAATCGATGCAATGGACGGCGGCGCGGATACGCTCGGAGAGCACGCGGGACGCGAAAATGCGCCCGGAAACCGGGCCGCGAACGGCACGCAGGCACGGATACGCAATCCGCTCGCGCCTGCACATCGGACGTCGCGCTGCTCAGCCGATCCTTCTTCCCCGTGCGCAACGCGCTACAATGGAATCAACGTCGTACCCGATAGAGAGAAGGTCCCATGCACCAGGAACTCACGAAGAAGGCAGCAGAAGGATTCCTGCTGGTCGGACGCATCGACGCGCCCGAGAACCCGAAGGCGTGCGCGGTTATCGTCCACGGCCTGTGCGAACACTACGGCCGCTACGACTACGTGGTGGAGCAACTGCTGGCAGCCGGTTACGCCGTGGCGCGCTTCGACCATCGCGGGCATGGCCGGTCGATGGGCAAAGCGGTCTGGTACGACAACCGCCAGCAGATCGTGGCCGACACGGATCTGTTCGTGGAAGAAGCCCGCGCGCACTTCCCCGACCTGCCGCTGTTCATGATCGGGCATTCCATGGGCGGGTTCGGCGCAGCCAGTTACGCAACGACGCACCCCGGGAAGCTGGACGGCTACGTGCTGTCGGGAGCCTGGACCCGCGATCATGCGGGCTTGGCAGCGGGCGTGGTCGAGCAGGGGCTCGACCCGCAAACCTACCTCCCCAACGAGCTGGGCGACGGCGTATGCTCGGACCCCGCCGTGGGCGAAGCGTACCTGGCCGACCCGTTCGTCGTCAAAGAGTTCTCCGTTGCGCTGCTGCGCGCCGTACACGACGGCCACGTATGGCTCCGCGAGCATGCCGCGGATTTCTCCGATCCGGTGCTTTTGCTGCACGGCGGCGACGACGGCTTGGTCAGCCCGCAAGACAGCATCGACATGTACGAAGAAGTGTCGGCCACGGACAAGTCTTTGCACATCTACGCCGGCCTCTACCACGAGATATTCAACGAGTTCAAGCGCGACCGCGTTATCCGCGATGCCATCGAATGGATGGACGACCGCACACGGTAAGCGCTCCTCGCCGAAAAAACGCCGCCGAGCATTCCCCCTGAGAGATCGAACGGGTACAGTTCCACGAAACCGCTCGACAATCAGGGGGATTATCATGTCGCAAGGAGCCGTCGCTTCCTTTCTCGCACGCAAAGACATCGAGATATCGCCGCAGCGCTACGCTATCGACGCGCTGTCGGCCATGGCGCAAGGCTTGTTCGCCTCGCTTTTGATCGGGACAATCCTCGCCACCGTGGGAGACCTTTCGGGAATCGCGTTCTTCAACGAGATAGGCGGCTTCGCCAAAAGCGTCGCCGGGCCCGCTATGGCCATCGCCATCGGGTACGCCCTGAAAACGCCGCCGCTTGTTCTGTTCTCGCTCGCCGCCGTGGGCTACGCCGCAAACGCTGCAGGCGGCGCGGGCGGGCCGTTGGCCGTACTGGTGGTTGCCATCGCGGCGTCGGAATGCGGCAAGGCCGTGTCGAAGGAGACGAAGGTCGACATCCTGACAACGCCCGCCGTCACCATCCTGGTAGGCTGCGGCTTGTCGATAGCCGTCGCGCCAGCCATCGGCGCCCTGGCGTCGTCCGTGGGCGGATTCATCATGTGGGCAACCGAGCTGCAGCCGTTCTTCATGGGAGTCATCGTGTCGGTGGTCATCGGCATCGCCTTGACGCTGCCCATCTCGTCGGCCGCCATCTGCGCCGCCCTCAGCTTGACGGGGCTGGCAGGCGGTGCAGCCGTAGCCGGATGCTGCGCCCAGATGGTGGGATTCGCCGTCATGAGCTTCAAAGAGAACAGCTGGGGCGGATTGGTGTCGCAAGGACTGGGCACGTCCATGCTGCAAATGGGCAACATCGTGCGCAAGCCGGTCATCTGGCTGCCGCCCATGCTGGCATCGGCCATCACCGGCCCCATTGCCACCTGCGTCTTTCAGCTCCAGCAAAACGGCAGCGCAATCGCATCGGGCATGGGAACATGCGGGCTGGTAGGCCCCATCGGCGTGTACACGGGATGGGTTGCAGACGCCATGGCGGGCGCACCGACAGCCGGGCCCTTCGATTGGCTGGGACTAGCGTTGATCTGCTTCATCTTGCCCGCCCTTCTCAGCTGGGCAATATGCACCGGCATGAGAAAAGCGGGCCTCATCAAGGACGGCGACCTCAAGCTGGAGGCGTAAAACGCGCAGGTGCAAAGCAGGACGCCCAAGCACTGCTTTGCACCCCGGCCGGAAGACGGCTCGGCCCGCAGCCGACTACAGCAGCTCCTCTACGGCGGGCGCGACCACATCGGGAATGCTCGCCGTAGGCTCGAAGCGGCGAACGACGTTCCCGTCGCGATCGACCAGGAACTTGGTGAAGTTCCACTTGATGGAGGGCTTCCGGGCGTAATCAGGATCAGCCTTCGCCAGCAGGTCCTCCAAAACAGGAGTCAGCTCATGGCCCTGGTCGAACCCTTCGAAGCCCTTTTGCTCTTGCAGGTACGCGAACAGCAGGTCGGCGCTTTCGCCGTTAACCTCTATCTTTGCGAACTGGGGAAACGTCACGCCGAAGCGGGAAGTGCAAAACGCCGCGATCTCCTCGTTCGTTCCCGGAGCCTGATGGCCGAACTGGTCGCACGGGAAGTCCAAAATATCCAACCCGCGCGCGTGCAGGGTGCGATACAGTTCTTCGAGCTGGGCATACGTCGGCGTAAAGCCACATTCGGTAGCGGTATTCACAATAAGCAGAACGCGTCCGCGATAATCGGCAAGCGAAACATTGTTGCCCTGCTGGTCTTTCACGGTGAAATCGTAGATGCTCATGAGCGCCTTCTTTCGAGAGGAGAGGTTGCCAAGAGGGTCCTATGGACGGTTCCAGTGTACGCCCAATTGATACTTTGTTGATTACATTTTACGAAACCGTTGCCGTTGCCCTCGGCATCCGTGCTGCCACTGTCGCAAACGGCTTGTTCGCGCAGTCGGCAACGAGCTCGGCAGCCTTCGCCGGCACCTCGTCCGCCGCCCGCTCCCTCAAGGCGCTTGTGCAGCCAACCTGGTATCATGAGTCCAACAAGGAGCTAAAGCATGCGGCGATCTCGCCGTTTCCAAGGAGACTTATGAACTTCATTCGCAGCACCTGGAGACTGTTCGCCTGCAACATGCGAACAGCGATCCTTTTCGAAGCAGGGTTTCAAATCGCCTTCGCGATCCTCTTCATCCCATTGAGCCTCGGACTCATCGACTTCGCCCTGTATGTGTCGGATCTCTCCTACCTGTGCGATGCGAATCTTGCGGCCTTCGCCAGCCATCCGGTCACCTGGCTTTGTACCCTTCTTGCGATCATCACGTTGGGGCTTGGCTCGCTGTTCGAGATGTGCGCGCTCGTTTTGCTCATGCAGGCGGGCAAGCTCGAACGAAAAATCGGAGTGAGGGAACTTGCGAACCGCACCTTCGAGCAAGCCATGCGCATCGTCCATCCGCGCAACTGGCTGCTGATCCCCTTCGTGCTGCTGCTCGTGCCCCTCACGAACATCGCCGTGACCTCGTCGGTTCTGACCGACTTCAGGCCGCCGGAGTTCATCATGGACTTCATCTGGGAAAACAATGCGCTGTCCATCGCGCTGGTCGTAACGTTCGCGGCGCTGTACGTTCACGCCTTCCTGCTGGCGTTCGGCGTGCACTTCTTCACGTTGCAGGGAGAAGACTGGATGCAGGCGCGCACATCAAGCAAAAGTCTGCTCCGCGGCAACCATTGGGTGCTCGCTCGCCGCATCCTGGGATTGCTCGCGCTGTTCGTGGCGGAAGCGGTCGCGGCCGCCTTGGTGGGCCTTCTGGCTTTGGGCGTGCTCATGGAGGGCGACCTGCCCCTTGGCGCCGCCCTAGGGCTTGCCGTTGTGTCGTTCGCGTTCCTCATCGTGTCGCAATGCCTGCTGACGCCGTTCAGCTATGCAGCGCTGAGCAGCACGTTCTACGAACTTGCAGAGAAAAAGAACATCGAGGTTGCCTATCGATTCGGCAAGCACGACCCGCTCCAGCACTCCCCGCTCCCAAAGCGAGCCACTGTGGCGGCGCTCGGCCTGATCGCGTTCCTCTCGTCGATGTCCTACGTAACGGCGCACGGCCTGTTCGAGCCGTCTCCGGAGCCGCCCGCTTACGTGGAAATCACCGCGCATCGCGGCGGGGCGCGCACGGCGCCCGAGAACACCCTGGCCGCCTTCCAGCAGGCCATTGACGAAGGCGCCGACTGGGTGGAGCTCGACGTGCAGCAAACCGCCGACGGCGTGCTCATGGTCATGCACGACGCCAACCTCAAGCGAACGACGGGGCTGGACAAGAACTTTTGGGAAGTCACCTACGACGAAATCAAGGATCTGGACAACGGGTCGTGGTTCGGCCCCGCATTCTCCGGGGAGCGGGTATGCACGCTCGAAGAGGCGCTCGCCCTCTGCAAGGACAAGATCAAGATGAACATCGAGGTCAAACCCGACGGGCACGGAACGGATCTCGAGCGGAAGACGGTCGAGCTCATCAACCGCTACAACATGCGCGATCAAGTGGTGGTTGCGAGCATTTCCTACGACGCGCTCGTGCGCGTGAAAAAAGCCGACCCCCGCATGCCCACCATGTACGACATGACGCTCGCCTACGGCTACATCAATTACATCGAATGCGTCGACTACTTCAGCGTTGACGACTTCTTCGTGACGCAGCAGCTGGTCAACGACACGCGCAAAGCCGGGAAAACCATCTTCGCTTGGACCGTGAACGATCCCGCCAACATGCAAAGGCTAATCAGCTACGGCATAAACGGTCTGGTCACCGACGACGTGAGAACAGCCCGCGAAATGGCCGAGAACTTCGAGGCCATCGACTAAGGTCCGTGCGAACAACAGGGCTATGCCAAGAGCCTTCCCGTAGAAGAGCCGAAGCCCATCCTGTCAAAACGAGCGAGTTTTGCTGGTCCTCAAGCCAGGATAAATGCAACGAGCAAGTTCCTGAACAGGCATGATAAAAAACGCCCCTTTGCAACCTGCCTGCGAGAGACGAAAAATCGCCGCAAAACTCGTCTGTTTTGACAGAATCTGGCAACCGCGCTCGAACGGGGCTTCTCAGCCCCGTTCGCCTTCTTCTCGCAGAGCGCCGATCGGGCGACCCTACGCCTTTTCCGTCTCGATCTCCAACGCGCCGGCATCTTCGCATGAAGCGCAGGAGCAAGGGCAAGCGGCGCACACGAATTCATCGCGCGCCGCCCGCGCTTGCTGCTCCTTTTCCACCAGGTTCGCCTTCGCCACGCTGATCATGAGCTTAATGCGGTTGAGCTGGTTCACCTCGGACGCGCCAGGGTCGTAGTCCACGGCAACGATGTTGCTTTCGGGATAGCGGCGGCGCAGCTCCTTGATGACGGCGCGACCCACCACGTGGTTCGGCAGGCAGGCGAACGGCTGCGCGCACACCACGTTCGGCGCGCCCGTCTTGATGAGCTCCACCATCTCGGCGGTGAGCAGCCACCCCTCGCCCATCGAGTTGCACAAGCTGAGGATCTCGCTTGCGTACTCGGCCAGCTCGTAGATGTTCGCCGGCGGCTCGAAGCGGCTGGAATCGCGCAGCGCCTTCGTCACCGGAGCACGGAACCTGTCGATGAAGGCAAGGCCGATCCTGCCGCCGAGCGCGCTTTTCGCGCTGCGTCCCAACGGATCCTTCTGGAAGATCGACCCCGCTATGCCGAACAGGAAGAACTCGACCAAGCCGGGCACGACCGCTTCGCAACCCTCGCGCTCGATCACGTCGATGACCTGGTTGTTCGCCGTCGGGTGGAACTTCACCAAAATCTCGCCCACCACGCCGACGCGCGGCTTCGTTCCCTCGCCCTGCAAGGGAAGCGTGTCGAAGTCCTCTACGATGCGGCTGACGGCGCGCTTGAACTCGCTGCGCTTGAGGCCGCGTTTCAGCTGCCCCTTGCACTCGCCCATCCAATGATCGAACAGGCGGTTCGCACTGCCCGGCTCCACTTCGTACGGGCGCGTACGATACAAAGCCGTCATGAGCAGGTCGCCATACAGGACGGCGTACGTTGCCTGCAACAGCATTTTCGGCGTCACCTTGAAGCCGGGGTTGTCCTCGCCCAAATCTTTGAACGAAAGCGCGATCACGGGCACATGGGGCAATCCCACGGATGCGAGCGCCTTGCGGATAAGCGAGATGTAGTTCGTAGCGCGGCAGCCGCCGCCGGTTTGGGTGATGACGATGGCCAGCTTGTCCGTGTCGTAGCGCCCGGACATGACCGCCTCCATGATCTGGCCGGTAACCAGGATGGACGGATAGCAGATGTCGTTGTTCACGTACTTGAGGCCCGCGTCCACCGCGCCGTGGTCCACCGAGGGAAGCAGCTCGAAGTTGTAACCCTCTTTGCGGAACACCTCCACCAGCAAATCGAAGTGGATAGGAGCCATCTGCGGCGCCAGGATGGTGTAGCCCGCGTCCTTCATCTCCTGGGTGAACACGGCGCGCGGGAACTCGGTCGTCGCGCCTTCACGCTGCTTGAAGCCAGCTATGACCTCGGGCGATGCCTTTTCGGCGAAGGTTTCGGGCACGCTGATGCCCACCGGGCAGGGACGCGGCTTGCGCAGGGCGTCGGCGCGCTCTTCGGCCTGGTCCTTGAGCGCGGCCAGCAAGCTGCGCACGCGGATGCGCGCGGCGCCCAGGTTCGACACCCCGTCGACCTTGAGCACGGTGTACACCTTGCCCGC
>ENA-OQNO01001815-OQNO01001815.1-human-gut-metagenome-genome-assembly--contig:-NODE-1815-length-13388-cov-3.776563_pt1 | contig 13388 bp, 11 predicted proteins | sample MGYA00242629_ERZ504880 | MGnify/ENA primary metagenome ERZ504880 (study PRJEB26092, sample SAMD00036377) | human gut metagenome | host: Homo sapiens | study: EMG produced TPA metagenomics assembly of... | reverse complement strand
CTGGTTGAAGCCGTTCACGACCTTCCCTTCGACCACCGAAATGTTGCCGAGCTTCTCGTTGCTGATGTTGTACTGCCGCACGCCGCGCAAGGCGATGTTCTTGACCAGCTCCACCGGGTCCTGCTTCTTGGGCGGCGCGATCATCTCCTTCACGGTGTCGAAGAGGGGCGTGTAGGTCCACGCCCACCACGTGCCTCCGGCCACCGCGCAGAGGAGCAACAGCGTCAGCACCCAACCCCATATCCCGCCCTTCTTCTTGGGCGGCATGGAGAGGGACGGGGAAGAGAGGCTCAAGTCCGGCTCCATACGGATCTCCGCGGGCTTCACGCCGTCGGAAAGCTGGAACACGTGCTTGCACACCGAACAGCGCAATTTGGCCCCCGGAGCGGCCTGCGTTTCGGGCAGATTGAATTTGGTACTGCAATTAGGGCATGTAACGATCATAGGGACTCCGCCATTCGTCATTCCTCTATTTCAGCCTCGCAGATCGCCGGGAGTTCCCGCTAACTCTCAGCGTAGTCTCGACCATACCCCACGACGAACCCGCTAGGCAAGGTAAACCCGACGAAGTGAGAAGTGACGGGCACCTCGCGCCGCTCGTTCTTGTCGACCAGAACCGCAAGCCGCAGGCTCCGCGCTCCGCGCGCCTGAAACTGGCGGTACAGGAAATCCATGCTGTGCCCGGTGTCCACGATGTCCTCGACAATGAGCACATGCTTGCCTTCGAGCGGGATTTCCACGTCCTTGGTGAACGTGATCGTCTTGGAACGCTGCGCCGCGCTGCCGTAGCTGGCGAGGCGCACAAAATCGAGTTCCGGCTTACAGGTGAGATGCCGGACGAGATCGGAAAAAAACATGAACGCGCCCTTGAGCACGCACACCACGACCAGAGGCTCGTCTTTATAAAGTGTGCTGATCTCTCCGGCCATTTCCTTGACGCGCGTCTGGATGGCTTCTTCGCTGATCAGAGGTTTGAGATTCGTAATACGCATGTAAAAGGCTCCTTCGGGGACGGCAACGTCCCGCGAGGCGGGTTAGATTTCCAGCAGGACCGCCGTTTCGTCGCAGTCCGGGAATTTGGGGCAATTCACGCAGTCCACCCAAACCTTCTGGGGCAGCACTTCCTTTTCCACAATGGAAAAGCCGAGCGCATTGAAGAAGGGCAGCTGGTAGGTCAGGGCAAACAGGCGGTGGATGTCCAGCTCGCGGGCTTCGGCGATGCAGGCTTCCACAATCAGCCGACCGCATCCCTTCCGGCGCGCATGGGCGGCCACAGCCAGCGAGCGCACTTCGGCCATGTTCTCCCAAATGATGGACAGGGCCCCGCAGCCGACGGTGGCCCCGTCGCCCTCCACGACGAAGAAGTCGCGCAGGTGACCGTACAGATCGGTCAGGGAACGCGGCAACAGCAGGCCGTCGGCGGAACTCGTCATCAAAAGGGCGTGGATGGCCCGGATATCGCCCATGCGGGCCTTGCGAACGCTCAGGTTCATCGACTTCCTCCCCTCAGGGGGTAGCCGCCGTTGATCCGGCCCGCCAAACAGGCCGGGAAAACGGCGTCCGGGAAACGGCGGGTCCCCCGGACGCATACCAAATCAATTGAGAAGGCCGCTGAACGCTTCCTCAAGGTCTTCCTTGCCGACCATGCCGGGGCCTCCGGCGACCAGCTTGCCGGTCTTGTCGTACAGCAGGTTGAACGGAATGGACGAGATCCCGAACAGGGCGGGGACGTCGGGCTCCGCGAGGTAAACCGGGTAGTTGAAGTTCATAGCCTCGGCGAATGATTCCAACTTCCCGCGATCGCTGTCAAGCGAAATACCTACGATGACCACCTTGTCGGCAGGATAGGCTTTGCGTATACTGATAAGTTCGGGGATCTCCTCCCGGCAGGGCGGGCACCACGTGGCGAAGAAGTTGATGAAGACGAGCTTGCCCTTGTTGGCTTTCACGATATCGAGAACCTTCTCACTGGAGATGCCGGAGATGGCATCGGCCTTCTGAGGGGCGGCGAACGCGGGCAGGGCCAGCACGAGGCAGGCCAACAGGGCGATCAGGCAGGAAAGACGGCGCATGGCTGTTCCTTTGGGTTACTGGTTCTTGCGGGCCGCGATGAGGCTCTTGGCGAGCCGCACGGCGTCCACGGCATCGGACGAATAGTTGGCCCCGATGCTTTCCGCGAATGCCGGGGTCACGACCGCGCCCCCGACCATCACGTCGACCCCGAGGCCGCGCTGCTTCACGAGATCGACCGTGTCCCGCATACGGACCATCGTGGTGGTCATCAGCGCGGAAAGCCCGATGAGATCGGCCTTGTGCGCGACGGCGGCCTCGACGATGGCTTCGGCCTTCACGTCCTTGCCCAGATCCACGACCTTGAAGCCGTGGTTGCCGAGCATGAGGCTGACGATGTTCTTGCCGATGTCGTGAATATCGCCCTCAACGGTGGCGACAACGATGATTTTCTGCGCTTCGGCATTGGCTTCGCGTTCCAACAGCGGCTTCAGGCGTGCGAAAGCCGTCTGCATGGTTTCGGCGGAGCGCAGGAGCTGGGGCAGGAAATATTCGCGGCGCTCGTATTTCGAGCCCACTTCGGTGATCGCGGGGATGAGCCGCCCGCGCACGAGTTCAAAGGGATCGGCCCCGGCTTCCAGCTCCTTTTCCACGAGCCCGACCACGCTTTCGCGGTCGCCGAGAATCACGGCCTCCTCCACGGTCTGCGCCGTGGCCCGGGCGAACGCGGCGGCGTCCGCCGTCCCGCCGTTGCCCGGCGTCCACATGGCATAGCCGTTCACGAACGCGGCGGCGTCCCGGTCATGGCCCATGAGCACGTCCCCGGCGGCCTTGGCTTCACGCAGGCGGCCGCTTGAGGGGTTGGCGATGCAGGAGCTGAGCCCCGCGCCCATCGCCATGCTGAGGAACGTCGTGTTCACGAGTTCGCGGGCGGGCAGGCCGAAGGAAATGTTGGACAGGCCGATGGTGGTCGCAAGGCCGTGCGCGGCGCACCAGCGGATCGTCTCAAGGCCCTCGCGGGCCGCTTCGGCCTTGGAGGCCACGGCCAGCGCCAGCACGTCCACGAGCACAAGGCGGCGCGGGATGCCGAGCATGGCGGCCTTGTCGAGCATGTTCTCGATGATGGCGATGCGGTCCGCCGCCTTCACCGGCAGCTTGCGGCCCCGAATGGGCAGCAGGATGAACGGCGCGCCCCACTGCCTGCACAACGGACCGAGATGTTCCATGCGGTCGGCTTCGCCGCTGATGGAGTTCGCCTGCGGGGAACCGGGGCAGAACGGCAGGGCCGCGGCAATGGCTTCCGCGTGCGAGGAGTCGAGGGAAAGCGGTTCGGCGTATTTTCCGGTGAGGCGCTGCACGAGTTCGGGCAGGAGCAGCGCCTCGTCGACCATGGGCGCGCCCACGTTCACGTCGAGGATCGGCGCGCCGAGGGCCACCTGCTCGGAGGCGAACCGCATGGCGAGGCCGTATTCCCCGGCCTGCAATTCCGCTTGCAGATCTTTCTTGCCCGTGGGATTGATGCGTTCGCCGATGATCTTGAACGGCTCGGCGGGGCTGACGCGCACCAGCCGGGTGCGGGTGGTCAGCACGATGCCGGAAGGCGTCACCGCAGGGGCGGGACAGGGGCCGACGGCGTCGACGGCCCGGCGCAGGGCCGCGATGTGATCCGGGGTCGTGCCGCAGCAGCCGCCCACAAGCCGCGCGCCCATGCCGACGAAGGCCGCCGTCTTTTCGGCGAACGGCTCGGGGGGCAGGCGGAACACGGTCTTGCCGTCCACCAGCTCGGGCAGGCCCGCGTTGGGCTCGGCCAGCACCGGCACGGACGAACAGGCGAGGAAGCGCTCCATGAGCGGGGCCATCTGCTCGGGCCCGAGGCCGCAGTTCAGGCCGAGCGCGTCCACGCCGAGGTTCTGCATGGTTTCCGCGAAAATTTCCGGGGTCGTCCCGGTGAGGCTCGTCCCCTGCTCGAAGGTCATGGAAACCATGATCGGCAGGTCGCTTTCGGCCCGGATGGCGGCCACGGCAATGCGCACTTCCGCCAGATCGAACTGCGTTTCGATGAGGAACAGATCCACGCCGCCTTCCACAAGGCCGCGCGCCTGTTCGCGCAGGGCTTCATACAGCTCCAGCGGGTGCAGGTCCCCAAGCGGACGCACGAACTGCCCGCACGGCCCCATGTCGCCGGCGACGAAGGCTTCCCGGCCGGCGGCGTCCACGGCGGCGCGGGCGATCCGGGCCATCGTGCGGTTGAACGGCGTGACGTCGATGCCCGCCGGAAGCTTGAGGCGCGAGCCGCCGAAGGTGCACGTCAGAATGATGTCCGCGCCCGCGGCGAGGTAGTCGGCGTGGATCCCCCGGAGCACGTCCGGCCGATCGAGGCAGAACTGTTCCGGGTGTTCCCCGGCGGGCAGGCCCCTTGCCTGCAACATGGTCCCCATGCCCCCGTCGAGCAACAGGGTACGCCCGGAGGCGAGTGCGCTACGAAAATCCGCCACGCGGTTCTCCTTTATGATATCCTGCCCCTTCACGGGCGGGCAGGTCTTGAATGGCTCGTGAACAGGAGCCCGCACCAAACGGCACGGGCTCTCCCCTTGGGTTTCTGTCTACTGAAAATCGTTGAAAAGGACAAACCAAAACTATAGCATCCGATTGAGGAGCCGCCCCGTACGGGCCTCCCCCGCATGATTTTTTCGTAACACCATGAGGCGTGTCCGCGCGGAGCGCCCCGCCCGGCGCCGGAGCCCGGACCACCGCCCTCAACTCTGATAAACGGATTTATGGCAAAAGGACGTACAAATCATATGAGCCGTCGCATTTCCACCAAGGCCGCCGAGAGCGGCCAGACGACCGGCGGGCCCGCCGACGACGCGATCGCGCCCCCGGTTTCTTCCGCAACGGCGGCTGAAGAGCATCATACCGTTGTGGAACCCGAAATCATCGAACCGGAGATCCTTCCCAAACAGGCCTCCGGAAAAACCGCCGCCCACAAGGCCGCAAAACCCATGGACGTTACCGACGCCGAGGACGAGGACAGCGAAGACATCGGCGACGATCTGCCCGAAGACGACGTGGCCGCGCTCGACCCCGACGCCGACATCCTGCCCGAAGGCGATACCCTGCCCGCACCGTCGCAACAGCACCTGCCTTCCCTGTCGTCCAGCAAGGACTCGCTGCACCTCTACCTGCGCGAAGTGAGCCGCTTCCCCATGCTCAAGCCGGACGAAGAGTTCGATCTGGCCCGCCGCGTGCAAAAGACCGGCGACAGCGACGCGGCCTTCCGCCTAGTGTCCTCGCACCTGCGGCTGGTGGTCAAGATCGCCATGGACTTCCAGCGCCGCTGGATGCAGAACGTGCTCGACCTCATTCAGGAGGGCAACGTCGGCCTCATGCGGGCCGTCAACAAGTTCGACCCGGACAAGGGGATCAAGTTCTCCTATTACGCGGCGTTCTGGATCCGCGCCTATATCCTCAAGTTCATCATGGACAACTGGAGGATGGTCAAGATCGGCACGACGCAGGCCCAGCGCAAGCTGTTCTACAACCTGAACCGCGAACGCCAGAAGCTCATTGCCGAAGGCTTCGACCCAGACGCGGCGACCCTTGCGGAGCGCCTCGGCGTGGGCGAGGATCAGATCGTGGAGATGCAGCAGCGGCTGGACGCCTCCGACATGTCCCTCGACGCCACCGTCGGCGACGAGTCCGGCAGCGCCACGCGCATGGACTTCCTGCCCGCGCTCGGCCCGGGCATTGAGGAAAGCCTCGCGGGCATGGAAATCGCCGAACTGCTCCAAAGCAAAATCCGCGACATCCTCCCCTCGCTTTCCGAAAAGGAAGCCTACATCCTCGAGCACCGCCTCCTGACCGACGATCCGGTCACGCTGCGGGAAATCGGGGAGCGCTACAACGTCACCCGCGAACGGGTACGCCAGCTTGAGGCACGCCTGCTCCAAAAGCTGAAGACCCATCTCTCCACCGATATTCAGGACTTCTCCGAAGACTGGATCTCGCACTAGGAGGAAAACAACGTTCCGGATACACAATCTCCGGTTGTTGTTCGTTCCCGTTTAGGGTATTCGTTATCCCCTGTTATCGTGTTTCAACCCCCAGAGTTTGCTCATGAGCTTCCGCATTCGCCTCACTCATCCCGCGGCCCCGCTTGCGGCTGCGCCATCCCACGCCCGCCGGGGAAATTCCCGCTGCGGCGCGGGTCTTGTCCGCAATCTGCTGCGCGGGATGGTCTGCGCCGTGCTGACCGTGCAGATGCTCACCGGGTGCGCCCGCAGTACGCCGCAGGAACCCGTGCAATGGGACCTCTCGCCCGAGGCCCAGCGTACCTACGCGACCCTCCTGCTCGACCAGTCCATCCGCGGCGACGACAAGGAAGGCGTCCTTGAAGCCATAAAACTCCTCCTGACGCTGGAAAACAGGCCGCAGCCCTTCATAGACGCGGCGGCATGGCTCATGCTCAACCGGGAAACCAGCGAGGCCCGCAGCCTGCTTGAACAGGCCGTCAAGCGCGTGCCCGGCGATCTCGGCCTGCACCTCCTGCTCGCCGAAACGTGGCTCGAACAGGGCGACAACGAGCAGGCCCTCAAGATTCTGAAAGAATACCGCAAGCAGCGCCCGGACTCCGAACTCGTGCAGCAGGAGCTCGGCATCCTCTACGTCAAAACCGGGCACTTCAAGGACGCCGACAAGGTGTTCTCGGCCCTGCCGCAGCGCCTGCGGACGTCCTTTGTCCGCTATGCCCACGCGCAGGCCCTCGTGGGCCTCAAACAGCCCCATAGGGCCATCCAGCAGCTCCGGCTCGCCGTACAGGAAAGCCCGGAATTCGTCGACGCGTGGTTCGAGCTGGCCCGCCTGCTGGAAGCGGACAGGCAATTCTCCGAAGCGAACGAAATCTATAACAGCCTGATCGAGCAGGCCCCGGACAATCCGGACATCTGGATCAGGATGGTCGAAGGCCAGATCCGCGCCGGAAAGGGGCAGAAAGCCCTGGACTACGCCCTGAACGGCCCCGCCACCTACGGCTACAAGCTCACGGCGGCGACGCTTTTTCTGGACGCGAGGATGTACCCCGAGGCGGAGGCCCTGCTCGACGGCCTCAAGAGCGATCCCAATGCGCCGGACGAGGTGCATTTCTACCTCGCCGCCATCGCCTACGAATACCACAAGGACGTGCAGGAAACCCTGAACTTCCTTGAATCCATTCCCCCGGAAAACCGTTTTTACGACCGGGCGCTGCGCCTGCGCATCCAGCTGCTGCACGATCAGCAGCGCTATGAAGACGCCATGCAGCTCATCCTTCAGGGCCAGAGCCAGTTCCCCACGGAACGGGATTTCCGGCTCATGGAGATCCACCTGTACCTGTTGCAGGACCGCTACAAGGAAGCCCTGACCGCGGCCACGGCGGCGCAGCAGATCTGGCCTTCGGACGACGAAATCGCCTATGTCTACGGCAGCGTGCTGGATTCCCTCGGCCGCAAGCGCGAGGCCCTCGCCATGATGGAATCCATCGTCGCCCGCAATCCCGAGGATTATCAGGCCCTGAACTATGTGGGCTACTCGCTGGCCGAGCAGGGCAAGGATCTGGACCGCGCGGTCTTGCTGCTCGAAGCGGCGCTCAAGCAGGCCCCTGACCATGCGTACATTTTGGATTCCCTCGCCTGGGCGCACTTTCGCCGGGGCGAGAACGCCGAGGCATGGGCGCTCGTCCGCCGGGCGACAAGCCTCCCCGACGGCGGCGATCCCACCATATGGGAACACTACGGCGACATTGCCAACGCCCAAGGGCTCAAAAACGAAGCGCGCACAGGATGGGAACGGGCCCTCGAACTGGACCACCCGAATCCTGAAACCATACGCAAGAAGCTGAACTCGCTATGAACATCCGCCTTTCCGCTCCCTTCCGCCTGATACTCGCAGCCTTGCTCGTCCTGTCGCTCCAGGCCTGCGCCACGCGCGGCACGGAGATCGGGACGTCCGCGCCTTCGGACGCCTCCAACGCCGCGTGGCAAGCCTACCAGGGCTATGCCTCCGCCCGCGCCTCGGATCACGATCCGTACCGCCTGAGCGGCAGCCTCCGCTACGGTTCGCAAGGCGACACGCGCCGCGTGGAAACCCTGCTCTGGAGCAACGGCTATCTGCCCATACGCCTCGACGTCATGGCCGGGATCGGCGCGCTGGTGGCCCGCATCCAGGAAACGCAGGACAGCTTCACGGCCTACGCGCCCAACGAGAACAAGGCCATCGTCCACAAAGGCCCGCAGCGTGTGCAGCTCAATTTCGGCAGGCCCGTGCCCTTCTCCCTGCGCGACTTCTCCTCGCTCATGCGCGGCCGTTTCCACGAAGTCTTCGGCGCGGCCGAGGGGCTCAACCCCCGCGCCTCGCACAACGGCGACATCGCCTTCACGCTCTCCGGCGGCATCCTGCCGGGGATGCTGGAACTGCGGCCCGACGGCCTGCCCGTCCGCTGGTCGGCGGAAAAGGGGTGGGTCATGGATATCACCTATGACGACGGCAACCCGCCTCTGCCCTACAAGTTCAAGCTGACGCATCCCGACGGCTATTCCGCCATTCTGCTGGTCAAGGACCGCCAGAAGCCCAATGCGGCATTCCGGGACGACCAGCTTGCCCTGGAGCTTCCGGCGGGTACCATCATCGAACCCATCAAGAAGGGGGGCAACTGATGGACGTCCAGACGTCTCTGAACCGCATCGAAGAACTCTTTCGGATCATGTATCTGGGCCTGTGGGTGCTGTGGGCCGAAACGCGCTGGATTGCCGGGCCGGATATCGGCTACCAGCGCCGCCTGACGCTCATGCGCCGCCGCCAAGGGGCCATCCAGGACGAACTGTCGCGCATGGCGACCCTCGCCGATCCCCGGCGCGAACAGCTTGCGGGCGACCTTGCCCTGCTTGAAGGCGATATCGTCCGGCTTGAAAAAGACCGGGAAGCCCACCGCGCCGGGCACCTCGCCCCGCTCCGCGCCCGGTTCGGGTGGCTGCTTTAAGGCGGATGGGCGTTGAACAGGACGCCTTGAGGAGGGAAACTTTTCTGAAAAAACGTTCCCTTCCCCGAGCCTTCCGGCGCGGAGCCCATCCCTCTTTTTCCAAAGGCTTTCCTCATCGGGCGAACGCTTCGGCGGGCATTTCCTTTTTTTCCGGGAAACGGTACAGAAGAAATCAGTAATGGCGGGCAAACACTCATCGCCCGCCTGTTGACACTTCGCCATGCACGCTTATGAAAAAGGCAGGCATGTCCTTTTTTTATTGGAACCGTCCCCAGCGGGGAGCTTTTCTCACATCAAAAAAGACAGGAAAACGATGGCTACCGTCTATATCGGCTCCGATCACGCCGGACTGGAACTCAAGGCCGCGCTGGTAAAGCGCCTTTCCGAAAAAGGGCATGATGTCCACGACCTCGGCCCCGCCACCACGGAAAGCTGCGACTACCCCGTCTATGCCAAGGGCGTATGCGGCAAAGTCCTTGCCGACGCGGGCAACGCCACGCCCGGCGACGAACCCGCCTCTTTCGGGATCCTCGTGTGCGGGACGGGCATCGGCATGAGCATGACCGCCAACCACATCCCCGGCATCCGCGCGGCGCTGTGCGGATGCGAATTTCAGGCCCGCGCCACCCGCCAGCACAACAACGCCAACGTGCTCTGCCTCGGCGAGCGCGTGACCGGCCAGGGCGTGGCCCTCGACATCGCGGAACTGTTCCTGAACACCGCTTTTGAAGGCGGCCGCCACCTCCGCCGCATCAACCAGATAGAAGGATAAGGGCCGAGCCCGTCCGGAAACGGCTTTGGGCCGCAACGGACGGCCTTCCCAACACGCCCGCCCCATACGGCAGGCGGCGGATTTCCTTCCGCTTGCTTCCGGACCCGCGCGTAACGGAACTCCCGCCGTGCGGCCTCCCCACCAGCCAAAGTTTTTGCGGGTGGGGGTCCGGGGAGGGCGCTTTTGACGAAAAGCGCCCTCTCCGGCTCCCCCTTTCCCCGCGTCCAAAGGAGCCCCCATGCAGTTCTACAATACCATGTCCCGAAAAAAGGAAACGTTCACGCCCGTCCGCAAGGGGCTGGTGGGCGTCTACGCCTGCGGCATCACGGCCTACGCCCTGTCGCACATCGGACATGCCCGTTCCGCGGTGGCGTTCGACATCCTGGTGCGCCTGCTCCGCTATAAAGGCTATGAAGTCACCTTCGTCCGCAATTTTACCGACGTGGACGACAAGATCATCAAGCGCGCCAACGACGAGGGCGTTTCCAGCACCGAAATCGCGGAAACCTACATCAAGGCCTACCATGAGGACATGGACCGCCTCGGCGTGATCCGCGCCGACATCGAGCCCAGGGCCACCGAGCACATTCAGGAAATGCTCAACCTCACCGAGCGCCTCATCGCCGACGGCAAGGCCTACGCCACGCCTTCCGGCGACGTGTATTTCCGCGTGCGCTCCTTCCCCGGCTACGGCAAGCTGTCCGGCCGCACGCCCGACGACCTGCGTTCCGGCGCGCGCGTCGTGCCCGGGGACGAAAAGGAAGACCCGCTGGACTTCGCCCTCTGGAAAAGCGCCAAGCCCGGCGAACCTTACTGGGAAAGCCCGTGGGGCAAGGGACGCCCCGGCTGGCACATCGAGTGCTCGGCCATGAGCGAGAAGTACATCCCCCTGCCGCTGGACATCCACGGCGGCGGGCTTGACCTCATCTTCCCCCACCACGAGAACGAAATCGCCCAGACCGAGGCCGCGCTCGGCAAGCCCCTCGCCAATATCTGGATGCACAACGGCTTCGTGCAGGTCGATTCCGAAAAGATGTCCAAGTCGCTCGGCAACTTCAAGACCATCCGCGACATCCTCGAAAGCTACCTTGCCGAAACCCTGCGCTACTTCCTCGCCGGGAAGCACTACCGCAGCCCCATCGACTTCTCGCTCGACAACATGGACGAGAGCGAGCGCAGCCAGAAGCGCGTCTACGAATGCCTGCGCGAAGTGGACAAGGCGCTGGCCCGCGAGAACTGGAAGCCCGGCGCGGCTCCCGCCGAGCTGGTGGGAGAGCTGAAACAGCAGGATCAGTCCTTCATGGACGCGCTGGAAGACGACGTGAACACCGCCGCCGCCATGGGGCACCTCTTCAACATGGTCCGCATCGCCGGGCGCGTGCTCGAAGACAAAAAGCTCCGCAACAGCGAGGGCGGCCGCGACATCCTCAAGGCCTTCCGTGACGCCACCGCGAAATGGGACACCCTGCTCGGCCTGTTCGCGCAAAAGCCGGAAGGCTTCCTCGCTTCCCTGCGTGAAATCCGCGCCCGCCGCAGGGGATTGGACATGAACAAGGTAGCCGGGCTCCTCCGCGAACGGCAGGAAGCCCGCGCAGCCAAGGACTTCGCCCGTTCCGACGCGGCCCGCGACGAGCTCGCGGCCCTTGGCGTGGAAGTCCGGGACACCCCCGAAGGCCCTGTATGGGATATCATCTGAACGCACGCTACGGTGCGGCCGGGAACGCTCCCGGCCGCCTCTGGCGCGGCCTCGTCGCCGTGATCCTCTCATTCGCCCTGTTCCTGCAGGGCGCGATCCCGGTGCAGGCCGCGCTTTTCGGCAGTTTCGGCGTCAAGGACGAAAAAGAACTCGGACGCAAGTTCGACGTGCTCGTCCGCTCCCGTATGCCGCTTGTGGAAGACCCCGAAATCAAGGGCTACATCCAGTCCATTGTGGACCGCCTCTCCAAAACCTTCCCCCCGCAGCCCTTCCCTTTCACCGCCAACGTGCTGCTGCACAACAGCATGAACGCCTTCGCCGTGCCGGGCGGTTCCGTCTTCGTCCACACCGGGCTCATCATGCAGCTTGACCACGAGTCCGAACTCGCGGGCGTGCTCGGCCACGAACTGGCCCACGTCACCCAGCGCCACATCGCCACCCGCATGGAGCGGGCGCAGGCCGTCACCATCGGCAGCCTCGTCGGCGCGCTGGCGGCCGCCCTCCTGGGCGGCGGGCAAGGCAGCGGGGCCATCTTCGCGGGCAGCGTGGCCGCCGGGCAGGCCGCCATGCTCAACTACAGCCGCATGGATGAAACCGAAGCCGACCAGATCGGCCTGCAATACCTCACCTCGGCGGGCTATCGTCCGCAGGGCCTGCAAGGCGCGTTCGAGAAGATCCGCCGCAAGCAGTGGGCCTCGGGCATCGACATTCCCGAATACCTGTCCACCCACCCCGACGTGGGCGGCCGTATCAACGAGATCCACGCCCGCATCCAGGGGCTTCCCGCCGCCGTACGCAACCGTAAGGACGACGACACGCGCTTCAACCGCGTCAAGACGCTGATCTGGGCCCGCTATGGCGATCCCGACGCGGCGGCCCGGTTCTTCGCCAAACAGCTTGAAGGCAAAAAGCCCGATTGCCTCGCCTACATGGGGCAAGGCATCCTCGCCGAGCGCCGCAATCAGATCAAGGACGCTGACGCGGCCTTCTCCAAGGCGCTGGCCTGTGCGCCCGGCGACGCTCTCGTCGTACGCGAGGCAGGGCGGTTCTATTACAACAAGGGCGATGCCCGGGCCGGAAGAACACTGCTCCGGGCGCTGGAGCTGGACCCCAACGACATCATGGCCCAGTTCTTCTACGCCCGGCTGCTGGACGGCAGCGGCGACAAGGCTTCCGCCCACAAATACTATCAGCAGGTCCTCCGCAGGCTCCCGCAGGACGCGGAAGTGCATTACTACTATGGACGTTCGCTCGGCGAGGCCGGGAAAGTATTCGACGCCTACCTGCATCTCGCCTACAGCTCTCTGTATCAGAACGACAAGCGCAAGACCGAAAGCTGGCTCAAGCAGGCCCGCCCGCTTGCCCGAACGCCCGTAGAGCAGGATCAGCTCAAGCGCTTTGAAGCCATCTACGCCGAACGCCAAGAGGTGTGGAAATAAGTGGGGGAGTAGGATGGATGCTTGGGGAGGCCGAGCTGAAGGGGTTCATCCCGGCGGCGGTAATGCCTGAACGCCCCTCTTTCTTTGGGAGAAGGCATATTCCCATCAAAAACGGTTCCGCGGCGGGGCGAGCCCGATGCGGAACCGTTTTTTGTATCTTCAATGGAACTCTCGGGAAGGAACGGGAACGGAAGGCGTTCCCCGGAGAGCCAAGGGAGCGTCTTCAGTGGGCGGTGCGTGCCTACAGAGAGTTGAAGTCGCGCAGGTTCGAGCGTCCCTGAATACCGAGCTTCCGGTAAATGCGGCGCAGGTGGACACGCAGCGTCGTCTCGGTGATGTTGAGCTTCACGCTGATTTCCAGATTTTTCATGCCGGTCTGCACCAGTTCGGCGACTTCGCGTTCGCGGGGCGTCAGCTGTTCAAACGGATCTTCCTGAATGATCGGCACAAACGCCTCTT
>ENA-OQNO01001802-OQNO01001802.1-human-gut-metagenome-genome-assembly--contig:-NODE-1802-length-13503-cov-3.267718_pt1 | contig 13503 bp, 10 predicted proteins | sample MGYA00242629_ERZ504880 | MGnify/ENA primary metagenome ERZ504880 (study PRJEB26092, sample SAMD00036377) | human gut metagenome | host: Homo sapiens | study: EMG produced TPA metagenomics assembly of... | reverse complement strand
GGCTTCGTACACGGCGTTGAACATGGTGGTGGCCACCTGGCAGATGCCGCCGCCCACTGCATCGTCGTACTGGCCGTCGATGATCGCTCCGGCTCCCAAAAACCCTCTCTCCTCGTTGCACTCCCCTGCCGTTTTATTGAACGACCAGGAGCCGCCGGGCTTCACGACGGAGTTGGAGAGCAGCTGGGACACCAGCTTAATGTTATGGTTGCGGTTCTCCGTCCCCGCGCCCGTAGTGAACTGCGTGGTGTACGAGGCTATCGAGCTTATGATGCCAAGGTCCATCGCCTCGTCGAACGAAAGGGTCGCGGGCGCCGGGCCTTCGGTTATGGATACCTCTATGGGAGATCCGCCGGGCGTCGAGCCTTCCGCTTTGCCGCCCGGTCCGAACAGGGCGTCGTTGAGCGCATGGACGCCTTCGGCGACGAGCGGCATGGTGCCCGTCCCGTCCGTATGCACCGCCACATCCCCTTCGCTCGCTTCGAAAGTCACGCGGACGGGGTCGTTCGTGTTGAGCTTTTCCACGTGGGTGAGAAGGGACGGCTTGGCTTGCGCCTCGTCTATGTACGCAGACAGGGCGAAGGACCCCTCGCCCTCGTCGATGCGCGTGGCGATCCATGCGCCCATATCCGAGGGCGTGGCCTTCCAGGTCGATCCGTTGTAATTGAACTGCGCTCCGTCGGCGATCGCGCGGTTCACGGCATCCGCGACCGCCTGGGCGGCGGTTTCGTCGATGCGCAGCGGCGCATGCTCGGCACGCGCGACGAACGACCCCTGCCCGGCTTCCTGTGCGAGCAGAGCCTGGTCGAGCGAACGAGCGAAATCTCCTCGGTTGACCATGGAGCCGTCGTGGCCCTGCACCACCGTCGCGACGCCGCCGTTGACCGCCACGTTGAAATCGACGCGCGGATCGCCGATGGTTGCGTCTATGTCGGAGGCAAGCTGCTCGAGCCGGTCGCTCGCGTAGTCGGCTCGCGGCTGGATGGTGCGCCCTCCGAACAGCGCCCCGATGCGCGCGAAGATGCCGCCGTCGCTGCGCCCGGCCGCAACGGCCTCTTCGGCCAAAGCGCGGGCAGGAAGGGTGGCGCCCAGGTCGGAGGCGCTCGTGGTCCATGCCAGCTTGTTCGCACGCGCCTCCTCCACTGCCAGCTGCTCGGCAAGAGCGGCATCCTGGGCAGCGGTCATCTCGTCGTTCACGCGCGCTTCGGCATCGTCGTTGGCGTATACGATGGCGGTGTTCGATTCCAGGCGCGGCCCGTAAGCTTGCTCGATGGATGCCTCGATCTCGTCGACGGTTTTCCCGGCGACGTCGATCTCCCCCACGCGCACGCCCGGATACGCCTTGCCGTAATTCAGGCCGAAGTCAACCGCGCCGCCGACGAGCAGGACCGCGGCGAGCACCATGACGGCGAGCGCGGCGCGGCTGCGCGAGGCAAGCGAGACCATCGCGCGCAGAAGGGCGAGCAAAGCCGCTCCCAATAGGCCGATCAGGGCAAGCAGCGCGCGTCCGAGAATACGCAAGATCCGCAGAGCGAGGTTTTCGTCCGACGGGGACCGCGGCGCGTCCTTCGTCCAAAGCGAAGGCGCGTTGTAGGCGCCGGAATCCCTGGTTCGAGATCGGCTGGAAGAAGAGGGTCGACCTGAAGACGCCCGGGACGAACGCGCCGAGCGTTGCGCGTCGCGCCCCGCCTGCGGGCGCGACGATCGCCGAGAAGCCTCGCGCCGCTCGGGCGCACGATTCGAACGCGGCTGCCGCGCGGCGCCGCCTTGCCTGCGCGCTGGTTCTCTTGGCGTGCGTCGATCCATCCGCTATCGTCCGCCCTCCGACGTAGCGCCTTTGGCCTCGCGCAGCTGACGAAGCGCCGACGCGACGTAGTAAGCCGTGGTAGCTAACGCCAGGACAAGGCCGGCGTACACGAACCAGATGCCCCACGAGCAGGCGTCGGCATTGAATCCGGGCAGCCAGGCGACGTCGACGATGCCCAGGCCGGGCAGCAAAGGCCAGTTCAGAAGCAAGCCGGCGAACCCGATGAACAAAAGCGTGGTGGCGACCTTGCCGGGATAGACGACCGCTACGCGAATGCGGAAGCGCTTGATGAGGCATGCGCCTCCAACAAGAAGGAACAGGTCGCGCGCAATCACCACGAGGATGATCCACAAGGGAAGGCGTCCCACCAGGAACAGGCCCAAAACGCCCGATATCATGAGGATGCGGTCGACGGCGGGATCGAGCAGCTGGCCGAGCTTCGACACCTGGTTCGTCCGACGGGCGATCTGCCCGTCGACCCAGTCGGTGCCGGCGGCCAAGGCGTAGAGCAGCGTGGCTACCAGGTTGTAGCCGTTCATAAGCAGGACGAAGAACACGGGAACGAGGCACAGCCGAATAAACGATATGACGTTCGGCACGGTGAATATCCTGTCAGAAACCTGCACGTCCTCGATCGTTGCTTCCTCGCTGCGTTTCGCCATATCCTCTTCCCTCGTCGCTTGCCGATCGCGCTTCAACAAAAGCCGGGCGCGTTGAGAGCGGCCCGGCTTTTCCTTTGAATTCACTGGATCATTCTAGCAGGTTTCGATCAGGCCCCCGCAGGGTTTCGCGCTTCGACAGGTTTTACATCAGGCGCTGCTGGGGCGAGGGCGACAAACGCCGTTGCAAGTCGGCATCGACGCTCGCCCGCCAGCCGGGCGCGGCGGCTGGCCTTCATGTCAAAACGAACGAGTTTTGCGGCGGTTTTTCGCCTCTTCGGAACAAACTTGCTTGAGGCGTTTTACATCATGCCAGGTCAAGAGCTCACCACCTCCTATTATCCTGGTTTGAGGACCAGCAAAACTCGTCCGTTTTGACAAAGGAGCCGCATCGTTTCCGATGCGGCTCCTCATGTTCGAACGTTTCGCCTTGGCTTTGACCCTACGCCGTCTTCTTGGCGTCGGGCACCTCGAAGGCGTCCACGTGCTTCTTGGCCGCCGGAGGAGCGTACGAGGGCTCCATCGTCAGGCAGTCCTTCGGGCACTCGCGCACGCAGCTGCCGCACTGCACGCAGCGGAAGCGGTCGATGGTCCACGTGCGGCCGGGCTTGTCCACCGTGATGGCGCCGCATGGGCAGCGCTTCTGGCAGATGCCGCACAGGATGCAGCTTTCCACGTCGTTGGACACATGGCCCTTCAGGCCGGGCGGCGGCGTTTTGGTCTGAACCGGGTACTGGATGGTCTCGGGCTGTTTGAACAGGCCCCCGAGGGTCATCTTGCCTAGTTTGAAGCTTCCCATGGTCCCTCCTACCTTTCCGTGCAGCTGATGCAGGGGTCGATGGTGAGCACGATCATGTTCACGTCCGCCAGATCGCATCCTGCCAGCGCCGTGGTCATGCCGGCCAGGTTCTGCGACGTTGGCGTGCGCATGCGCATGCGCTCCAGGTTCTTGGAGCCGTTCCCGCGCGCGTAGTAGTAGCACTCGCCGCGCGGCTGCTCGACCACGTTGGCCGCCTGCGACCCGGCTGCGGGCGCGCCCTTCACGTCCACGGCGATATCGCCCGAAGGAATCTTGGCGATCATCTCCTCGATGATGTCGATGGATTGCAGCACTTCGAGCGCCCGCACCTTGACGCGCGCATAGCAGTCGCCCTGGCCGTCCAGGATGGGCTGGAAGTCGGACAGGTACCCGTACCCGCCACCGCCGAGCATACGTGCGTCGTAGTTGACGTTGGAGGCGCGCGCGAAGGGGCCCACCATGCTCTGCGCAAGGGCGTCCTCGTGGCTGATGTAGCCTACGCCCACGGTACGGTTCTTGACCGAGGTGTCCTTGAGGAACGCGTTGCACAGCTGCGCGTAGTCGTCCTTGATGCCCTCGAGCACGCGGCGCATCTCGGCGAACTGGGCGTCGTCGATGTCGCGGACCACGCCGCCCACCTTGACGACCGAGAAGATGACGCGGCCGCCGGTGGTCTTCTCGAACACGTCGAGCACGCGCTCGCGCAGACGCCAGCAGTGCATGAACAGGCTTTCGAAGCCGAACGCGTCGGCCGCGAGGCCCATCCACAGCACGTGCGAGTGGATTCGGCTCAGCTCGTGCCAGATGACGCGCAGGTACTCGGCGCGCGTGGGGATCTCGATGCCCATGAGCTTCTCGACCGTTTCGGCGTAGCCCATGGAGTGCCCGAACGCGCAGATGCCGCAGATGCGCTCGGCCACGTAGATGAACTGGTTGTAGTCACGCGTTTCGACCAGTTTCTCAAGCCCGCGATGGATGAACCCGATCTGCGGGATAGCCTCGATGACGGTCTCGTCCTCGACCACCAGGTCGAGGTGCAGAGGCTCGGGCAGCACCGGGTGCTGGGGGCCGAACGGGATGACGGTCGCCTTTCCCATGCTACTCACCTTCCTTTTCTGCAGCTTCGGCATCGGCCTTCGCCTTGTCGCGCGCAGCCTTCGCTTCGAGCGCAGCCTTGACCTTGGCGGCCTTTTCAGGATCCAGGTCCTTCATCTTGTCTTCAGCGGCAGCCTGTTTGGCGGCGGCTTCCTTCTTGGCTTTGGCCTCCATGGCCGCGCGAACCTTGGCGGCTTTCTCGGGGTCCATACCGGCGAGCTTCGCCTCCATGGCCGCGGCATCGTCCGCAGCAGGCTGCTCCCCTGCGGCGGCGCCCTTCTCCTTGGCCGCCTTGGCGGCCGCGATCTTCGCGGCCTTCTCGCGCGCGGCTTTCTGCTCGGGCGAGATGATGGTCATGGGCTCTTTTTGGGACACGGCGTAGAAGTTGCCGCCGAAATCGATGGCGATTCCCTTGATGTCCACGCCGAACAGGTCGTGCGTCTCGTTCTCGAACACGAACGCAGCCAGGAACTGGTCGGTGATGCTGGGAACGACCGTGCCCTTCTGGACGCCTGAGATCTGGTAGTTGACCAGCAGGCCGTCCTTCATGAAGGAGTAGATCAGGTCGATGCCCTGCTCGGTGTTCACGGCCAGGATCTGAACGAAGCGCCAACCCTCGGCCTTCTTCTCGGCCGCAAGGGCGGGCAGGCCCTCTACGGTCAAAGGGAGGAATTCGGTTGCAAGCGTCATGTTACGCTCCCTTCTTCTGCGCCTGGAGCGCCTTGGACTTCTCTTCCAGAATGCCCAGACCCTGCACCACGGCGTCGATGATGGCTTCGGGGCGCACGGCACAGCCCGGTGCGTACACGTCGACCGGAATGGCCTGGTCGACGCCGCCGATCACGTTGTAGCAGTCATGGAAGATACCGGCAGAGCACGCGCAGATGCCACAGGCGATGACCACCTTCGGCTCGATCATCTGGTCGTAGATCTCTTGCACTACCTTGATGTTCTGCTCGTTCACGCTGCCGGTGACAAGGAAGATGTCGGCATGCTTGGGATTGCCGGTGTTGATGATGCCGAAGCGCTCGACATCGTAGCCCGGGCAGAGCGCGGCCAGCACTTCGATGTCGCAGCCGTTGCAGCTGGAGCCGTCGTAGTGGATGACCCAGGGTGATTTGGTTGCATACGTCATAGCTGCAGCTCCTTTACAGGTACGCTAGGACCGCGATGTTCACGCCGCCCGCCACGAAGGCTACGATCCAAGCCGACTTGAGCATGAACTGCCACTTCACGCGGGCGAAGTTGTTGTCGATCCAGATCTCCAGGAAGTACACGAGCAGAGCCACGACCACCGCGAGCAAGATGGACAGCGGATTGCTCCAGACGAAAAACAGGCCGGTCCAACCGAGGAACAGGACGTTCTCGCACCAGTGCATGACCTCGACCTTGGCAAGCGTCTTGCCACTCATTTCGGTGGTGATGCCCTTGACGATCTCTTGGTGAGCATGGTGGGAGTAGGACAGGTCGAACGGAGACTTGCGCAGCTTGATGGTGAGCACGAACAGGAAGCCCAGGAACACAAGCCATATATTAGTGATAACGGGCGCGTCGAGCAGCAGGGCGCCGGCCGAGCTGAACGTGCCGATGGGGCCTATCAGGCTGGTGGACATGAAGAACGCCACGGCCATGAACAGGATCATGGGCTCGTACGCCATGACCTGCAGCATTTCGCGGCCTGCGCCGATCTCGGCATAGGGACTGCGCGTGGAGTACGCGGCCACGATGAAGAACAGAGCCGATAACGTGATCACGAACACGCTCATCAGCAGGTTTCCGCCGGAGAAGAATATGCCGCCAGCGATGAGCGTGAATACGAGAGCGCAGGTCACGTACGTGCCCTCGGTGGAGTTGACCGACACGTTGTCCTTCTCGATGAGCTTGCGCACGTCGTAATACGGCTGCAACAGCGGAGGGCCTACGCGTCCCTGCATGCGCGCCGAGATCTTGCGATCGAGGCCCGCGAGCAGACAGCCCAGGATGGGAGCCAGAATGGCAAAGGCAAGGGTGCCGATGAGAACGAAAAGCAAAGACATATCAAATCACACCCTTTCCTAGAACAGTCCCGGAACAGCCACGGCCGAAGCCGCGAACGCCACGATGATGACGACAGTGCACAGCGCGGTGCCAACCGGAGAGAGGCGCTTCTCGCCGAAGTAGTCCTCCATGTACCAGTTGCGCGCGGTTGCCGTGGATTCGCCCGACAGCGAGTTGCGGAACGTGCGCGCCTCGTTGTCGCGGCTCACGCCGGCAAGGTAGATGTCGGCCTTCTTGGCTTTGCTGCGGCCCAGGCCCGCGAACAGCACCACGACCACGAGCGCCGACAGGATGGAGCCGATCCACAGGTTCGTGGTGGAAATGTCCTGGCCGATGGTCCCGAACACGCTGTAGACGTACGGATCGATGACGGTCCAAGAGATCACGGGCAGGCCCACGCAGCACAGGATGACGAGCACGGCCATGACCATAATGGAAACCCACTCGCTCTTATGCACGCTGACCTCGACGTTCTCGGGCTGCGCGGCAATGCCGGAAAGCTTGCCCAGCCATTTCGCCCAGAACATGAACGTGGCAGCCGAGCCGAACGCCAAGATGATGATGAGCGCCACCTGGCCGGTTTCGGCGAACGATACGAGCGTTGCCCATTTGGCGATGAGCATGCCGAACGGGGCGATGAACATGACCATGATGCCCAGCATCATGAAGCGCGCCAAGCGGGGCATGCGCTCGAACAGAAGGTCCATGTCCTCGATGTCGCGGCTGCCGATATGATGCTCGGCGGTGCCGACGCACAGGAACAGCAAGGACTTCGCGATAGCGTGGAACAGCACCAAAAACGATGCGGCCCAAACGGCCTCGGGCGTGCCGACGCCGGCGCAGGCCACGATCAGGCCCAGGTTGGCGATGGTCGAATATGCCAGGACACGCTTGGCGTTGCTCTGCGAAATTGCCATGCACGAGCAGAACAGGAACGTGAAGCCGCCCACGAGGATGACCATGACCGCCGGAACGGGACATGCCATCATGATGGGAGCCAGCTTGATGAGCATGAACACGCCAGCCTTCACCATGGTGGACGAGTGGAGCAGCGCCGAGGTGGGCGTAGGCGCCACCATAGCGCCCAAAAGCCAGGTGTGAAACGGCATTTGGGCGGCCTTGGTAAGACCCGCGAACGCGAGCGCGGTCACCGGCAGGGCCACTATTGCAGGGTTCTGGATGCCGATCTGCAAGAACTCCAAAAACGACAGCGTCTGGAATTGGATCGCCATGACGAACAGCGCCACCAAGAAGGCGATGCCACCCAGAAGGTTCATGATGATCTGACGAAACGCGTTTTTGATAGCCTCTTCGGTACGGGTGAATCCAATGAGCAAAAACGAGCACACCGTGGTGATCTCCCAGCCCGTGAACACCCACATCATGTTGTTCGAGAACACGATCAGGAACATGGCGGACAAGAAGGCGAACATGAGCGCGAAGAACATCGGCCGGCGGTCCTTGGCGCCTTCCGGCTCATGCGCCTGGAAGTCTTCCATGTACCCGAGCGCGTACACGCAGATACCGGAGCCCACCACGCCGATGATGAACGCCATGAGCAGCGACAGCGAGTCGAGGTACAAACCTTCGGTCACCAGGATGTCATGGGCGAACCCGAACTCGAACACGAGCGATCCGACCACCTGCACGCCGGCCAGGACGCATGCCCACACGTTCTTGTACTTGATGCCGAAGTACAAGATGACGACCGCGATAAGCACGCTGATCGCCATGCAGGCGTAATCCGCCACGGGCGAGTAGAATTCGTACGTTATCCACGGAGCTCCTAGGTAGGCCACCACCAGCCACACGGACACCAGTCCGATGACCAGGGCCGAGGCTCCCACAATCACGTTTCTCGCTCGATTGTTGCGCACGACCAATAGGACGCCTGCAACAACCAGCGGGAAAAGGATTAAAAACCCGAGCATAGCCACGTAACTTCCCCCTTCACCTTTACCGATTGCTTGCGAACAATAAAAGCGACCCGTGTCGCTTGCCTAGCACTCTATCAAAGAAAAGCAGAGAGGTCGTATCTAGGGCCGCGTCGGGGGCGTTTGCTCGGTAAAAGGGCGTTTTGAGAAAACGGCGACAGCGCAAGCGGCAACACGTCTTAGGCGAACGGTTTCAGGGAGCCGTACAGGGCGCCTACCCCTGGAAAACCCCTACCCTTCCAGCGCGCGCAGCCGCTTCATCTCGAAGAACAGGAACAGCGACACCAGCAGCGTCGAGGTGATGTCCGACAAAGACGGCGCAAACCAAACGCTTTCCAGCGGGGTGATCGGCAAAACGGACGGAAGGAATACCGGGCAGAGCACCAGCAGCGGTATCAAGAACAGTATCTGGCGCGTCAACGTGAGCACGGTGGCCTTCACGGCTTGCCCCGTTGCATCGAAGTAGTTCGACCCAATAGCCTGAACAGGCAAGATGGGCACGAACACCAGATACAGCACAAGCGCCCATGCGGTTTCAGGCAGGTAGGCTTCCGGCAGGCCGAACAGATGGGCGTACATGTTCGGCGCAATGACGACGGTCAGCCACAGCGGCACGGTAATGGCCACGCCCATGAGAATAGCCTGCCCCAGCACGCGCTTCATGCGCTCGAACTTGCGTGCGCCGTAGTTGTACCCGATGATAGGCTGCGCGCCCATGGCAATGCCCATAGCCGGCATGAACGTGAACAGTCCCACGGCGGAAAGCACGCGCATGATGGCCAGCGCACCGTCTACGCCCAGAGGGTCGGAGGCGCCGTAGAACACGAGCAGGTTGTTCTCGACGGCCGACGATACGGCGAAGCCCAACTGCATGACGGAGGGGGCAACGCCGAGCGCGCAAATACGCAAGGCAAGCCGCGGCCGAAGCTTGAGAGACGGCGCGGTCATGGGCATGGGCGAGTTCTTCTTGAAGAAGAACTGCATGACGAACAGGGTCGACAGAGCCCACGAACACACGGTGGCCAGACCCGCACCGCGCATGCCTCCATCCAAAACGACAATGAACAGGTAGCCGAAAACCACGTTCGCCCCGGTGCCCACCAGCATGGATCCAAGCGCACGGTTCGGATGCCCGGCAGTGCGGATGAAGTTGTTCATGCCAAACGCGATGAACTGAAGAGGACAGCCCGCCACGATAACAACCATGAAGTCCATCGCCAGAGGCAAAACGGCGTCATCGGCGCCGGAGTAGCGCAAGACCGGCTCGAGCGCGAACGGCGCCACGATCCAGAGCACCGCAGCCGCGATAAGCAGGAGCACGAAACTGTTCCCCAGCACTTGCCGGGCGACGTCTTTTCGACCCTCCCCCAATCTGATGGCGGCAAGCGCGTTACCGCCGACGCCCACCAACATGGATACCGCCACCATGGCGGTCATCATCGGGGTTGCCACCGTGGTGGCGGCAAGGCCGTCCGCTCCCACGGCATGGCCGACGTACACCGCGTCGATGACGTTGTAGAGCATCTGCACGACGACGCCCACCACGGCAGGCACGGAAAACTCCAAGAGCAGCTTGAACGTGCTCTCGGTGCCCATGCGGTCGATCTTGCGATCCGCCGATCCGACGTTTTCGCAGATCGAGGGCGCCTCCGCGCCCGATTCATGTACGGTCTTGCCCATAGGTGTTCGCCGCTTTCGATAAAAAGACCACGCATCGCCCAGACGATCAGGGCGTATACGTGGTCGATGAACGTTCCGGGTTGTCCCGGCTAACGGGATCTCGACTGCGGAGCTTCCTTGAAGGGCTCGACGCATCGAGTCTCGGGTCATCCCGAGCAGACATCAGTATACGGGAACGGACTTTGTCCGACAACCCGGCCAGGCGCAGGAAAACGGCCCGGCGAAACGCTGCCGGGCCGTGACGAATATCGGGCGCGCATACCGTTGTCCGACAGTTGCAAAGCGCCCGCGGATGTGCGTTGGATTACGCGCTGTACATGAGGACCTGGGCAACCAGCAGGATACCGCCGAACACGAGCACGAACACCACCATAGGCCACACGAACTTGAGCCACTTCGAGTACTTCATGTCCAGCATGGTAAGCGTTGCCAGCACCAAGCCTGTTGGCGCTAGGTAGAGCATGGCGTACTGGCCCCACTGGTAGGCGCACACGACCACCGAACGCGGGATGCCTACGGTGTCGGCAAGCGGAGCCATGATGGGCATGGACAGAACCGCAAGGCCCGACGACGAGGGAACCACGAAGCCCAGGAAGAAGAACACCAGCATCATGACGATGATGAACACCGGGCCCTGCATGCCCTGCACCAAACCCGAAGACCAGTGCAGCAGCGTGTCGGAAATAAGGCCCTGCTCCATGATGAGGTTGATTCCGCGCGCCAGGCCGATGATCAGCGACACGCCCACCAGGCTGGACGCTCCGTTGATGAAGGCGTCCACCACCTGCTTCTCAGCGATACCGGAAAGGAACATGATGATGATAGCGATCGCCAAGAACGAAGCAGCCATCTGAGGGAACCACCAGCCTTGGCTGACGACGCCCCACACCATGATGGGAAACGCTACCACGAACAGCACCAAAATGGTCTTCTTGCGAAGCGTGAACCCGCTTTCCTTGGCCTCTTCGGTCTCGCCCGCCTCCACGTTGTAGAGCTGCGCGAACTTCTCGCGGTCCTCGTAGGTGTAGGAGAACGTGGGGTCGGCTTTGATCTTGCGGCTGTACCAATACAAGTAGCCGATGACCACGAGCGCGCCCACGATGCAACCGGCCACGCGCCACTCGATGCCCTGCGTGAAGTTGACGCCCGCCGCGTTCGACGCGATGACGACCGAGAACGGGTTGATCGTCGAGAACGTCGTGCCCATCGACCCGGCCAAGAAGATGGCGCCCACGCAGATGATGGAGTCGTAGCCGAGAGCCAGGAATATGGGCACGAGGATCGGGTAGAAGGCAACGGCCTCCTCCTCCAAACCGCAGGTAGTACCGCCGAGCACCATGAGAACGCTCACCAAGAACACGAGCAAAAACTCGCGTCCCTTCGTCTTCTTGGTGAGAGCCATGAGACCCGATTCGAAGGCTCCGCTGGCGTTGACAACGCCGATAAGGCCGCCGAGCACCAAGATGAACACCATGATGTCCGCCGCCTCGATGGTTCCCGACACCATGCTCACCGTGATGTCGGCGATGCCCTTGGGCTGTTGTTCGAGCTGTTCGTAGGTGCCCGGAACAGAAATGGGCTTGGACAGCGCGCCCGACGTGAACTGCTCGATACCGATGTTCACGCCGATCTTGTCAAGCTCGTCTTGCGTGGCGGCCACTTCGGAAACCTGGCCCTGGGGACTGGTGATCTGCAGCACGTTGGCATCCGCGTTGTACGCGAGCTTCGCGTACTGGCCCGCGGGCACGAACCACGTTGCAGCTACCGCGATGATAGTGAGCGCAAACAGGATGGTAAACGCGGTGGGAAAGCTGAGCTTGCGACTCTTCTTCGGCTTTCCCGCGCGCTGCCCGACGGATCGGGCGGGTGCAGTCGCTTCCGTCGACATGGGGACCCCTTTCGTAGGCGTTGGATCTTGCTGCGGCACATGATGTACTGCCGATGCTCGATCGAACAGGTATAACGAAGGGATATAGGTGGGTATAATTCGGTAATACACCCAAAGGATAATGCGTGATCAGGTCTGATGATAACGAGTTCAGAGACGGTGGAATGCGATATGGCCTATACTGTTCTGGATCTTCGGGCTCGCAGGAAACCGTTGCGCCAACGACGATGGAGAACGCTTTATGGATATGGGCCTTGTGCTTTTCTATTACACGCTGTTCGTGCTTCTAGCCGTTATCCTGACGGCTGCTGCGTGCATCGCATCGTATCTGGTGTCGCATACCAAAGCGCTCCTGTACGCGTTCTTCGGCTTCTTGTTCTATTTCTTCGACGTGGCGTTGGTGTTCCAGGATGACTTCATGGTGCAGCGGTCGGCCGACCTTGCGGCTACGCCGTTCTTCATCGGCAGCCCTGTTGCATCGATCATCATAGGCGGAGGGGCGCTTATGTCGTTTTGGCTGGTAGTCTGCGAGTACATCGAGGAACGACGCCTGTTGTCGCAATGGCTGCCGGGCTTGGCGTTCGTGTTGGGAAGCGTCGCGACGCTTTTGCTCATAGAACCGGGCAATGTGCAGGAGTTCTTTTTCTACAGTATGCGCGAGCTCATGATGTACTGGATGCTCATATACGCCGCCGTCGTCTATGCCGTTTCCGACGATGAAGTGCGGCGCATCCGCATGAAGCGATTTCGGAAGCTGTATCTCTGCCTTTGGATCCTTGCAATGCTCGTGCTTCTGGAAAACGTGCTCTTCCTGCTCATCGTCGGTCCCTCCATGGTGGCCGAAGGACTGCTCCCCTTCTTCCCGCAGCGCAACTTCGCCGAGAATCTTCTGGTTCTCTGCTGCGCGTTCGTAGCCTGTCGCGGTTCCTGGAGGAACCTTTCCCTTCGCCACGCCGATCCGCCCACGCAAGGCGGGGAGTCGTTGCAGGGCTTCATCGAGCACAACCTCGGCGCCTACACCGCCGCCCGGCGCCTGTCGAAACGCGAAGAGGACGTGCTGCGGCTGGTGCTCTTGGGCAAGGACAACCAGAACATCGCAACGACCTTGAGCTTAGCGCCCGGAACCGTGAAAGTGCACATGCATCATATCCTGCAGAAGACGGGCAAAGGCAACCGCAAAGAGCTCATGCAGGACTTCTGGGAATTCTCTTAAGCTTTTCGAGGGCGCGGAAGCTTCGACGCGTTTTCTCGAAATCTTTCGCGCGGGTGTCAGGATTCGCGCGCCTCGTTCGTATTGTCAGTGAAGCAGCATTGCTGCTCGACGACGATCGGGCCCACTCGACAGGAAGCAAACCGAATCATGGACGAAAGACGGACGGCGCAAGCCGAAGCCGAACGGCTGGTGGACGCGTACGCGGACCTTATCCTGAGGTTGAGCTACACGTACCTGAAATCCACGCACGACGCCGAAGACATCTGCCAAAACGTGCTGCTCAAGCTCATGGGCCGCGCGGTTCCCTTCGAAAGCAACGAGCACGAGAGATCCTGGGTTATTCGCAGCGCGGCCAACGCCTGCAAAGACGTGCTGCGCAGCGGGTTTCGAC
>ENA-OQNO01001796-OQNO01001796.1-human-gut-metagenome-genome-assembly--contig:-NODE-1796-length-13521-cov-3.841571_pt1 | contig 13521 bp, 12 predicted proteins | sample MGYA00242629_ERZ504880 | MGnify/ENA primary metagenome ERZ504880 (study PRJEB26092, sample SAMD00036377) | human gut metagenome | host: Homo sapiens | study: EMG produced TPA metagenomics assembly of... | reverse complement strand
AGGAGATACGAATCATGCGACACAACTATAAGGGCCGCAAGCTGGGCACTGACTTCAGCCACACCAAGGCAATGAAGAAGAGCTTGGTGAACGCCCTGTTCCTGAACGACCGCATCAAGACGGTCGAGTCGCGCGCCAAGGAGATCCGTCCTGACGTCGACAAGATCATCACCTGGGCGAAGCGCGGCGACCTGCATGCTCGCCGTTTGGCCATCGCGGCTTTGGGCGACAAGGAGCTGGTGCGCGAGATCTTCGAGAAGGTCGAGCAGGGCATGTTCCAGGATCGTCAGGGCGGCTATACCCGCATCATGAAGCTTGGTCCCCGCAAGGGCGACAATGCCCCCATGGTCATCATGGAGCTTGTGACCGAGCCCGTGAAGAAGAAGGACGAGGAGAAGCCCGCTGCCAAGAAGGCCGCGAAGAAGGTTGCTCCCAAGAAGGTCGAGAAGGTCGAAGAGGCTGCTGAGGCTGAGGCCGTCGAGACCAAGGCTGAGGAAGCTCCCGTGGAGAACGTGGAAGCTGTCGAGGCTGAGGTTGTGGAGAAGGAGAAGGCTGAATAGCTTTCGCTTCGCTTCATACTGATAAGAGAAAGGGATCCGCGCTGCGGGTCCCTTTTTTTGACTGTGCCGAGCGTGCGCTGTGGGTGCGGCTAGCTCAAGCGCACGGCGCGGCCATCGCCTCGTGTTCGTATTTCATGGTTCGCGCTCGCGTTAGCGTTGGCTTCGTGCAGTTCGTGCGCGCATCCTCCGATTGTGGCATACTGCCTGCATGCGAATCAACGTAAGCTCTTATATTCCCGGCACCTCGCCGGTGCATGCGTGCGACGCACGGGTTAAACTCGTGCTGCTTGCTGCGTATTCCGCTACGTTGTTTTTGGTGCATACGTGGACGGGCCTGGGGTTGTGCGCGCTGCTGTTCGCTCTTGTTGCGATGGCATCGACGGTGCCCGCTCGAAGGCTGTTCGGTTTGATGCTGCCGGTGTACGTGATCGTTGCGTTCACGGTGGTGTTCAATGCGTTTTCATTCGATGTGGCTCAAGCTGCTGCTGCGGGCGCTCCTTCGGGGCTTGGCGACGTGTCGGCGGGTTTTTTGGGTGCATGGCCCCCGGTTGCTTTGTTTGGTACGTTCGGATTCGTGCCCGCGGGGTTTGCGCGCGGTTGCTTTTTTGCCGTGCGGATCATCTTGCTTGTGGTGGGCAGCCTGGTGGTTACCTACACTACTACGTCGACCGAGTTGACCAATGCGTTAAGCAGTTTTCTTCGTCCCTTGCGACGTCTTAGCGTTCCGGTGGACGACATAGCCATGGTGTTCTCGCTTGCGCTGCGCTTCATTCCCGTTACCGCTGAAGAGCTGGCGCGCGTGCACGATGCGCAGCAAGCGCGCGCTGCGTCGTTTGACGCAGGTGGGTTGTGGCAGCGTTTGCGGGCTTGGCAGACGGTGCTCATTCCCTTGTTCGTGGGGCTGTTTCGCCGGGCCGACTCACTGGCTGTAGCTATGGATGCGCGTTGTTACGGTGCCCCCGGCGTGGAGCGCACCTCGCTTGCGCCGCGCACGTTCTCGCTGACGAGCGGCGTGGTGCTGGCGGCAGGGTTGGCAGTGTGCGTGGGGACGGCCGCGTTGCTGTAGGGGTTCGTAGTCGTTCTCATGCGCCAATCACATCATTTGATGCAGTACAGGTTGCATTGTGATATACTCATCACATCAAATGATGTGATTTGAGGTGACTTATGGGGGAGATTGCCGAACGGTGGAAGATAGAGGCGGTACTGGCGCTGGTAAGACGCACGTCTCTCGAGTGCTTTCGTGTGGCCGGCTCAAACGAACCGAGCAGCAAAACTCGCATCTTCATGAAGGCAATTGGCTACCGTGGCGTTGACGTGCATAAAGCCGTTCGGGAACTTGATGTGGTCGACTACTCAAGTGGTCCCCTGCAAGACAACAGGGGTCGTCCTCGAGACTTATGGGTTTTTGGCAGGTACCTCGAAGAGCACGAGGTGTATATCAAGCTTGCTGCGTACCTTGCGGGAGACGCCGTGCACACGGTGTGCGTTTCTTTCCATGAGGCGAAATGGCCGCTTACCTATCCTTACAGGAAGGCGGGTTGATGATGGGTCCGGTAAAAAAGCTGCTATGCGAGGAGTGCTGGGAGGAAGTCGATGCGACGTACGAGACGCGTCATCATGTCGAGGATGTCCGAGGCGTGACGGTTGAAGCTGATATCGAGCACTTGATTTGTCCAAAATGCGGGACCTCTATCGGATGGCCTCCTCTGGTTGATAAAGGGCTTGAAAAGCTTTATCGCGCTTATCGCGATAAAGCAGGCATCATGCAGCCCGAGGAAATTGTGGCACTACGGAAGAAGTACGGGTTCTCTCAGCGGGTGTTTGCGGCGGTTCTTGATATCGGCGTAGCTAGTTTGCAGCGCTACGAGCGCGGGTGCCTCGCTTCCGATTCTCATGCTCGGCTGTTGGCCGATGCGCGCGACCCGCGATTCTTGCTGAACTGTCTGGAGCGGGGTGCCCGCAAGCTTTCCGATGAGGAGCGAGCGAAAGCTTGCGATATCGTGCGGGAACGCGGCATATCCCACATCGACTACGCGGTGATTCGGTTCGACGCGATGGACGGGATCGCGCGGAGCGAAGGACTTGATACCGGCATGCGTCTGTTCGACCCCGATCGTGTTCGCGAGACGGTGGTTTACCTTGCCGGGCACGTGCACAGCCTGTACCAAACCAAGTTGAATAAAGTTCTGTTCTACCTTGATTTCGCGGCGTATCGTGAAGTTGAGGTAGGGTTCACGGGCTTGCGCTACGTCAAGGCGCCGTTCGGTCCGACGCCTCATCAATTCGAGCTTTTGATGGCGGGGTTGATCGACGGAGGGGCGCTCTCGTTGCGCGAGCAGGATAACGGGCAGGTTGTTGTCGCTGAGCGCAGGGCGAATCCAGCCTTGTTTTCTGCGTCGGACGTGAGTCTGCTTGAGGGAGTCTGCTCGTTTGCTAACGGGTTCGCTTCCGTCCCCGCATTGTCTGAGTTCTCGCATGGCGAACGCGGTTGGCGCGAAACGGAGGTTGGCGATCTCATATCGTATGAGTTTGCCGCCGATTTGCGATGGGGAGAGGGAGGATCGCGCTGAAGATCGAGGCGTTTCGATCTTGTGGGCTGCCGTTCGTCGCTGCGGTTATGGGAAACGCGCAGGGTTGCCGTCTCCCGGTTTCCGACGTGCTATGATTGCTCTTGATGTAAATTTGTCATCATCCTACGAGGAGGCATTCATGAGCGTCATCATCGATGTGTTCGGTCGCGAGATTCTCGACTCGCGCGGCAATCCGACCGTGGAAGTTGAGGTCGTGCTGGAGGACGGCTCGTTCGGCCGCGCGGCTGTGCCGTCGGGTGCTTCGACTGGCGCGTTCGAGGCTGTTGAGCTGCGAGATTGCGATAAGGGTCGCTATTTGGGCAAGGGGACGCTCGATGCGGTCGCTCATGTGAACGGCGAGATCGCCGACGCCCTGATTGGCGTGGAAGCCGACGACCAGCGCTTCGTCGACGACATCATGCTGGAGATCGACGGCACCGACAACAAGGGCGCTCTGGGCGCAAACGCCATCCTGGGCGCGTCCCTGGCCGTGGCGAAGGCTGCTGCGGAATCCGCTGAGCTCCCCCTTTACAAGTACGTCGGCGGCGTGAACGCGCATCTGCTCCCCACGCCCATGATGAACATCCTGAACGGCGGCGCGCACGCTGACAACAACGTGGACTTCCAGGAATTCATGATCATGCCCGTTGGCGCCGACTCGTTCGCAGAGGCCCTGCGCTGGTGCGCCGAGATCTACCATACGCTGAAGAAGGTTCTGCATGACGCCGGCCTTGGTGGCGGCGTGGGCGACGAGGGCGGCTTCGCCCCCAACTTCAAGACGAACGAGGAGCCGCTCGAGTACGTGGTGAAGGCATGCGAGGCCGCTGGCTACAAGCCCGGTTCCGACATCATGTTCGCCATGGACCCCGCCTCGACCGAGTTCTACGATGCCGAGAAGCAGAAGTACGTGCTGGCTGGCGAAGGCCGCGAGCTGACGAGCGCCGAGATGGTCGACTATTGGGAGGCGTTGGTTAACAAGTATCCCATCATCTCCATCGAGGACGGCATGGCTGAAGAGGATTGGGACGGTTGGAAGCAGCTGACCGAGCGCATCGGCGACCGCGTGCAGCTGGTGGGCGACGACCTGTTCGTCACGAACTCCAAGCGTCTTGCCAAGGGCATCGAGATGGGTTGCGCGAACGCCATCCTCATCAAGGTGAACCAGATCGGCAGCCTGACCGAGACGCTTGAAGCCATCGAAATGGCGAAGCAGGCTGGCTATGCGTGCGTCATGAGCCACCGCTCGGGCGAGACCGAGGACACCACCATCGCCGACTTGTCCGTGGCTTGCAACACCGGCCAGATCAAGACGGGCGCGCCGTGTCGCAGCGACCGCGTGGCGAAGTACAACCAGCTGCTCCGCATCGAAGAAGAGCTGGACGCTCAGTCGACGTATGCCGGTATGGCTGCGTTCTACAACATCAAGCGCTAAACCAGGCGTTCGATACCGCGTTGATGGAAGGCCGTCCTTCGGGGCGGCCTTTGTCGTGCGTGCACGTCGAGCAGGGATTGGCCTGTCGATTGGAATTGCTCAAAGACCGGTCATCAGGACGGAATCGCGCCGCTTTTCTATATCCTCTAAGCGCTATAATATGCGTTAGTGAATAAGCGGTTGCACCGAACTCCTGTGCGCGGTCTTCGTGCGGGTTCGACGCGCCTGGCAGGGAGGATGCTCATGCCTGAAATGATCTCGGTTGAGGAAGCGCGCGATCTGGTTCTTTCCCATGTGGAGGCGCTGCCGGCGGAAACGGTTCCCGTTCTGGAAGCTGCAGGGAGGGTTGCGGCGGCCGATCTGAAAAGCGATATCGACATCTCTCCGTTCGCTCACTCTGCCATGGACGGGTTCGCGGTGCGGGCTGCCGAACTTGCCGGTGCGAGTCCGGAATCTCCGGTGGAGCTTGATGTTATCGCCGAGGTGGCGGCGGGCGACACGTTCGACGGGGGGATCGAGCCCGGTCAATGCGTGCGCATTATGACCGGCGCCCCTATTCCCGATGCCGTCGATTCCGTGGTGAAGTACGAGATCGTGGGCGTGGTGACGGGTGATGGGAAGCCGGGCAGCCGCGTTGCCTTCACGGCGCCGACCGCTGTGCGCTCGAACGTGCGCGAAGCGGGCGAGGAGGCGCGTGCTGGCGAAGTGATAGTCGAGTGCGGCGAGGTCGTCAATTCGGCCGGTGTCGGGTTCCTTGCGGGATGCGGCGTGGTGGAGACTCCGGTTCACCGGCGCCCTCGCGTGGCCGTGATTGCCATTGGGTCCGAACTGGTGGAGCCAACCCAGACTCCTTCAGCGGGCAAGATCCGCAATTCGAACAGCTATGCTTTGGCCGCCTCGGCGCGCGCGGCTGGCGCGGAGCCTGTTGTGCTGCCGATCGTCGAAGACACGCAGGAGGCCTTGGCGGCGGCGATCAACGCGGCGGTGCGTGACTTCGATTTCGTGGTGACCAGCGGCGGCGCGTCGAACGGCGACTTCGATTTCATCAAGCCGGTGGTGGAGGAGCTGGGCGACCTGCTGATGACCACGGTGAACATGCGCCCGGGCAAGGCGCAGACGTTCGGCTTGGTGAACGGCACGCCTGTGTTCGGCCTGCCGGGGAATCCGGCGGCTGCTTACGTGGGCTTCGAGATGCTCGTTCGCCCTGCGCTGCGCAAAATGCAGGGCTATACGTGCTTCGAGCGCCCGTTCGTGATGGCCAAGCTTACGCGCGATGCCAAGAAGCGGGATCCACGTCGGATTTTCCTGCGCTCCACTTTGTCCAGAAACGAAGCGGGGGAATACGTGGCCGAACCTGCTCGCAATCAGAGTTCCGGGCTGTTCGGGCCCATCCAAAGGAGCAATTGCATGGTCGTGCTTCCCGAAGGCTTGGACGGGCGTACGGAAGGGTCGCTGGTCAAGTGCATTTTGCTGGACGTCAACGAGGAAGTTTGCCTGTAAGGCTCCGTCGCTCCGCCGTTCTGCCGAACGGCGGAGCGACTCGACGCTGCGAGGGGCCGGTGCACACCGCCTTCGCGCGCTCCCGGAAGCTCGCGTACCCAAGGTACGCTTCGCCTCCGCGATCCCGCGAATTCGGCGCACCCCAGCCCCTCTCGCTGACTGACTACGCCAACCGGTGAGAAAGGTTTACCATGGATCGAAACATCACCTTCGCTATTATCACGTGCTCCGATACGCGCGGCTTGAAGCAAGACACGGCCGGCGCGGCCCTCGAAGCGCTCATCGCCGATAACGGCTGGGAGTGCAAAAGCCACGTCGTAGTGAAGGACGAGCGTGCGGACATTTCGGCCGCCATCGTGCATGCGTGCGACGAGTTTGATGCCGACATCGTTTTGACCTGCGGCGGAAGCGGCCTTTCTTTGCGCGATGTGACGCCGGAGGCCACGATGGACGTGTGCGAGCGCAATGTTCCGGGCATTGCCGAAGCTATGCGCGCGCACAGCTTGGCCATCACGCCGTATGCGATGCTGTCCCGCGCGCTGTGCATGCAGCGGGGCCGTCATTTGGTGATCAACCTGCCCGGTAGCGAAAAAGCCGCTCGCGAGAACTGGGACGGCATCGCGGCTGCTTTGCCGCATGCGGCGAAGATGATGGCGGGCGGCGGGCACTAGACCTGCTGTCAAAGCGCAAGAAACGCGAAGAGGGGCATCAGCGCCCCTCTTCGCGTTTTCACTGGTCTTTCATGCAGTCGCGCAGAAGCTCGACAACGTGCTCGATGTTGGGGTTGTCCTCGCGCGGCCGCCAGACGATGCTTTCGGGCATGTACAGGGTTTCCCCGTCGATGGTTTCATGCACGGCGCAGTCGCTTCTACTTGCGAAAAACTCGTTGATCATGCAGGTTGGGGAGACGAGGAGCATGTCTTTGAGATCGAAGGCTCTCAGATTGTCGGGCGTTTCTACGGGAAAAGGGAAAAATTCCAGCTCAAGGTCGGATCCAAGCGCATCGAGCAGAAACGACTTCCAATATCCGAATTCAACGCTGCTCAGGATGGCGATCTTCGCTCCGCGCAAACGCCGCCTCGTCAACGCCTCCCCTGCAAGAGGGTTGGTGCTTTTCATGGCAATCGAGCAGGGTTCTTTGCCAAGCCGAGCATGGTGAAGCCCCATGACTTCCACCTCTTTTTTTAAGCTTGGGAAACGATCCAGCAGATAGGTGCACATGATGTCGGTGGCATTTTGCACGAAGTCGTAAAGGTGGGGCTTTCCCATTTCGTATTTCGTGTAGCGATACGGATAGGGGCAGCGTGTTTCCAGAGCGGAGTATATTTCGTCTCGCGAAACGAAGACAGAGAGGCGTACGGGCGGATAGGCATTCCCCTCTTCTTCGAGCAATCGATGGCAAGCCTCGACGGCTGCATCGATGTTCGCGAGCGCTGCCTGCGTTCCGTCGAGCAAGAGTGAGCCTGCAGCAGTCAACTCGTTGTTGCGCGAGCGGTCGAACAGTTCGAAACCCAATTCGTTCTCGAGCGTTTTGATGTGGTTGCTGAGCGTGGGTTGAGAGATGAAGAGCTTCTCAGCCGCTGCATGGAAATTGCCATAGTTCGCCAAAGTGGCGAATTCCCTGAGGAATTCGGTTCTCATGAAAAGCTACCTCCCCTTTGTTAGCTTTTCTCGTAATTATATACGCAAACCCCAATAGCTCTCGCTGTATCGTAAAAGGCGGGCAAGGTATTCCAATGGATGGTCTGATTACGTTTTCTCATCGGACGATCAAACTTCTTTCCCGCGCTTCAAAAGCGCAAATCACCTTGCAAAATGATGAATCCAAAACCCCATCTCGAGCAAGCTATCATAACGACGACGTCAGTGAATCGCTGGCGTGTACGGGGGAACCAGGGATGAAAAGAGAATATGCGGCACGTGGAATACGTTTCGGTACTTGCCGTTGCTGCGCGCTGTTGGCGTGCCAGATGCTTGCATCTCTGTTTCATGGTTGAGCGAGGAAGAAGGAGGGTGTGTACATGCGAGAAGACAAAGCCCCTGGCTTCAACAGGCCTTTTGGAAGGCGGAGCTTTCTCAAGGGATCGGCGGCGGTTGCCGTGGCCGCTGGTTCGGGCGCGCTCGTGGCCGGTTGCTCCCCATCGAAGGAGCAAGGAACCGACGGTTCCGGTCAAGGGAGCAATCCCATTGAGGAAGTTGTTTATCCGGGCGTTTGCCGAGGCGGTTGCGGTGCCGGTTGCCAGATGAACGTTCACGTGCGCGACGGCAAGATCGTGAAGACGTCCCGTCGCGAGCAATCGAACCCCGACACGACGAGGTTGTGCAATCGCGGGCTCACGCATGTTTTGCGCGTGTACGACGAGAACCGCCTCAAGCACCCCATGAAGCGCGTCGGAGAACGTGGTGAGGGCAAGTGGGAGCAGATCAGCTGGGACGAGGCCATTACGACCATCACCGACAAGTGGAAAGAGGTCGCTGAAAAGCACGGCCCCGGCGCGAACGCCTTCCTGAAGGGTTCGGGCAACATCACTCCCGATGCGCACAATGGCTTGCTGTTGCGTTCCTTAATGGGCGCTACGCTGCTCGACCCCGCTCAGGACCGGGCGCTGTACGTCGCGGGACCTGCAGCCGCAGGCTACAGCAATCGTTTCTGCGGAAGCGCGTTGGAGGACGTGTTCAACACGAAAAATCTCTTGATCTGGGGATGCAATCCAACTGAGTCCACGTCTCATATGACGCATTACATTTTGCGAGCTCAGCAGGAGCACGGTACAAAACTCGTCGTAATCGACACCACGTTCAATGTCATCGCATCGAAGGCCGACTTGTTCGTGCCGGTGCATCCCGGCACCGACGGCGCTCTGGCGTTCGGCATGATGAGCGTGCTGGTGAACGAGAACCTCGTGGACGAGGCGTTCCTGGCGTCCGACACGGTGGCGCCTCTGCTGGTGAAGGACGAGGACGGCACGTATCTGCGCCTGAGCGATCTGGGGAAGGCGGAGGCCGGCACCAAGGAGGACCTGTTCGTGGTGGCCGCTGCCGACGGCTCGTTCGGATCCGTCGCCGAAATCGCAGCGCCCCTCATTCGCGGGTCGTTCGACGTCGAGGGCATCGCGGTGACCACGTCCTACGATCTTCTGCTGGGGCGCGTGGCCGAATGGACGCCCGAATCGGCTTCGGAGATTTGCGACGTTCCGGTCGAGACGATCAGGGAGCTCGCCCATATGATGGTGGACGGCCCCTCTGCCGTTGCGCCCGGCCTGGGGCTCGACCATTACACGAACGGCGTTGCGACGTACGCTGCCATTTTCACTATGACCATGATGGCCGGCCAGCTGGGCAAGCCCGGCACGGGCTTCAAAGGCGCCTTCGCCGCCGAGAGTGCACGAGGGTGGATGCCGTACGGTCTCACCAATCCTCCCGACGCTCCGAAGAGCAACACGTTCTACTCCCCGGCGCTGCTCAATTGCATGGAGTCGGGAAAGTACGGGGACGTCGACATCAATATCAAGACGCTCTACATCTGGAACCACAACCTGTTCGGCACGCAGGTGGGCGGCGTGAAGTGGCGCGAGTTCCTCAAGGACGTCGAGCTTCTGGTGGTTGCCGATGTGGTGATGAACTCGACCGTCAACTATGCCGATATCGTGCTGCCCGCCTGCCATTACTTCGAGTGCGAAAGCGCTTCGGGCGAAGCTACGAAATACGTGTTCTACAATCAAAAAGCGGCAGAGCCTTTGTATGAATCCAAGAGCGACTATGAGATCTTCAAAATGCTCTTCGAGAAGATGGGTCTTCAGGACAAGAACTATAAGACGCTTGATGAGTTGTACAACGCGGTGTTCGACAATGACGTAGCCCGTTCGATCGACCTCACCTGGGATCGCGTGAAGAAGGAAGGCGCGGTTCTTACTTGGCCGCAGGAGAACTACGTATACGGCGAAGACGGCGTTTGGGTTACGCCCACCGGCCGCTTGCAGTTCTACCAGGAGTCCATCCCGCTCGACACCGACTACGGCCAGAAGCTCGACTTCATGAAGGAGCGCCTGCCGTACTGGGAGCAGCCCATCGAGGGCTGGCGCGACAACGAGCTCGCGAAGAAGTACCCCTTCGTGTTCACGTCCGAGCGCAGCAAGTTCAAGGTGCACACGCAGTACACCAAGATCCCGTGGTTCTTCGACTTCGAGGCCGAGCCCTACGTCATGGTCAACCCGGCCGACTGCGAGGCGCGCGGCATAGCCGACGGCGACTACATCCGCCTGTTCAACGACCGCGGCACGTGCACGCTGCGCGCCATGTTCAACGACGGCGTCCGCCCCGGCATGATCGTGATCGACCACGGCTGGGACCAGGACCAGTTCGTCGACGGGTTCTACTGCGACCTGATCGGCTACAACGTCACGCCCGTGGTCGCCAACAGCTACTACTTCGACGCCCTCATCGACATGGAGAAGGCGAACGTCTAGAAAGGAGGCGCGTGAACCATGCATTACGGAATGGCTATCGACCTCAAGCTCTGCTTCGGGTGCACCGCATGCGCGGTGGCCTGCAAGTCGAACAACAACCTGCCCAACGGCATGTGGTGGAACCGCGTGGTCACCGACGGCGGCAAGCACGCGGACACCGCGCGCGGCACCTACCCCGACGTGACGATGGCCCACTATCCCGTGAGCTGCCAGCATTGCGAGAATCCCTCGTGCGCGGCGGCTTGCCCCACGGGCGCAACGTACCGCGACGAGGAGACGGGGATCGTGGTGCAGAACACCGACGAGTGCATCGGGTGCGGCTCCTGCGTGAAGGCGTGCCCGTACGAGGTGCGCACCCTGAACGAGGATGAGCCGGCCTACGCGGTCGACTTCCCCCTGGGCGACGCCGACGCCCCCCGGCACCAGGCGGGCACCGTGGAGAAGTGCACCTTCTGCGGCAACCGCATCGCCCGCGGCGAAGTGCCCGCCTGCATGGAGCTGTGCCCCGGCCGCGCCCGCCATTGGGGCGACCTCGACGACCCCGAGAGCGACGTCTCCCGCGCCATCGCGGGGCGCAAGACGGTGCGCTTGCTGGAAGAGGAGGGCACGAAGCCCTCGGTCTACTACCTGGCGTAGCCCCGGGCGGGGGCCGGCCGCGGCCCCCGCTCCCCGATCGAACGACCCCCGAGCCGCCTCCCTCCCGCGCGCTCGAGCAAGGCCCCCGGTCACGACCGGGGGCCTTGCGCGTGGTTGGCGCTTTTGCGTGCGCTCGGCCTGATTCGGCGTGAAGGCGGTGCGGGTTTTGGGGTTCTTCGGAGTTAGGGGATGCGGCAAGAAGTTGGACCGCCTGAGGGCGGTCCACGCGTCAGCGTGGCCTTGCGCCGACGCGTCTCTTTCGCAAGCGGGCCTGTGTGCGGGCTGGATCTCCGCCACGCTCACAACGCGCCTTCGTTTAGGCTCGGGCGTCTTAAAACCCGACGGTCATGTGCAGATTGTAGAACACGATGCGCGTCACCAGCACGGCGGCCAGCGCCAGGACGCTCGCCGCCGTGCGCAGGATGAGGGTGAGCCGCGCAGCTTGGCCTCGGCGCAGCGAGAGGCCGGCAGCCGCCACGCCTGCAATGCCAAGGACCAGATGCGCCGCTATGGCCGCTGGATATCGCGGCGCCAGGGAAGTGGCGGCAATCTCGTTGTTGGCTACAAGCGATAGGCTGGCGTCATGCATGGCCAGCACCACGGTGCCAACGATCAAGGCCAGGCAGGCCGCAGCCAGCAAGCCGATTTCCAGGCGGAAGATCCTGGCGCGCGCAATCTCCAGGAACAGCATTCCCAGAATGGGCCCGGCCAACAGGGCGGAAAGCACCAGGTTCGCCGGCGAGTACGGCGTGTCCCAGGTGGGAACCGTGTGCACGGAGTACGCGGTGGACGTGGCCGTTATCAACACGACGCCGGCAACGCACGAAAGCGCAAGCCATGGCCTTGCCACGGCGTCGGGGAAGCGCTGCTTGAACGCCGTCATCCAGTAGGATCCCACAAGAAACAAGAATGCCACAGCCGAGAGCACTTCGTTCGACAGCGGCGACCGTCCGATGCCGGAAAACACGTGCAGCGCGTTCGCCGGCGTTCCCAGGTGCGTTGCCGAGGCGATGAACCCAACAAGCGCCACGGAGAAGGGGAGCGCGATCATGCGATCGATGCGCACGGCGGCATCGTGGTTTCGCGTGCCCAGCCTTGCGCATGCCAGCACGATGAACGCAACAACGCCCGCAGGGGCGAGCGACGTGAACAACGCGAGCGAGAACGAGTCGAAACCGCTGTTCATGCGAGCCCTGCTTCCGGTCGGTTGGCGATGCGCCCGTTGCCGTCCGCCGCGCGTTCGGCAGCGGGCGAGGGGAGTATGAACAGGTTGGGGTCGGTCGCGCCTTCGGGAGGAAGCGGCATGATGGAGCGCACGGCGTCGGGATGCCGCTCGGCCAATGCGCCCGCCGCTGCGAAGTCGAGCGCCCGCACAGGGCACGCCTCCACGCAGATGGGGGCCTGATCGTTCGCGACGCGCGTGCGGCACCCGTCGCATTTGCTCGATCGTTTCAGCTTCTGGTCGATGTGGGGAGCGTGATAGGGGCAGGCCATGGTGCAGTAGCCGCAGCCGATGCACTTGCGCGCATCCGGCCATACCAGGTCCAGGTCGTCTTTGTGCATGGCGCCGGTGGGGCATACCTGCGTGCAAACCGGGCTGTTGCAGTGGTTACACGCGATCGAGATGTGGTAGGCGTAGGCGTCCTGGGAAAGCGTTCCGTCTGCGCTTCGCGTCCAGCTGCCGCCTTCGTAGTCGAGCACCATGCGAAACGCCAGGTCGGGCCCGTGGTCATGATAGTCCTTGCACGCAAGGGCGCACGTTCGGCATCCTGTGCATCGCGTGTTGTCGAAGAAAAATCCCCGTGGCATGGTTTCGCTTCCTGCGTGGCCGGCGGCTGTCGGCGCTTTCTCGTCTGGGTCCATTATAGCGGTAAGCCGGCGCGCTGCATTCAAGCGGCGCGCCGGCTCGGGAGGGCATGCGGTTCGATCGGCCTTACGCCAGCGTCACTTCTTTCTCGTTGGCGATGGCGCCGGTCTTGTCGCCGGGCTCTTTCGCCGCCGGGCAAGGCAGGATGGCGATAGAGGGGTTCGTCGTGTCCGGCGAGGGCATGGGCGCAATGCCGGCTACGGTGCCCTGGTGCTTCGCACGCAGCTCCTCGATGTCTCCGAATTCAAGCGCGCGCAGCGGGCATGCTTCCACGCAGATGGGGCTCTTGCCCTCGGCCACGCGGTCGGCGCAGCCGTCGCACTTCACGCCGCGGCCGATTTCCTTGTTGACGATGGGCACGTTGTAGGGGCAGGTTTCCACGCAGGCTCCCACGCCGGTGCACTTTTCCTGGTCGATGTTCACCCGGCCGTTCTCCGGGTCTTTCACGCTGGCGCCCTGCGGGCACTTCGCCCTGCAGGCGGGCTTT
>ENA-OQNO01001795-OQNO01001795.1-human-gut-metagenome-genome-assembly--contig:-NODE-1795-length-13525-cov-4.519630_pt1 | contig 13525 bp, 21 predicted proteins | sample MGYA00242629_ERZ504880 | MGnify/ENA primary metagenome ERZ504880 (study PRJEB26092, sample SAMD00036377) | human gut metagenome | host: Homo sapiens | study: EMG produced TPA metagenomics assembly of... | reverse complement strand
TAACAGCGGATAAGCAGACGGCTGGACGGTAGGGGCAGATGGGTCCTTTAGCAAGGCTCTGACGTTGGCATCCGGAAGCAACACAATTGCGATTGTGGCAACTGACTCCGCCGGCAAGGCTACGACTGTAACAAGGACCGTAACTCTTGATACCGTAGCACCGACGATTAAATCCGTGACCCTCACGCCTAATCCGGTTGACGCTGGTAAGACTTATGTGATCAGCGTGGAGGTTACAGACTAAGGAGGCGATACCATGGCAGTAGCGCGTGTTTTTGGCCGTGTTGATGGCGCAGAGGTAATATTACAGCAGGCAGGCGGGGACCAGTGGAATGTGCCGGTCCCCCTTGACATTGACGGTGAGTATGTCGTTGAGATCATGGCAGAGGACGAAGCAGGAAATCAGACGTATCTTTCAAAGATGCTTTATACCGTAGATGCCGGAAATATCTGCATTCATGCGTTGCCGTTACCAAAGTATATATTTGACCTCCTGCAGGTGCCGTATCAAATGGAGTCACAATTCACGAGGTATTTGTTTACTCGATTAATTCCAATATGTCAGGAGGTGGCGCTATGATACGTTTTATTTTGGGCGAAGACCGGCATGTAAAGTATTTCGTCCACTCAGTCAAGTCAGAATATTTTGTTGTTAAAGATGCCACCTATGAACTGATATATAATGGCGAAGTAGAGGCATCGGGAAGCTGCGAGGTGACCCAGGAGGAAACTGGAAGCGATGTAGACGCAAAACTTCAGCCAAAGTACCGGAGTAATCGTTACATTTTGGAAATCACATTGATGATTGCAGATGAGGTTATTAAGAATCGGGAGCAGATGGAGGTGGTCTGATGGCGGTACGGATTGAAGCTGTGGAGTTAAGCCGGAATCCGGCTGCCGTCAAAGAGCGTCTTATTGTGAGCGTATCCATTGTTACACACGGATACCTGGGACGATCAACCAATGCTGAACTGGCTTCCTGTTCAAACGGGCAGTTAAGGCTGAGAGGAGAATCTGTTCCAACTTATGCACAGCTTCAGGAATACCGCCATTCTGCTCTTCACAGCATGACCCATCAGCAGATTGAATCCATGGAGGTGTAAAATGAATAGTAATGAGATGCTGCAGACAGTGAAGGGCAATCTGCAGATTGAAACAAAGGATCACGACCTGGTAATATCTGATACCATACTGCTTGTCTGTGATTACTGTAACCTGGATCCTGGCTGTATGCCTGATATTCTGGAACCGTTTGTACGGAAAAAGGCGAAAGGGATTATTGACTATGAAGCTGTGGAGGGAACGGGGTACAATCCGGAAATTGCCAGCATTAAAGAAGGGGACGGGAGCATTACCTGGGCACAGACGGAGGGAAACACGAAGGCGAGTATCTATGGCCTGTCTGAGAGTGATAAGGCAGGTCTGAGGAGGCACAGGAGGCTGAGAGGATATGCGAAACCCGTATGCAAGAATGTATGATGCAAAAATGGATGTGTACCGATGGACAGACGTCGAAATAGATGGTATCACGAAGCAAGTGAAAACAGCTGTGGCAACGGAACGGCCCTGCCGGTACAGTTCTTCGGGTCAGGTATCCACTGGTGCGCCGAATCCGGCCATTGTGAACAGCCATAAGCTGCTCTGTGGCCTGGAGGAAGACATCCGGGAAGGAGATCAGCTGCTGATCACACTCAGAACCGGAAAGACCATCGAGGCTGATTTAGGAGAGTGCCACCCGTATTCCTATCAGTGGCAGTGTGAAATAAAGAGAGATGATAATGTATGAGTAGTAGTAATTACCGCAGGAATAAAGCAGCCATTGACCAGTTTCGTAAGGAACTGATGGCGATGGTGGACGATATCCAGCAGATTGATAAAAAGGTGCTTAATAAGGCTGTAAATGAAGGTGTTGCTTATGCAAAACGAAACACCCCGGTAGGCAATCATCCGAATCCCGTAAGTTTCACTGTTAAGAATGGCCCGTCTGAAGGAACTGTAGTAAGTTTTAAGGTATCAAATCCGGGAGTAGGCGGATTCTTGCGAAAAAGCTGGCACAAGCTTCCTACAAAGAAGACAAAATCAGGAGTGGAGGCAGAGGTAGTAAACAATGCTAATTATGCCTCCTACTGGAACTATGGCCATCGTATTGTAACGAAAAAGGGCGGTCCAACAAAAGGTTTTGTAAAAGGGACGTTTGTCCTGGAGAAAACAAAGGGACATGTTCAGAAGCAGTTGGTGAAGAAGTTCGAGAAAGAGGTAAAGGCGGTGCAGGAACGGCATGATTGATAAACTATATAAGAGCATTGCGGCCGGGCTGAAAGCAGTCAGACCATGCAAAGTATATGTTGAGGACGTGCCGCAGAACTTTGCGCAGCCGTCTTTTTTGATTATCTTCTACGAGCAGGAGCCTTCCAGAGGTATTAACGGCCGACTTAAGAATTCAGTCAGGGTAGATGTATCGTATTTTCCGGAATCCGGGAACGAAGCATTCGAAGAGTGCTGGCGTGTCGGTGAGGACTTAAGCCGGGAGTTTCGAGCGGCTGATTTTAAGATACGGAACAGAAATTTAAAAATTGTGGATAATGTCCTGCATTTTCTGTTTGACGTGGATTACCGGGAGTATCTTCCGGGCGAAACACCGGCAATGCAGACGGTATCACAGAATACAGACATAAAGGAGGAGTAAGTTATGGCGGGAACATGGGAATCCCAAAACAAGGTACTGCCCGGAGCCTATATTAATATCCGGACAAATGAGCCGTTGTCTATTACGCCAGGGGATCGCGGGAGCGTTGTTATCCTGCAGGAAATGAGCGTGGGTACTGACGGTGCTATATATACGATCACGGCAACGGAGGCGGCATGGCCAGAAGGAGCCGCGGCCGCAGATAAGAAACTGGCTGCAGAGGCACTGAAGAAGGCAAAGACCGTATTGGTATATAAACTCAAAGCAAGTCACAAAGCGGCTGATGTCACTACGGCTCTTACAGCACTTAAGACCGTACAGTTCAACACGCTCTGTTATCCCTATGACGGGGAAGGAGAGGACGTCAATAAGACAGCGATTGCAACCTGGATTAAAGCGATGCGTGAAGATGAGGGTGTGAAGTGCCAGGCAGTACTCGCAAATCACACCGCAGACAGTGAAGGAATCATCAATGTAGTTCAGGGTGTTGCCATGTCAGGAAATCAGGAACTGACGGCTGCAGATGTAACTGCATGGGTGGCAGGAGCCACAGCTGGTGCCAGTATCACCACATCAAATACCGGAATGGTTTATGTGGGGGCCATCGACGTTAAACCCCGAATGACAAAATCAGAGATGGAGGCGGCTGTCACTGCGGGTAAGTTCATTTTTAAGGTAGACACTGCCCAGAATGTATCTGTAGTGTATGATATCAACTCCTTAACTACGGTTACGGTGGACAAAGGAAAGATGTTCACGAAAAACAGAGTGATTCGGACCGTTGACAATATCGCCAACGATATCACGAAGATCTTTGAAGCGAATTATGTCGGGAAAGTCAATAATAATGATGAAGGCAGATCTCTTCTGAAGGCGTCTCTGGTGGACTATTTTACTACACTTCAGACGATGGGAGCGGTTCAGAATTTTGTGACTGACGATGTTACGGTCACAAAGGGAAATGACTCGGATGCTGTTGTAATAGAAGCAGCGGTACAGCCGGTTGACAGCGTAGAGAAGATATATATCACAGTTAATCTGTCGTAAGGAGGATATGACATGGGAAATTACACAAAACTCACTGATCTGGTGACAGGAAGTGAAGGCAGCGCCTTTATCACAATCGATGGCCAGAACCGGTATTTTTTTGAGATATCGAAAGTAGATGCCAGCATCGAATTTAAGGTGCTGGCAAAGCGGCTCCTGGGGCATCGTATGACACAGCATAAGGTTGTAGGTGCAGAGGGAAAAGGAACACTGACTATGTACAACGTAAGCCCCGCCGCGCTTGCTGTTTATCAGCAGTATATCAAAGAGGGCAAGGTTCCGCAGATCAGTATTCAGACCACGAATGAGGATCCTGCATCGACCGTGGGACGCCGGGTGGTGGTTATGAGGAACTGTATTCTGGCAAAGGCGCCGGTGGCATATCTGGACGACTCCAGCGAAGATCTGAACACCGTAGATACGGATTTTACATTTGATGATGTGGATGAGTTGGAGAGCTATGCCTTTCCGGAGAATATGAGATAAGTCATTTACACTTGCCTCGGGAACCATTATAATTGATGGTAAGAAAGGGGGGCGGTGAAATGGGATTATTTGATTTTTTGAAGCATAAGAATCCAACGGTGATCGTTGATAGTGACGAGTCCTGCTATCAGGAGGCCATGAAAGCGTTAAGGCGGAAGGATTTTAAAGAGGCTTACAGGATCATATGTCAATGGAATGTTGACAGCGGAAAGCCCAGCCTGGGATTCGACTGGAAGGAAGAACTTGAGCATGGATTGGGTGAAGAAACAGAATCTACCATACGATATTTTTATACAATGAAGGCGGATTCTGAAGTGCTGCACAATGCTGTCTATTGTGCTTTAACGGGAAGTGACATTTATAAGGTAGTAAAATGGTGCTGCCCCGATAAAGAAAAACGCAATGAAGTGTATTTGGATATCCACTATTTTGGGGCACGTTACATGACCCTAAGCGACATTCAGGGCTTGGTAAGAAACGGATGCGATAAAGTAACCTTTCTTGCCGCATTAGACGACAAAACATGCCCCGTTTGTGGAAACATGGACGGAAAGGTCGTTAAAATCAAGGGAAGTGTAATAGGCAAGAATCTGCCCCCGTTACACCGAGGGTGTCGATGTACGATAACACCTCATTACGGGAGCGACGATTTGGAAGGTGAAACAAGGATCGCCAGAGATCCCAAAACAGGAGAAAGTTACGACGTACCAGCAAAAATGACCTGGAAAAAATGGAAAAAGTTAAACAGTTAAGAGACGCAAAGCAAGCGTCTCTTTTTGATTGAGAGGAGAGCTAAACATGGGAAGCTTAAATGCGTTTTTACATCCGGAGCAAGCGGAAAATAAAGAGGTGATTGTATCTGAACGATTCAAAGAAAATGGAAAACCGGTTCCATTCGTGATCCGCCCAATCACTCAGCGGGAAAATGATGGACTGCTCCGGAAATATACAAAAAAAGATAAAAAAGGGAATGAGTATTTTGATAAAGTATCATATAACCAGAATCTGGTTGCAGCGGCGGTCGTGGAACCTGATCTGGAAAATTCAGAATTGCAGAGAGCATATGGTACTTTAGGCGCTGACAAAACTCTTGTAGCTATGCTCTATGTTGGAGAGTTTGCAACATTAATGGAGGCAGTACAGGGATTATCTGGGCTGGATAAGGATATCAACGAAGATATTGACGAGGCAAAAAACTAATAAAGCAGGGCGATCCTGAGCTGAATTATGCTCACTTCGCTCTGCAGAAGCTTCATATTTTGCCAACCATCTTAGATGCGATGAGTCAAAAGGAAAAAGCTGTCGTATATGCAAGTATAGATCTTCGGATAGAAGAAGAGAAAAGGCTTGCCAATCAGATGAAATAGGAGGTGGATCATGCCGACTTTAAGTGCTATGTTTCGTTTAATGGACGGATATAGTTCGCAGATAGATAAAATGATGAACAAGACGAATGCCGCGACCGATAAGATGCTTAAGGCATCAAAGGCTGCCGATAGTGTAAATGACTCGGTAACAAAGGCGGGAAAGGGATCCGAGGCTGCCTCTCCTAAAATGGAAAAGTTTAACAATTCTCTTTCTGATACGGAAAAGAAAGCCACTAAGGCAAACGGCAGTCTTAAAACCCTGATCGGAACGGTGGTCAGTCTGGCCGCAGTAAAAAAAGGTATGGACTTGGTAGACGATTATACCAATGCAGCTGCCAGATTAAGAATGGTTAATGATGACAACCAGACTCCAGCAGAATTGCAGGATAAGGTTTTCGATGCCGCGAAGCGGTCACGAGGCAGTTATACAGACATGGCCGGAGCAGTTGCCAAAATGAATCTCCTTGCCGGCGATAGTTTTACATCAAATGACGAAGCTATCGGTTTTACTGAACTCCTGCAAAAATCGTTGAAGGTGTCTGGAGCTGGAACGTCTGAACAACAGTCTGCATTTTTACAGTTGACACAGGCAATGGCGGCCGGCAAGCTGCAAGGTGATGAGTTCCGATCTGTTATGGAAAATGCGCCTATGGTTGCTGATGCCATTGCTAAGTATATGGGCAAAAGTAAAGGTGAACTGAAGGAATTGTCTTCTGATGGACTTATCACGGCCGATATTATTAAGAATGCAATGTTTACGGCTGCTGATGACATTAATGATAAATTTGCAGAAATGCCAATGACTTTTTCTGATGTTGGGCAGCTTATGGCAAATAATGCATTGGAGGCTTTCGGTCCAACGATGGAAAAACTAAATACCCTGCTGAATAGCAGTGGAGCGCAGACACTTCTGGCTGCATTAAATGAAGGTATTGCGGCAATTGCAGAGGGAGCCAACTGGCTAATTGATGCGTTTATTCGAGGAGATCCCGTCGTAAGGACTTTTTTTGCGGTTGCTATTATTATGGCAGGCTTATGGGCTGGACAGATGCTCGTTGCAGCCGGGGCTACTCTTGCTGCTAACTGGCCGTTGATTTTAATTATAGCAACATTAGGGGCAATTGTTTTAGCTTTAATTTCCGCAGGAGCTACATTTGCTGATATATTTGGTTTTATTGGTGGCCTGCTTGGGGCTTTTTATGCGACAGGGTACAATATTGTAGCGAATTTATGGAACATTTTTGTTTCATTCGCTGAGTTCCTGGCTAATGTATTTAACGACCCGTTAGCTGCAGTCGTTAACCTCTTTGTTAATATGGCAACCAGTGTATTATCAATTATCCAGAGTATTGCAAAAGCAATTGATGATGTATTTGGTACAAATCTCGCCGGAGCAGTTGGGGGATTTATGGATAAAATACAGGCTTGGGGAGACAGTTTTAAGTCTGACGACTATATATCTTTAGACGAGCTGCGCATGGATACAGAAGATATTGTGTCGACTTCAGATAATTGGAGCAAAAAAGGAAAGAGTGTTGGGGATTTTATTGACAAATGGGATTTTGGTAGTGCTTTGGAAATTGATCCCAATGCAGGCGGTATCGACTACAGCCAGTTTGCTACAGACGGAAGTCCTGCAACTGTGAAGGGTAAAGGAAAGAATGGTGCAGTAAAGGTTGAAAATGAAGAGGATATCGAATGGATGCGCAGGCTTGCAGAGCGCGATTATATCGCCAGAATCGCCCAGAATACACTTGCGCCAAATATTAAGGTAGAATTCAGCGGTCCGATTACCAAAGAGGCAGATACCGACAACATCATGAGTCATGTATCTGAACAGCTCAAAGAAATGATTGCAACCGCTCCAGAGGGGGTGCCGGCTTAATGTCATACTCGGTGTATTTCAAATATGGCAGCAAGAAATATAAGCTTCCGGTCAATCCGGAGGAGATTAAGAGATCAAGGGAACTTAATATCGAGACGTATCAGGTACTGGAGGAAGGGCAGGTTTCTATCCCTTCCTACTGTGCTTTGGAGGAGTACAGCTTTGAAGCAGAATTTCCCAGTCAGGACGTTAATTACATGGAGTCAGGCGCAGAGGCTGATGCAGATTATTACGAGAAGATGTTCCGGAAGGCTCAGAAGAATAAGAAGCCGATCCGGTTCATTGCATCGAATGATATTTCAGATGATATCAGCGTCAAGGTACTGGTAAAGAGTGTAGAGGTAGTGGAAAAAGCAGGAGAAGAAGGGGATAAGTATATATCATTGACACTCCTGGAGTATAAAGGGGCAGGAAAGAGGTATGTAGCTATCCAGACTCCTGATGCTACGGTAAAACAGGAGGAAACGCCCCTTGCTGAGAACCCAGCTGTAACTGCAAATAAAACACATACAGTACAGTCAGGAGATACGCTGTGGGGGATAGCTAAGAAGTATTATGGGAATGGCAGCCAGTATCAAAAAATTGTGTCAGCAAATCCCAGCATCAAGAATCCAAACCTGATCTATCCGGGCCAGGTATTCACTATCCCATCATAGGAGGTGTATATGGAAGTATTAGTCGAAACAGGAGGATATATATACGACATATCAGGCATGTGTACGGAAATATCCTGGTCGGATGTTCTTAATGATGGATCCAGCAGCATGGATATCTCGTATATCAATGATGATCTTATATTGCAAAACGGAGATGTTGTTCGCCTGACTGATAACGATCAGGCCGATGGCATCTTTTTTGGAACTGTTTTTAAGGTATCCGGCGACGAATCCGGAATTATTAAGGTTAAAGTCTATGACCAGCTACGGTATGCTAAAGCAAAGGAGATTATTGTGCTGGAAAATGGGACACTGAAGAACCTGGTACAGAATATGTGCACCTTTTTGTCTCTGAACCCCGGTACGCTGGAGGAACCGGGATATGTATTACCGACCATTGCAGATTCGGATAAAACATGGCTTGATGAAGTGACGCAGGCCATCTCTGATACGCTGATTGCGACACAGGAGATGTATTGCGTCCGTGATGAGTATGGATCTATATGCCTCTGGAATATGCGAAATTTGCAGCTCCCGCTTGTATTGGGAGACCGGAGCCTGTGCACCGGCTACAGCTGGGAGAAATCCATTGATGATGATTTTTACAACCGGATCAAGGTAGGCTGGAAAGATGAAAATAGCAAGAAAATGGATGTAGGTGCCGCAGCCGATCAGGAATCCATAAACCGGTACGGTCTGCTCCAGTATTTCGAGACATCGGCTTCTGGAATTGACAATGCCGCAAAAGCACAGGAGCGGGCGAACAATCTCCTGAAGCTGTATAATCACGAGAAAGAGACACTGAAACTGGAATGCCTGGGAGATCTCCGGGTGCGTGCCGGAAACAGCATCTATGGAAGCATAAATGAGATTGGACTGGGCCACAGGCTGATCGTGAAAAAGGTTACACACGATTTCCTGCCGGTTCACACTATGAAAGTTGAGGTGATGGCTGGTGAGTGACAGGAATGGAGCGAACGAGCTGTTTAATGTCATAAAAACGATAGTAAACAATTACCTGAATAACCGGAAGGTGACTGCGGTAGTGATCGGGGAGTACAAAGGGGGTGCTGTTATGGTCGGAGATCTTCCAGTTCCTATGAGCATGGTAACAGGGAACATGAAAACCAGACTGGCCAGTGGCGACAAGGTGCGGCTGCTCCGTAACGATGGCGGCCGGGAGTACTATATTCTGGAAATCATTGGGAAACCATATCAGACAGGAGGATAACATGAAACTTACAACCGGCATGGTGCTCCGGGAACGGATTTTTGAAGGGAAGACTTATAAAGTATTGCCCTGTAAGATAGAAGGGTACGTAGACGATCTGGAAGCATTAAAGCAGGCTATTTATAAGGTACTTGATACCGAACAGTATGAATACCCCGTATACAGTTTCAGTTATGGAATTGCATGGAAAGAACTGATCGGAGAGGAGCAGCCCTATGTACGGGCAGAAATGAAGAGAATGATACAGGAAGCATTGTTGCGTGACGACAGGATACGGGAAGTTGATGGATTCAGCTTTTCTTTTACTGGGGACACGTGCCAATGCTCTTTTAATGTCTTCAGTATTTATGGAGATATTGAAATAGAAACGGAGGTGCCTGTATGACGTATGAAGAATTGCTGCAGGCCATGCTGAATAAAGTACCCGGCAGCGTGGATAAGCGGGAAGGAAGCGTTATTTATGATGCGCTGGCACCGTGTGCGTACTTTCTGGCACAGCAGAATTTCCAATTGGAAAACTATCTGGATCTGGTCTTTCCGGATACCGCAGTCGGCGAGTATCTTGACAGGGCAGTAGCTGCATTCGGTGTAACGAGGAAACCGGCCAGCGCTGCAGTGCGAAAAATGATAACAACAGGAGCAGTTCCGATCGGCAGCCGCTGGGGGCTAAACTCCCTGGTCTATACTGTCACAAGGGAACTGGCGTCTGGTACGGAGTACGAGGCTGAGTGCGAAACTCCGGGTGACATTGGAAACCAGTATTCAGGATCCGTGCAGCCGATATCAAATATAACGGGAGTGAACGCGGAACTGACTGACCTCATAACAGCAGGAGCTGACGAGGAGACGGACGGGGCCCTGCGGGAGAGATTCCTGCAAAAAGTGCAGCTGCCAGCCACGTCAGGAAATGCATACCACTATAAGTTATGGGCTTTAGATGTGCCAGGTGTCGGAGATGCCAGGGTTTTTCCGCTGGACAGCGGCCCTGGTACCGTGACGGTCCTGATCGTGGACAGTGATAAGAATATAGACACATCTCTTGAAAGCGCAGTATCGGCTTATATGGAAACGGTCCGCCCCATCGGAGCGAATGTCACGATCGACAGCCCGTCTTCCATGGCTGTCAACGTCGTGGCTGATGTTACCCTGGACGGCAGCAAAGCCAAAGATGATGTGCTGCAGGCATTCCGGGTATCTCTAAACACGTACCTAAAAGGACTGGTATTTACGGATTATCGTGTGAGTTATGCCCGGATCGGGAGCCTGCTCCTGGCCACGGAGGGTGTACAGGATTATGACAACTTAAAATTGAATGGCGCCATGGCAAATGTGATTATTACTGATAAAGCTATTCCGGTTATAGGAACTGTAGATTTTTCGGAGGTGAGGATCTATGGAATTAATTAAACTGCTTCCGGTCTATTATGAAAACAATGAGACGATGAAGACGCTGCAAAGTATTCTGTCAGAACAGTCAGATAGCCTTGACACAGAAATGTATAAGACCATCGATAACTGTTTTGTGGGATCTGCTTCGGATACGCTTGCCCGATACGAACGATTACTGGGCCTGGTCCCTGACGCCGCTAAATCCGACCGGTATCGCCAGGAACGCATTAAGGCGAAGATATCCGGAGCTGGGACAACAACTGCTTCGCTGATTCAGAACATTGCGGAAAGTTTTACGAATGCTGCGGTTAATATTGTGGAGAATTTTCACGCGTATACGATTACCATCCGGTTCACAGGGACATCGGGCATTCCGGGAAATATGGCGGATATTAAACAGACGATAGAAGAGGCAGTACCAGCTCATTTGAAGGTGCTGTACGAGTACATTTTTAACACCTATGGAGCAGTCGGAACTTTTACACATGCAGAACTGGCGGCGTATACGCATGAGCGGATCCGTGGCGGACACCTTAAAAATAGAATTCAGGAGCTGCAAGCATACCAGCATATGGAATTATTACAGCTGACTCATGAAGAGTTATCGAAAGGAGAATTACCTAATGGCAACTAATACGACAAATTATAATTTCAAGAAACCAGATGAGAGCGATTTCTACTCAGTTCAGGATCAGAACAATAACTGGGATAAAGCAGATGCTACATTGAAAGACCTGGATACACCGACTTTTGAGGATTATTCCGGCAGTACAACCGTCCCAGATGCGGCCACAGCAATTGGCAATATTAAGAGCAAAGGAAAACTATCAACAACAATTAGTAATATCAAAGCGGCTTTTAAAGGGGTATGCCTGATCGGCCAGATTGTCAACAACTGCGTGACTAATAACTCGAAATTACCTCTCTCGGCCGCTCAGGGCAAGGAGCTGATGGACTTATATACTGTGCTCAATAGTAATATGGTAAAGAAAAAACAGTCACAAAGCGTCGATCCAGGCGTGATCAAGACCAGTGATATCCGAACTATCAATGGCTGGGATGACAATATTAAGTCAAAACTCCCTGCAGAGCTACAAAATCAGTGGTTATTATGCCTTACATCAAGCCCATACGACGGTACAAACAGCGAAGCCGTGTGTCAGACCTTAATCAGTGCTGAAAAGGCTGTGTGGGCGACGAGAAGAGGCCAGAATGACGGTACCTGGAAAGCATGGCAAGTACGTAATATTACGTTTACACCGACAATTGAGTATATAAGTTTTGGATATGATGGTAGTACATCTGGATATGAGTTCGCATACATATCATTCAAAATTGTGAACTGGGCATCCTTCCAACTAAGAATCTTTATAAAAACAAATGCCACTACAAAGGTAACTTTATACAAAGTTGAAGGGAACACTTTTACAAAAATGTGGGATATAAGTTAAGCAGCCATCTGATCATTTTGTGGCTATTTCCTTACCATCAATCCACATCTTTCCATTTTGGATTTTGATTTCTGTTTTTGCCCCATTAGTATAGTCAATGATGCAAGTACCATAATCGGCCTTCCCATTAACCGCATTTTTCATTATTTTGGTGTAGGTATCACCATTAACCTGTAAAGCCATTATAGCGACATCTTTAGATATAACAAAATCAGTAGTTTTAAAACGCGCTAAATTACTATAACGCATTGATGGTTCAAAATGAGGTATGTATAACTATTTAATTCAATTTGTATTGTGCTCAATATAGAATAAAAGCATAAACCAAATAAGCCTCCCTCTCAGCAGGCTTAAAATACTCATTTACTTTTTTACTAATTATCCAGCTGCATACATATCGTACTCATATTTCATTTTGCCAGCGCCATTTTTAGCATATATACGTGTTGTCTCAACGCTGGAATGCCCCATAAGATCACTTAATGTAGGTAGCGGCATTCCTTTATTTAGTGCCCGTGTCGCAAATGTGTGACGAAGAAGATGTGGAAAAACTCTTTTACTAATCCCTGCCCGTATCGCGATCCGCCTTATAATGTTCTCCAGTGCATTCTTCTTTAATCCCTGATGCGGAGCTCTGCTGGATAGTATTACAGCACCTGCTCTACGATCACCCAGATACTGCTCCAGATATTCCAGCGCCCGGTCAGAAAAGAATACGATCCTCTCCTTTTGGCCTTTACCGATGACCTTAACATAGCCGGCCTGCAAATCCAAATTTTCCAGACGCATATTAACCACCTCGCTGACTCGGCAGCCCGTGGCAAGGAACAATTCCAGTACCGCATTATCTCTAATATTCTCACCGCAGGCAATCCGCATCTTCTCCATTTCCCGCGGTGATAATGCTTCTCGCACTTCAGCCACGTACTTAATCGGATCCACTGTAGCCATTGGGTTTTTGCGTATATACCCTCGATCATGCAGGAAGGCAAAGAATGAACTGGCAATCCGCGTCATCTCCTCTCGCAAAGACTGCTCTACTTTTGCGAAATCGCTCATGATAAAAACTCTCTTTGGGCTCGTGAAAAAAAGGCTTCATCACCGAAGTTGCCAGATTTAAGGGCGAGTGAGACAGGCTTATCCAGTGCGTTTACCCACGGCACGCCAGGGGAAATGGTTGGGCCAATATGAAAACCTTTTATGCCCAGGCTCTGTGTGACTACGCCGGAGGTCTCACCGCCTGCGACAATAAAGCGTGTCACGCCTTCCGCTGCTAACCGCGCCGCTAGTTGAGAAAACAGAGTTTCTACTGCCTGACTGGCTTTTT
>ENA-OQNO01001793-OQNO01001793.1-human-gut-metagenome-genome-assembly--contig:-NODE-1793-length-13528-cov-2.545631_pt1 | contig 13528 bp, 10 predicted proteins | sample MGYA00242629_ERZ504880 | MGnify/ENA primary metagenome ERZ504880 (study PRJEB26092, sample SAMD00036377) | human gut metagenome | host: Homo sapiens | study: EMG produced TPA metagenomics assembly of... | reverse complement strand
CTGCCTCAAATGCCCCATCCGCGCCGAATTCGCTGATGATAACCGGCTTTTCCGGCGCCGACTGTTCCAGTATGGTGCTCAGTTTGGTGTAGTCCGGATCGTACCAGCCGTAATATTCATTGAGGCCGATCACATCCAGATGCGCCTCCAGCCGGTCCGCAATCCTCAGATTCACGGTATCCACCAGACAGGCCGCAGAGATCAGCCTGGACGGATCGGAATGCCTGGCATACTCTGCTAAGTCCGCCATGAAGCGGTACCGCTCATCCGTATCCGGATTCTCATTTCCAACGGACCAGATGATGACGCTGGCCCTGTTTGCATCCCGTTTCATCATCTCACTCAGCTGGTTTTTCGCCTGTCCAAAGGTATCCGGATTCCCAAAATCGATCCACCAGTACACGGGGATCTCTTCCCACAGAAGGAGGCCCTCCTCGTCGGCCAGCCGCGCCGCCCATTCCGTATGGGGATCATGGGCCAGCCGGACGAAATTGCAGTTCATCTCCCTGGCCAGGCGAAAGGCTTCCCGGATCTCTTCTTTCGTTACCGCCTTTCCATGGTCCCTGGAGTCCTCATGGAGACAGACACCGCGCAGGAACAGAGGCCTGCCGTTCAAGCGTATGGAACGGCCCGCCGTCTCGATGGTACGGAAACCGACACGGTCCGAGATCCGGTCGGATGCCCGGTTCTCCCCATCATATAAGGTCAGCCGGACGTTGTAGAGCCGGGGATTTTCGGGGCTCCACAGCTCCAGCTCCGGAACCTTGAGTTTCAGCCGGCCCGTTCCGTCAGGGCCGAAATCCATGATTTCACAGACTCCGATCTCCGGTATCTCAAAAAATGCATTGTAATCCGGCGATATACTGCCGGCTGCCACCGCTTCCACTGTAATTTCCCGCTCTCTTCTTCCACTCAGTCTCACCTTCATATCCTGAATAAAGACCTCCGGAAGACGCAGGAGAGTTACGCTCCTGTAGATTCCTCCATACGGAAACCAGTCCGTGTTGAGCGAAGGCACATCCGCCTGATGCCTGGTCCCATCCGCCACAACGATCAGCCGGTTATCCGCTCCCTCCTTCAGACTCTCTGTCGCCTCCACGCAGAAAGGCGTGGAACCGCCTCTGTGAACGCCGAGAAAACAGCCGTTTAGGAACACCCTCGCCTCACCGGCCACCGCTCCGAACCGGATAAATACCCGCTCATTTCCCCGGCTTCCATAAGAAAACCGGCGGCTGTAAACCGCCGGTCCCTCATAGTAGAAATACTCCGGTTTTGCGAGATTAAAGACCCCGGGAACCGGCACGGTCTCCCAGTCGTCGAAAGCATAGTCAAGGGGTACCGCGCGCCCTTCTGCATTCGTCTCCTCCTCCAGAAACCATTTGGCCCGGAGGCAGTTATCATATAGGTCCACGGAGAAATTCCATAGCCCATCCAGACTCTCTTCCTCTCTCCCTCCCTGCATAATCAGGCTTTCCGCCCCGATTAAGGGAGCGGAATAAGCGTTTTTATATGCCTCGTTGTGAATATTGTCCACGAAATTTTTAATCTCTTCCATCGAAACCAGTCCTTTCCCGATCAGCCCTTTACGCCAGTCGCCGCGATGCCTTCCACGAAGTACTGCTGCAGTGCCAGGAACACGATCAGAACCGGAATTAAAGACAGTACGGAGGCCGCCATGATCAGGCCGTATTCAGAGCTGTACTGGCTTAAGAACATTTTCAATCCCAGCTGGAGGGTCTTTTTGGCTGCCGTTTTTAAGTAGATGAGCGGTCCTAAGAAGTCATTCCAGGTGTTGACAAAGGTGAAGATCGTCAATGTGGAGAGCGCGGGCTTGGAGAGCGGGAGCATGATCTTCGCCCAGATCTGATACTCGTTCATACCATCGATTCTGGCCGCCTCACAGAGTTCATCCGGGATTCCCTGGTAGAACTGTCTCATCATAAACACGCCGAAGGCAGAGAATGCCTGAAGGCAGATGATCGCCAGATGCGTATCGTTGAGTCCGAAGCTTCTCATCATCATGAACTGCGGAACCATGTATACCTGCCATGGAACGGCGATGGTTGCGATATAAGCCAGGAACAGCCCGTTCTTATGCTTGAAATTCAGTTTTGCAAATGCATACGCTGCAAAGCTGCTGGTGAGCAGCTGTAAACATGTAACGATTAAAGTGATTTTGACCGTATTTACGACGAATTTCATAAGAGGAATCTTCGTCCAGATATCTATGTAGTTTTTCCATCTCGGATTCTCCGGTATCCACTGAATCGGGAAGATAAATACATCCTTATCCAATTTCAATGAAGCTGACACCATCCATGCAAATGGTACCAGCATAAGGAATGCAAAGACGATCAGGACTGCATAGAGGATAACCCGGCTGATCTTATAATTTGTGCTTTGTACTTTCATTTTTCTTCCTGCCCTCCTTAATTCGCATACTTCTTCTCACCACGGAACTGGATCAGCGTGATGACAAGAACCATCAGGAACAATACCATGGCGACCGCGCTGGCATATCCCAGATTCCAGTTACGGAACGCTTCCTCGTAAATATGGTAGACGAGAACCATGGCTGAGGAGCTGACAACGCCGTTGGAACCGCCGGCCAGCATGTATACGATATCGTAAACCTTGAAACAGTTAATCGTTAAAATAATCGTGACAAAGAACGTCGTCGGCTGCAGCTGCGGCCATGTGATGTAGCGGAAACGCTGAAGGGAATTAGCCCCGTCTAAGCTGGCCGCCTCGTAGAGCTCGGCGTTGATTCCCTGTAAACCAGCTAAATAGATGACCATATAATAGCCCATGTTCTTCCATACGGAAAACAGTACGATGGTGAACATGACCCAGTGGGGGTCGGCCGCCCATTTCGGCAGGCTCTTCGCAGATACGCCCAACTGATATAAAATCATGTTGATGGGACCGCTCTTCTGTGGACTGAAAAGCATGTTCCATACGGCAGCCACGGCCACCAGCGACGCTACATAGGGGAAGAAGCTGACCGTACGGAAGAAATTCCGTCCCTTGACCTTCTGATTTAACAGGACCGCCAGCCCCAGCGCGCAGGCCAGGGTAAACGGCACCGTCGCCAGACAGTAGACGATCGTATTGATAAAGGACGACCGGAATCTGGCGTTTCCTGCCATCTGTATAAAATTCTTTAGTCCTGCGAATTCCATGGGGCTGTTGCCATCCCATTTCATAAATGCCAGCACAAACGCAAAGATGATCGGTCCCAGGGTAAATACCGCGAATCCGATGAAGTTGGGAGCAATAAAGGAATATGCCACCAAGTCTCTCTTTTCCTGTCTGGTAAAACGCTCTCCCGTGCGCACCTTCTTAATCTTCTCTTCTGTCGTCTCAATCTGGGAGATCAGTTTGTTTCTCTTATGTGACTGTTCTGTATTTTTAAGCTCGCGCTCCAGAGCCTCACGCCTTGTGAGCAGCGCAGCAATTTTTTCATTTTTCTGTGCTTCTGTTATTGTCTTAGCCACCGGCTTTTCCTCCTTTTTACCATTTACCATTCCACAATTCGTTTCAAATTCAGAGGGGATTCTTTAAATGAGGCGGGCTTTTATCTGCCCGCCTCTTGATGCTGCCTGATTATCGTCTGCGCTTTTTATTCAGCCAGGATAGCGCTTACCTGCTCATCCATCTGTGCGATTCCGTCATCGACAGACATGCTTCCTGTCATGATGGCATCATGTGCTTCGTTCAGAGCGGTCTCAATCTCAGAGCTCTTCGGATGTACCGGCATTTCCAGATACAGATTTGCAGTATTTAATGCATCTACACTGGTTTCGTCGTCCTTCGGGAAGCCTTCCGTTGCGGATACCAGGTTCGCCACTTCGTCTGTCATAACAGCCGGGATTGTTCCTGTTGCTGCGAGAACCTCTGCGCCTTCTGCTCCGCTTACGAAGTTTACGAACTCCCAGGCCAGATCTTTATGAGGTGCGTTGGTCGGGATTGCGAGGGAGGTGATGGTTGCCAGTGTGGAACCAGCCTCTACGCCGTCAGCATGAGGATACTTTGCAATTCCCCAGTTTGTGCAATCTGTGTACTCGCCTGTTTTGATCTTCTCGATCAGTGTGGAGATGAACCAGGTTCCCATGTTCATCATCGCTACGTTGCCCTGGGCAAATGCGCCGGAGTAATGAAGGCCGCTGGTCTTTAAGGTTGCATAATCCTGGCATACGCCGTCTTCCTGCTCTGCAAGAACCATGTCGTAGTATGGCTTTAAGAACTCATACTTTCCGTCCAGAATCGTATTCTTTCCATCCAGGATACCGAACAGCTGAACTGCGGATCTCCATGTGTGGTAGTGAGCGCCGTATACTTCCTGGCCTGGGGTGTCGACAGTTACGGATCTGGCCAGCTTATCATACTCATCGAATGTCATGTCGTTGGTCGGATAGGCAACTCCTGCTTTGTCAAATACATCCTTGTTGTAGAACAGCACCCAGAAGTCATTTCTGAATGGAAGCTCGTATAACTTGCCGTCTACCGTAATCTGATCGGTAAGTCCCTTGTACTGAGCCAGATCCACGCCGGAATCTGATATGTAGCTGTCGAGAGGCTCCAGCACGCCCTTGTTCACCAGAGTCATGTAGCCTGGAACGTCCTTTACGGTTACTACGTCGAAGTCGGAACCATTGCCTGTAAGCTCTGTAGCAAGTACAGTCTGGTAATCGGTGGATCCCAAATCTACCATTTCAATGGTGACATCCGGGTGAGCCTTCTCGAACTCATCGATGAGCGGCTGATAATAGGTCGTGGAGCTGATATCCCAGACAGACCACTTAAGAGTTGTCTTATCTCCAGAGGCCGCTGCCGTCGTGTCCGCCGGTGCCTCTGCCTTCGTTGTCGTCTCCGTGGTTGTTCCTTCCGGTGCAGCCGTTGTTTCCTTGCTGCTGCTTCCGCAGCCTGCCAGTGTGGTAACTACCATCGCTCCTGCAAGTGCGAGACTTAATGCTCTTTTTTTCATTGTATTCCCTCCTGATTTGAATTTGGTAAATCTCATCTGTTTGTGATTTACTATGCCTAAATTATAACCGGACCGCCGACTGAAAAGAATGGATTTTATCTCATAAAATATTCATTATTTATTCACAATTATTTCATAAACCCCTTGGCAATGTATTTTTTTACGATTAATAATACAATTTCTCTATTGTATACATATTGCATCGTTTTTCGTAAAGTACCATTCTATTTTTTATTCAATTCGCCTTATGGGTGAATTGGTGCGAGCGCCCGCCATGTCCGCATGGCATGGTGCCTTTGGGCGCTCTGCACATCCGCCGGAGGCTTCAACAGCCGTTATTCGGGTGTTGACAATTTACAATAAATAGTCTAATTTTGTATATAGAAATCTGTAGAGAGAGGAATTCATCCTTATGATAAAGAAATTTCTTCCCAGTTCCATCCGCGGAAAAATCATGGCCGTAACGGCGGCGATCACGGTTCTGATCGCAGTCATCACCATGGCGGTCTGCTACTCCGTATTCCAGTCTTTTCTTATGAAAAACCAGATTCAGTCCACGGAATTCAACCTTTCCGTCGTCAGCAGCAACATGGCGGAGGATATGAAGGAGATTGTCACGTTCACCAAATGGTGCTGCTCCAACAGCGAGGTCGGCCACTATCTGGAGCGGCTGAAGGACCAGCCGAAGCTCCCAACGGCTTCCAGGGACACCGAGGCCCTGCGCCCGCTGGCTCTGACCGCTTACAAGCGGCTGAATGAGGAATACATAACCTCCGGGACCGCTGGCGGCAAGAAGTATATGGCCCGTGTCATCATCTCCACTCCCAATACCGGGAATTTCCTGCAGTCCATGACCAGCGCCAACTACTCCAGCTCCTTCGACGCCGCGCGGGTCAGCAAAAGCAGCTTCTTCGCTCCTCTGTTTGAAAGCCCCGATTTTCGCTGGATCGGGGTGGTGGACGATCCGATCTCCAATGCCAATCACGAGAAGGTCATCCCCATCGTGCGCCCCGTGTATGACGAATACAGCCTGGAGATCATCGGCTGGACCTATGTGGAGGTCTCCTCCCGCCTGTTCACGGACTACCTGGCTTCCTATCCTCAGGCCAGCGACAGCCAGCTGTTTTTAACCATCGGGGACAAGACCTACGGTTCCTCCAGCAGCACCTGGTCCGATCCCGCCATGCCCTATACCGATTTTAAGCCTGTGACCGGCACTGCCACGCTGGATCCCGGAACACAGGTATTTTCCGTGGTCTCACCGGAAGGGGAAAAGCGGATGCTGGTCCGGCGGCCTGTCGAGGTGGAAGGGAGTGACGGCTGGTATCTGTCTCAGGTTTTATCCCGGCAGCAGTTTAACCAGCAGCGTATGGTTTACCTCCTGCTGATCGTCGGGATCAGTGCGGCCATCATCTCCCTCGGCTGTCTGCTGACCGTTCTTTTAAATAAGATCATCAGCCAGCCCATCAAACGGCTCAGCTTAAAGATTGATGCCATCGCGGACGGGGATTTCTCCAGGGACAGCGAGATCGAATGGAACCACGAACTGGGCTCCATCGGACGCGGTATCAACAATATGTCGGAGAACATCGTCACCCTGATGGATAAGCGGGTATCAGACGAAAAACAGAAAAAAGATCTGGAATACCAGATTCTGCAAAGCCAGATCAATCCGCATTTCCTCTATAATACACTGAATTCCATCAAATGGATGGCCACGATCCAGAATGCCACCGGCATCGCTGACATGACGACGGCCCTGGCCAGACTGTTAAAGAATGTTTCCAAGGGAACCTCCTCCATGGTCACACTGCGGGAGGAGCTGGATCTGGTCAAGGATTATTTTCTGATTCAGCAGTACCGGTACGGCGGAAGCATTACCATGGACTACCACATCGAATCGGAGGACCTTTACGGCTGCGAGATCCACCGTTTCACCCTGCAGCCAATCATTGAGAATGCGCTGTTCCACGGGATCGAGCCGAAGGGAACCGCCGGTGCCATCACGGTATCCGCAGAATCCGGCACCGTGAACGGAAAGAAAGTGCTGAAGATCAGCGTAACCGACAACGGAATCGGCATGACCCGGGAGACCATCGATTCCGTGCTTCACGAGGAAGACAACCCCGGCAAAAACAAGACCGATTTCTTCCGCCACGTGGGAATCAGCAACGTAAACCGGAGAATCCAGTACGATTTCGGACCGGAATACGGAATCACCATTGTCAGCGAACCGGGCGTCTACACGACCATGACGATCGTACGCCCTTATATCAACCAATCTGAAAGGAAGAAAGATGAGGATCTGCTATGATAAAATTACTGATTGTAGATGATGAGCCGCTGGTTCAAATCGGAATCAAGTCCATGATAAACTGGGAGGAATACGGAATCGAGGTCTGCGGCACCGCCATGAACGGCGCCAATGCGCTGGATTTAATTGAGGAATACTCTCCGGAGATCGTCATCACCGACATCCGCATGCCCATCATGAACGGGCTGGAGCTTGCAAAGGCCTGCCGTGAAAAATACGGAAGAATTCCTCTCTTCATCTTTCTGACCAGCTACGAGGAATTTCAGCTGATCAAGGAGGCCATGACGTATGAGGCCGTCGATTACTTAATCAAGCTGGAACTGAGCGCAGACTCCCTGGCAGACGCCGTACAGAAGGCGAAAAACCGACTGGAAAACCTACAGGCCGTCGTAAAGGCCAAAGATCCCGGCCGTCCCCTGCTCCAGAGCTACTATGATAAATTCATCCTGCGCCTGCTGCACAATCTCTTCGACACGGAAGAACAGTTCCATCTCCAGGCGAAGGATTTGAAGCTGACCTTCACGGACGCCAGCTACTGCGCCGCCCTGTTTGAGATACGCGAGGAATCCCACGGCTCCATGGACCATGCCAAGCTGATGAATCTCTGCAGCAGCACCTATTCCATGGCCCGGGATATTTTGAACAAGCACGTTCCCTGCTACGCCATCTCTCTCGACATGAAGCATTTTGCCGTGATTTTCCACGTTCAGAAGCCGGAGGACTTAAGCTGCTCCCTGCTTCAGAGCGCAGTCAAAAATGCGGTGGAAATGGTTCACAACTACTTTAACGTCACCGTACTGGCCGGGATCGGCAGTCCGGTGGAACAGCCCTTAAAGATCTGCGAATCCTACCAGGACGCCCGTCAGGCCTTCGGCCGGACCGAAAGCACAGCACCGATCATCCAGTTTTCCCAGGATGACACCCAGTCCGTCAAAAACGCGTTCAACATCGCCGTATTTAAAAATGACATCACCAAGGCTTTCGACGAATTCGACACCGATGTCCTCTACCGGACGCTTTCCGAAATCATCGAGCTGTTCAGGGCGCATCCCCTCCGCTTCCTCCAGGCGGTGGACGGGGCCTGCAATATCCTCTACTTAGCGCTCTCCCTTCTCCCCGACGGAGAGGAAAACATGATGGAGATCTTCTCCTCCTACAGCGACGGCTACCGTTCCATCTACCGTTTTACCAGTGTGGATCAGATCATCGAATGGATGAGCCTCCTGCGGGACGGCTTATGCGAGGTACTAAAATCCAAGAGAAAGACGTACAAGGCCCACGTCATCACCAACGTGCAGAAGTACATAGGCAGCCACGTGAGCGAGCGCCTCTCCTTAAATGAGGTAGCCGGCGTCTTCGGTCTCAGCCCCAACTATCTGAGCATTTTATTTAAGAAAAACTGTCAGGTCGGCTTCTCCGAGTATATCTCCCAGGCCAAGATCGCAAAGGCCAAAAGCATGCTCTTAGAGCAGGACATGAAGATCTACGAGGTAGCGGACAGGCTGGGCTTTGAAAGCGCCTTTTATTTCAGCAAGGTATTTAAAAAAGTGGAGGGAATCTCTCCCCGCGAATATATACAGCAGAACACCATCGGTCCCGATGGAGAACAAGGAGACACATTATGATTACAGAAGCAGCAAAAACTCTCACTGATTCACTCAGGCTTTTCACGCCCTGCCCGCCGGCGGCCGACAGGGAATGCTGGGAGACGCTCCCGGAAGACTTAAAAGCACGCCTGATAAAAAATGGAGAAGCCTATCTCCACTACGAATATCCCGCCTTAACCGCCGTGGATTTCATGGAATTTACACGCAGCGGAAACAGAAGCCGCTACCAGGACAGGCTCTTCGCCAGACGTACCGCTTTAGACAGCCTGGTTCTCGCGGAATGTGCAGAACACCACGGCCGTTTCCTCGACGACATTATCAACGGACTTTACCTGATCTGTGAGGAAAATGCATGGCAGCTTCCGGCTCACAACTCCTATATCCGTGATACGCCCCAGTTTCCCCTTCCTGACGTCACAAGGCCCGTCATCGACTTATTCGCCGCCGAGACCGCTTCCGTCCTTGCCGTGGCGGAATACCTGCTGCGCAGCGAATTAAAAGAGGTAAGCCCTTTCCTCTCCGTCATGATCGACCACGAACTGGAGACACGGATCTTCACGCCCTATCTGAGCGAACATTTCTGGTGGATGGGGGATGGAAAGAGCCATATGAACAACTGGACGGTCTGGTGCACCCAGAACGTGCTTCTCTCCGCCTTTACCCGGCCTCTTCCGAAAGAGACACAGACCGCGATTCTTACCAAAGCGGCCGGAAGCATCGACTATTTCCTGGCTGAGTATGGCGAAGACGGCTGCTGCGACGAGGGCGCCCAGTATTACCGCCACGCAGGGCTCTGCCTCTTCGGCTGCCTTGAAATCCTGAACGGAATCACGGATCATGCCTTCTCCTTCGCCTGGGAGCATGAAAAGATCAGAAATATCGCCTCCTACATCTTAAATGTGCACGTGGATACGATCTATTACGTCAATTTCGCAGACTGCTCCCCCGTGGCCGGCCGCTGCAATGCCAGGGAATACCTGTTTGGCAAGCGCACCGGAAACCAGGCTCTTATGGAGTTCGCAGCCTCCGATTACCAGAACAGCGAAGACCCGCTCACTCTGGACGAGCACAATCTGTTTTACCGGCTTCAGACCGTATTTTCCCATGAGGAGATGATGCAGTATGACAGGAATCCCGTGATCGTCCACCGGGACCTCTATTATGAAAGCGTCGGCCTCTTCATGGCCCGCGACAGCCGCCTCTATCTCGCCGTGAAGGGCGGAGACAACGACGACAGCCATAACCACAACGACGTCGGCAGCTTCACCATTTACAAGGACGGAAAGCCGCTCTTCATCGACGCCGGTGTGGAAACGTACACGAAGAAGACCTTCTCTCCCGACCGTTACGATATCTGGACCATGCAGTCCCGGTATCACAACCTGCCCACCTTCGTGGACCACGGCAGAGAGACGGCCCAGCAGGCCGGCGAACAGTACCGCGCCGCGGACGTACGGTATGAACTGGGAGAGACAGCCTGCCGGATCTCCATGGATCTCCGGCAGGCGTATCCCGACGACCGGATCCGTTCCTACACACGGGAGGCCATGCTGGAAAAGGAAAAATCCATCACCATCAGGGACCACTACGAAGGTGACGGCGGTACGGCCATCCTGTCGCTCATGTTCTGCGAGAAGCCTGTCATTGATCAGAATACCATCCGAATCGGTGATCTGGCCGCATGTACAGTGGAAGGCGCTTCCTCCATTACCGTGGAAGAGATTCCAGTCACTGACGAGCGCCTGAAAACGGCCTGGAAGCACAATCTGTACCGCTGCCTCGTCACCATGGAGGCCCACGATCTGACTCTGACGATTGTTTAAAGCATTGCACCGATAACGCAGTCACAGCACTGCACTGCATAAGGAGGCTAACTCTTGAACCTTACACGAAAGGCCATCGGCGGCCGCATTCTGGACGCCGCAAAAAAAGATACAATTCTGACGGTTTCCCTGGTCTGTGCCGTCTTTTCCATGTTTCTCGTCCCGCCCTCTGCCGCCTACATCGGATACGTGGACTTCCGGGTCCTGGCCCTTTTATTCTGTCTGATGGTGGTGGTGGCCGGATTTCAGGAATGCGGTCTCTTCGTCCTGATGGCGAGGAAGCTGCTTTCCGGCGAGAATAATTTCCGGCAGCTCTCCTGGATGCTGGTTATGCTGCCCTTCTTCTGTTCCATGCTGATCACCAATGACGTGGCTCTCCTGACCTTCGTCCCCTTTACGATCCTCATTCTGGATATGATCGGCGAAAAGAAGCATATGGCCTGGATCGTGGTGCTCCAGACTGTGGCGGCAAACTTGGGGAGCATGGCCACCCCGGTGGGAAACCCGCAGAACCTCTTCCTGTACGGTCGTTTTTCCATACCGGCAGGCAGCTTCTTCGCGGTCCTGCTGCCCTTAACCGCTCTGAGCTTCCTGCTTCTCACCGCGGCAGTGTTTTGCATTCCCCGGATCCCCATGCAGATCCGGTTTGACGCTCCGGCGGCGGTCCCGGAAAAAAACGCTCTTCCGGCGCTCTTTTTGTTTTTGTTCCTTCTCTGCCTCCTGTCCGTATTCCGCGTTCTGGATTACCGGATCGTGCTGGCTGTCACCGTCGTCTGTCTCCTGCTCTTCGACAGAAAGCTGTTTCGCACCGCGGATTACCTTCTGCTCCTCACCTTCGTCTGCTTCTTCCTGTTCGCAGGCAACATGGGGCGGCTCGACTGGTTAAAGCGCTTTATGGGAGAGATTCTGAACCGGAATCCGGTGCTGTTCTCCGCTCTGACGAGCCAGTTTATCAGCAATGTTCCGGCGGCAGTGCTCCTCTCCGGTTTTACTAACGACTGGAAATCGCTCCTGCTCGGGACGAACCTGGGCGGTCTGGGAACACCGATCGCCTCGCTGGCCAGCCTGATTTCTCTGAAATTCTACATAAAAGAACTGCCAGATAAGGTTTCCCATTACCTGGCAGTGTTCACCGCAGTCAATATAACGTTTTTTCTCATTCTGTACGCGGCGGCCAGCTTCCTTTAGAAGCGGCCGCACGCGGTTCTACATAAGCGGTGCAAACAGCCGCAGCACGCGCCCCGCAAACTTCTTATACCACGGATAGTGCCGGCACTCCTCCAGAGTGATTACCTGGCTCTTGGCCAGCGTCTCCTTAAAGTCCCTCTCCACATCCTTAATCACCTCGTTGCGGTAAATATAGGCCGCACACTCAAAGTGCAGATACAGGCTTCTGTAATCCATATTGATCGTGCCGACCACCGCCTTCTCGTCATCGCTGGTAAAGACCTTGGCATGGACAAAGCCCGGCGTGTACTCGTAAATCTGCACACCCGCACGGATCAGCTCCTCATAATGCGCCTTGGCCAGCAGGAACGCGTACTCCTTGTCCGGAATATGGGGCATAATGATGATCGTCTCGACGCCGCGCTTGGCCGCGTCGATCAGTGCCGTCTTAAAACGCTGGCCCCAGCGGTCCGAGCGCCAAATGAAGGTCTCGAAATAAATGTGATGCGTCGCCCCTTCGATGGCCTCCAGCATGTCCGCGTACAGGGAGGTTCCCTCCGTATACGTGCGCGCCACCGTGTCGCCGATCTGCGTGTCGGCGGGAGGCAGGGTGGGGAAACCGTGCACGCCACCGGGGATACGGGCGGTGCGCATGCGGTCGAGCGCGTGCACGGTCACGACTGCGGCCGCCTGGGCGGCGAGCAGCGCGATTCCCGCTTTTTTGACGATCGACCACGTCTGCCTGGTGAGTTGGCGTCGCTGTGAAAAGGCCATACGGGTAGGATGCCACACATGTCACGCATTAGTACTGACGAGGTCGCCCGCGTTGCGGGCCTGGCCCACATCGCATTGACCGACGAGGAAATCACGCGTTTCGCGGGTGAGCTCGACGCGATCGCCGACGCCGTCTCCAAGGTGTCCGAGGTCGCCACCCCCGAGGTTCCCGCCACGTCCCACCCGATTCCGCTGACCAACGTGTGGCGCGAAGACGAGATTGGGCAGACCGTGGACCGCGACGAGGTGCTCGCTCAGGCGCCCGCCGCCCAGGACGGCATGTTCCTGGTTCCGCAGATCCTAGGGGAGGACTGATGAACGAGCTGCTGAAGAAGAGCGCCCTCGAGCTGGCGGACATGCTGGCCGCCGGCCAGATCACCTCCGTCGAGCTGACTCAGGCGTGCCTGGACCGCATCGACGCGATCGACGACCGCGTCAACGCATTCATCACCGTCGACCGCGAGGGCGCCCTGGCGACCGCGGCCGACGTGGACGCGCGCCGCGCGGCGGGGGAGACCCTGCATCGCCTGGCGGGTGTGCCGATCGCCGTGAAGGACAACGTGGTGACGCGCGGCCTGCGCACCACCTGCGCCTCGAAGATCCTGGGCGACTGGGAGCCTCCCTACGACGCGACCGTCACTGCGAAGATCAAGGAAGCCGGCCTGCCCATCGTCGGCAAGACCAACATGGATGAGTTCGCCATGGGTTCGTCCACCGAGCACTCCGCGTTCGGTGCGACGAAGCACCCGTGGGACACCTAGCGTATCCCTGGCGGCTCCGGCGTCGGTTCGCCCGCTGCTTTCGCGGCCTCCATGGTTCCCCTAGCCTTCTGTTCCGACACGCGCGGCCCGAACCG
>ENA-OQNO01001792-OQNO01001792.1-human-gut-metagenome-genome-assembly--contig:-NODE-1792-length-13537-cov-3.719090_pt1 | contig 13537 bp, 16 predicted proteins | sample MGYA00242629_ERZ504880 | MGnify/ENA primary metagenome ERZ504880 (study PRJEB26092, sample SAMD00036377) | human gut metagenome | host: Homo sapiens | study: EMG produced TPA metagenomics assembly of... | reverse complement strand
AAGGCCCGCAGGTTCGCGGCCAAAACGTTCTTGTCGTACGGCATTCACTCACCCCCTTTCGTCACCAACAGCGCCACGGCTGAGAAGCCTGCCAGAAAGCAGGCGCAGATCAGAAGACCCGCTTCCTCCTGCAGTCCTCCGAGGAAGGCGCGAGCGAAGCACACAACCGCCGCCCAGGCGAACCCCGTAGCAACTGCGCGGAACATTCTCACCGGCTTCTCCTTCAATATTGATCGTTTAACGACTAACTATTTGCATAGACTAGTCTTTATACGACTCTATGTCAACAAAAATTCTCAAACGAGGTTGATTTTTTTGTATTTAGGAGATAATATTTTTTGCACTTAATGAGGAGGAGATTGTGGGAATTGACACCAAAGAGCGCGCAAAAGCTATAGGCACACATCTTCAGGCCGCAAGAAAGGCTGCCGGATTCAAGTCTGCCAAGGCTTTTGCAGACCATGTTGGCTTAAGCAAGGATACTTATACTGGATATGAGCAGGGAAGAATAAGTCTCTCTTATGAGCGTGCCTGGGAGTTTGCCGACGCGCTGGACTGCACCCTCGACGCTTTGGGAGGACGCAAGCCCCCCGATCGCGCCTACGACGACCCAGGGCAGGCCGCACTCAACGCGAGCTACGAGAACATGAACGAGAGCGGGAAGGAGACCCTCGCCGCGGTTGCCCGGTCCATGGAGAGGGACACGGCCAACCGAATCGTTAAAGACAGGCCGGAACGTGCTGACGGTCAGATCGCGAAGGGAGCGTAGATGAGCGAGGAAAAGGGAGATGTATTTGATTCGATCGCCAAGACGGGTGGCGTTGCCGCCGCCGGCATACTTGGCTCGGTGTTCTTTCCCGCGATCATCTCGTCATCAATCGACGGCTGGCTCAAGGAGCAGATGGCCGCGAATCTGAATGCACTCGTCTTCTCCTGCATCCTCGCCGCAATCGCCGGTGCCGGGATCGCGTGCTCGATAGCAATCCCTGTCATGAAGTGGCGAGCGGCGGAGCGGCTCAAAGCCAAGGATGACGAACTCACCGCCAAAGATACCGAGATCGTCGAGCTGGAAAAGCAGGTAGCCGAACTTGAAAAGCGCCCGAGGCAAGAGCAGCTCGACGATGCCCTCGCCGAGAAGGAAATCGAGCAACGCGAGCCACTTGAAACAGCTTTTGCTGTAGTTTGTTCGACGTGCCTTGTCGATGCGCGAGGCGGCCTTGTAGATCCGCTTTTGTTTGACACCGAGAATCGTCACCTTGGAATTATCGGGCTTGATCGCAATTCGGTAAAGGAACTGGAAGATCTAGGCTTGATCAGAAAAAGGGAAAACCTAGCGCCAAACCGTGATGTCATTAAAGCAGAGGATTTGAACTCCCCGTTAATACACATTGCCGATGGCGTTGAAATCGAGAGCGACACCGTCATATACCGATTCAAATCCGGCCACGAAACCTTCAATCGGAACCGCCAGCAGTGGAAACCCGCAGGGAAGTGGGGAGGGATTTGCCACGTAGTAGATCTGGGGATATATGAATTCACAAGCAGAGGCCGCCGGAAAGCCGAATCTATGGACACGCCGACAGCTGCAAATATTCGAGCCTATGTATCAACATGCCTGACGGATTCCCATATCGAGGAGGATAGGGCACAGGATTAGCAAATAAAGCCCCGCGCATACGGGCTGCCACCAGGCGCGGGGCTTGCACTGGGAAATCAAAGGGAGGGTGAGGATATGGACAGCATCGAGATCGAGAAGCGCAAGCTAACCCTAGATGACTTATCGCACACCGACGAAAACGGGGTTGAGTATTGGCATGCACGCGAGGTAATGGGTGTTTTTGGCTACTCGAAGTGGCAGAACTTCGAGATAGCCATAAAGCGCGCCATGACATCTGTAGAAACAACCAAAACCGCAGGTGAAAACCATTTTGCTGAGGTCAGTAAAATGGTTTATCTGGGAAGTGGGTCGCAGCGCAAGGTGAGGGACTACATGCTCACTCGCTACGCCTGCTACCTCATAGCCCAGAACGGCGACCCTCGCAAGGAGGAGATAGCGTTCGCGCAGAGCTACTTCGCGCTTCAGACCCGCAAGCAAGAGCTCATCGAAGAGCGCATGTCCGCTATATCGCGCATCGCGGCCAGGGACGGCCTTACCGAAACCGAAAAGCTTTTCTCGGCGAACATGTACGAGCGCGGTGTGAAAGGCGACGGCATAGCGCGTGTCAGGTCGAAGGGCGATTCCGCGCTGTTTGGCGGGCGATCAACATCGACAATGCGAAAGAAACTCGGCATAACGGGCAGCAAGCCCATAGCCGACCACCTTCCATCCGTCACCATAGCTGCCAAACAACTCGCAACTGAAATGTCAAACCATAACATCGAAGAGAAGGATCTGCGTGGCGAGGACCGCATCACGACCGAGCACGTCCAGAACAACAAAGGCGTTCGTGATCTTTTGGGGCGGCGTGGAATTAAGCCAGAAGATCTTCCTGCAGAAGAGGACGTGAAGAAACTCAAGCGCAGAATAAGCAGTGATGCAAGGAAGCTTGAGAAGGAGGCAAAGGGATTCCCTCCTTCATTTGACGAATAGCGAAAGAAAGCCCCGCGCATACGGGCAGTACGGTCGGATGTTCACATGAGAGCAAAGGGATGGAATAATTCATGGCTGTTTGCCAAGGTAGGGTGAAAGAGCACGTCGAAATGGGCTTCGCGAAATTGCGACGGCTGCAGAACGAATCTAAAACCTACGTATAACGCAGGGATGCATAGGTGGGAATCAAAACGGAAAGAAAGGGATGGGAAAATGGCAAACGAGCTTTCAAAATTCGCTGAGTGGACGTTCATGCAGGAATGCAGCGTCCCGAAAGACGTCATGAACATGATGGTCAACGGCGAACAGCCTTATGCGGCGTTCAAGACCGTGCGAGACGTCGCCGTATTCACCAACTTCAGGCTTGTTGTTCGCGATTCCCAGGGGATCACCGGGAAAAAGATAGAAACGTACTCGCTGCCGTGGAAGTCCGTCGACATGTGGTCTTCCGAGAATGCCGGAACATTCGACTTTAACGCCGAGATCGAACTATGGACACGCGCCGGCCACGTGAAGATCAATCTGAGCAAGGGTGCCGATATCAATAGAATAAGCGGCCTTATAGCCTCTTTCGTGTTGCGATAGGTTCGAAGCATTAGAGAAAGCCCAGCTCATATGGGCGGCATTGCCGAATGGCTTCAATCTGGAGAGGAGATGGAGCGGATGAAGATCGGATACAGAAAACCGCGCATAAAATCGTCCTTGAAAGCGAGAACGACAGGACGTGCAAAAAGGTCGGTTAAAAAATCCATCAACCCGATGTACGGCAAAAAGGGCGTTGGGTTTGCGAAAAACCCACGGCGCTCCGTAAAGAACGCGGTCTACCGCAGGACAACGTTCGGCACCATGGACATATTGAAGAAGCTGTTTAAATAATAATTGCAAAGAAAGCCCCGCGCATCACTGGGCGGCAACCCTAGCGCGAGGCTTCTGAAGTACCAACCGAATAACGGAAGGCAGGTGAATTGTACCATGTCTATAACATCGCGCACGCTCAAAGACGGATCGACCGTCTACGTCGTGCAGGAGTACGTCGGATTCAAGCTCGACGGCACCCGCGACCGCGAGAAGATCACGTGCCGAAGCCTCAAGGAGGCGAAGGTCGAGCAGGCGCGCATGATCGCCATGCGCGACGCGCGGAGGAACCGATCGGGCCGCTGCACGTTCTCTCAGTACGTCGACAGATGGTACTGGCCATCCACATCCGCGCTCGCCCCTACGAGCCGCGACACGTACCGCAGGGAAATCGAGAAGCGCCTGCGCCCCGCGCTCGGCGAGACGGACATCAGAGACATAGACAGGCTCGCCATCCAGAAGGTCATCGACGGATGCGCAACGGAATCCGTTGCCAAGAAATGCGTCGGGGTGCTGAAGACAATCCTGAACGAGGCGAAGGGCGACGGCATCATACAGTCGAACCCCGCCCAAGCGCGTTACAAGATGCCGCCGAAGGGGCGCAAGCGCGATAACGGCGTGGTCGTCACCACGTTCGCGGGCATGCGGCCCCTGATAGCCGCGATAGATGATTACGGCGACGACTGCGTGGAGCGCATCGCCATGACGGGGCTTCACATGGGACTTAGGCCGGAGGAGCGGTACGGCCTGGATTGCGAGGACGTGGACAATCGACGCGGGACGGTAACCGTCAGGCAGGCGTACGTGACTGCCTCCCCGCTCGAAGGCGGGAGGCAGCTGAAATCGACGAAGACGGAGCTGTCGACGCGACAGGTGCCGATACCGCCGACGATGGTCGATCGCATGGCGAGGCTCGCGCCGGATGGTTCGACGGGGCCGTTCGTGCTCGGAGCGGACGGGGAGCGGATCAGCCCGTCCACGGCGAACAAGCGATGGAGCCGCTTTCTGCGATGGTGCTCGGACAACGGGCGCGTCGTCCCGAACGTCACCATCGAGAACATGCGCCACAGCTTCGCCACGTCGTTCCTGCATGCCGGCGGGAACATCGAGGACCTTTCGCGCATTCTCGGCCACTCCGACATAAACACGACGTACAAGCGGTACGTCAGGCCCAGCGTCGACGATCTCAGGCGTGGGATGGACATGGTCTTTTAACCGCCCCGTTCCGTTATCGGTACTCGATTCTGGGGCTAATTTGGGGTTAAAGCAGTAAAAAATATAACGATTTATGTAAAATCTTAACCCCAAATAACCCCAAAAACGAATGTTTGTTCTTGTTTTCCGAATAGGCAAACCACAACAAAAAAGCCGCTTGAACTGGTGCTATCCAGAACAAGCGGCAATTGTAAAGTTGGTGGAGGCGCGGAGAATCGAACTCCGGTCCATACTACATAATCCATGAGGCTCTACAAGCTTAGTCGATGGTCGGGATTCGGACGGGCACGGTCCATCGACAAACGTAGCCCGACCTAGCCGGTTCGATCTTTGCTTGAGCCATACCGGCTACGTGCTCAAGCGCATTCCCCTTAGTTGATGCCGGACCGAGAGTCGGGGAAATCCCAAGGCCGACAGCCAGGCGCGATTAAGCAGCCATGGCGAGCGCCGGAGCGCTCTGAGTGTTGTTCTTGCCAATTAAATTGACGGTACCCCTGTTTAACGTGGCGAGGAGACCACGACCTGCTCCTCATTTCAAACGTACCATGTCGAAACCAGTCGCCCCCTTGCATATGCAAGGCCGCCCGCCTGTTCGGCGAAACGTCCAGGGTCGATGAGCCCCACCTTGTCAAAGTTCACGCGGCCGCATCATGTGCCTGATCGCGTCGCGAACGTCCATTCTATCCGGTGATCCCGGTTTGTCAAGCGAGGAGCCTCGAAGCATTCTCCCCGAAAGCTCGGTAACGGCGAAACAGGCGAAGGGCCTCTATTTCTTCAAAAGCGAGCTGAAGTCCAATGCGCTTTTGATATCGTCGAACGCGCCCTTCAACTCAGCCGCAACAGCGATGCCGTCCTTGTAGATGGCGTTCACGTCGTCGGTCGCCTGAGCAACGCCTTCTTTCGTAATGCCCAGATCGTACTCGTCGTCATCGTCTGCGGGCGCTTCCCCGTCCTCGTCCTCATCGTCTTCGACGTACAGGTATTCGGCCTCCTCGCCGTCCTCCATGAGGACGAAGCCTATGCGATTGCCCTCGTCGTCTTCGATATAACGGACGATATCGTCCTCGTCGAGCTCCAGCTCCACCAATTCGTACCCGTCGTCTTCATCGGAAGGCTCGTCGATGAACTCCTCGTCATCGTCGCCCACGATATGAAAGCCCTCCTCGGACAGATCGACTCCCGTCTTCTGCTCGACGACCGCCGCTAGGCCGCCGTCGTCGCCATCAGGGCTGGTCTCCCCTTCGCCGTCGGGGCCCTCTTCGGCGAAGAAGTCCTCGTAGGCCTCCTCGAGGTTCGCTTCGTCGTCGCGCGGATCGAATTCCTCGTCGCTCTGGAATTCCTCGACGTCTTCGATCTCGGTTTGCTGATCGATCAGCTCGGCCTCCGTTTCGGCACCGGCTTCCATGCTCTCCAGCTGTTCGTCCAAGCCCATGATGGCCTCCTTTTCCACTTCGTCGACCGGCGCGAGGCGCGGCTCGGCATCTAACGGTTGCGCTCCTTCAGCGCCCGCTCCACCTCGCGGCGAGAATCGCGAGCAGCCATGCTGGCTCGTTTGTCGTAGAGCTTCTTGCCGCGCGCGACGGCCAACTCCACCTTCACGAGCGAATTCTCCTTGAAGTACATCTTAAGAGGCACGATGGCCATGCCCTTTTCCTTCACCTGCTCTTGCAGCTGGCGGATCTCCTTCTTATGGAGCAGCAGCTTGCGCTTGCGGTCCGGATCCACGTTCGCGATGTTGCCGTGCGTGTAGGGAGGAATGTGCACGTTGTGCAGCCACGCCTCCCCGTTGCGGACGAGCGCGAAGCAATCCGTCAGCTGACAGTGGTTCTCGCGCAGCGAGCGCACCTCGGTGCCCGTCAGCTCGATGCCCGCCTCGAGCGATTCGAGGATCTCGTACTCGTGGAACGCCTTGCGGTTCTTGGCTATGGTCTGCGCTTCGCGTTTCATGGGCGTGCTACTCCCCTACTCCGCAGCGGCTTCGCAAAGCGCGTCGGCCGCAACGTCGGAACCCGCCTGGTCCTGCAGATCGCTCGCGTAGCCGCCCAAACCCGGCACGAAGCTTGCGTCCTCGTCCAGATCCAAAGCGAAGCGGACCAGCAAGCGCACCGTGGCATCCAAGTCGGACAGGCACACCACCTCGGTAGGCGTGTGCATGTAGCGCAACGGCACGGACACGAGGCCCGTGGGGATGCCGCCGCGCGTCACCTGGATGGCGCGCGCGTCGGTACCGGTCACCGCAGGCTCGGCTTCGACCTGGTACGGAATGCCCTCGGCCTTCGCCGCAGCCACCAGACGCTCGAACACCTCGGGGTTGATGTTGGGACCGCGCGCGATGACGGGGCCTTCGCCGCATACGATCTTGCCGTACTTGGTCTTTTCGATGCCGGGATAATCGGTCGCGTGAGTCACGTCGAAGGCGATGGCCACATCCGGGTTCTCGCCGTATGCGGACGTGGTCGCCCCGCGCACGCCGATCTCCTCCTGGACCGTGGCGGCCGCGATGAAGTCGCCTTGCGCACGGCCCGCCTTGGCCAGCTTCTCGAGCACGCGCGTGATCACCCACACGCCCGCCTTGTCGTCGAACGCGCGCGACACGGCCATGTTGCTGCCGAAGCGCTCGAAGCCCACGCCGAACGTGATGACGTCGCCTACGCGCACGAGCTTCTTCACGCGCTTAGCCGGCATGCCCAGGTCGATGACCAGCTGATCGATCGGCGTCACGTTCTTGCGCTCGTCGGCCTTGATCAGATGGATGGGCTTGCGGCCCACCACGCCGCGCAGAGGCTCGATCGAGTTGGAGGCGTGCACGTCCACGCGCAAGCCGGGCAAGATGGCCGCATCGACGCCGCCGACGGCCGACACCGACAGAAAGCCGTCGTCGGAAACGTAGGTAACCATGAGGCCGATCTCGTCCATGTGAGCGGCAAGCATGAGCGACGGACCTAGCCCGCGCCCGAACAGGCGCGCATGGACCGAGCCCATGACGTCGGTCTGGATCTCGTCCGCCGTATCGGCAAGGCGCTCGCGCACGATCTTCGCCACCGCGATCTCGCTTCCGGTAGGCGACGGCGTTTCCAAAAGCTGCTTGAGGTATTTCACCTGGTTTTTCTTCATGATGCTCCTTATGAGACGATGCCGCTTTTGCGCGCGGCTACCACCATTCCTTCTTCTTCGCGCGTTTGCGCTCGGGCTTCGGTGCTCGGAAATCGAGCTCCAACTGCTCGTCGCAGGCCACCGTGGTCGCCTTCTTGCGCTCGACCTTCACGATGCTCCACGACACGGCGTCTTTTCCGTACAGTTCGAGCATCTTCAGGCGCGCATCGCGCTGGTTGCCCTTGGTTCCTGCACGGGACTCGCTCTCGAATTCGAACAAGCCCTTCGCTCGAGCGTCGGAAGCGACGGGGGAAGAGTAATGGGCGATGTAGGTTTGCATATCCGTCCTTCTTGCAATGCTTGGTGCTTGTCAGCAATCTTACCACGAGCCGCACCGCTCGCGGTGTCAAGGGCGGGACTTCGAAGAACCGTCACGCCCTTGACACCGGACGATCCGAAATCAGGAGCCATCGGCCTCCCCTTCATGGGAGGCGCCGGGCAACGCGGTACGAAGCACCTGGTCGAACGGCTCTCGAAAAGCACGTCGAACCAGGCGCTCCTTCTGAAGTCGAGATAGGCGCTTGAAGCGGTACTCCGCGCTCATGGCCTCGCGCCTCGTTGCGAACGCGGCCTGTGCGACAAGGCGCACCGGCAGACGGGAGCGCGTGTACTTCGCCCCCTTGCCAGCATTGTGCGTGCGAACGCGCTCGGCCACGTCGACCGTATAGCCCGTATACCACGTGCCGTCCGCGCACTCGATCACGTACAGGTAGTGGGCGGTGTCCGCCGAATCGGCCTGCACGGCGACGCTAGACTCGCACCTTCACGACGATCTTGCGCACATGCTTCGCCGCACCGAACGAGCACCCGGGCTTATGCCCGTCTTCGGGAGCGAACACGGCGATCTGGCCCGCACGCAGCACGATGCTGCTGCACCCCGGAGGCGTGCCGTACACGCCGAAGTCGGAATCTTCGTCGAACGAGCCGATCTCGATCATGCCTTCGAGCGGCGCGTACTGAATCAGCTCCTCACCCGAAACCACAAACTGCACGTCGTAGTAGCGGCGGTGGGCTTCCATGCGCTTGTCTGGCGCGGGAACGGTCTCGTACTCCTGCACGTTCGCGAACACGTCGTCGCCGTCGATATCGACGCGTCCGAGCGGCAACGCGGCCAAATCATCGCGCGAGAGGAACTCATAGGCTTTCCGGAAGCGTTCGGCCAGATAGTCGTTCTGCGCAGCATGCGCGAGCGGGGTAACGAGCATGGATGTCCTTTCATAGTGGCTCGCGGCAACGCCATGCTGTGGGCGCGCCGCTTCGTTCGGCATTGTTCGTGCAGCAGTATACACCTTGCTGCCGTCGACGGCGCCCGGCCCGCAAACCCTGCGGCGCCGCACGCGCGAGCCCCCGAGCCACGCGCAGCAGGCGGCCCGGCCTCACGCCCTTGCAGCGAGCCAATCCCCTCTAGTCAAGCAGTACAGCAACAGATCCTGAAGCGTCCCGTCATGGGAGGGCTCCGCTGCGTGCAGAACGCCTTCGCGCTGGAACCCGCACTTCTCGATAACCCGCCGGGAGCGATCGTTGAACGGGTAGCAGGTGCACGAGATGAGCAGCAGGCCCAGCTCCTCGAAGCCGTAACGAATCATCTCGCGCGCGGCTTCCGTCATATATCCCCGCCCCCACGCGCGCTTTGCGAGCGCATAGCCCAGCATGAGGCAGTCGACGTTGCGGCGCTGGGAGTCGCGGATAAGGCCGATCGAACCGATGCACGGCCCGCATGCACCGTCCTCGAAACGCTCGAATATACCGAACACGTGCGGCGCCGAGGCAATCTCCTCCACGAAGAAGCGCGCGTCCTCGTGCGTGCGATGCGGCGCCCACCCGGCATCCGGCCCGATAGCGGGATCGCTGCAGTACGCGAACACGTCGTCGACGTCCGCCTCGACAAGCGGGCGCAGGACGAGCCGCTCGGTTGCAAGCGCCGGGCATTCCGCCGAAGAGGCCGCGAGCACGGCGGGCAGGGCCCGCGCATCGCGCGCCGCGCTTGCAGCAAGGCACGACTGCAACTGGTTCTCGTCGAGCACGCGAATGCCTTCGGCCCGCAGCTTGCGCGCAGCAACGCCGTATCCGGGAACGAGCGTGCCCGAAAAGGTGCCGTCGTAGATGCGCCCGTTGCCGCACGAAGGGCTCTTGGCTTTCAGAATGGCCAGCTGGCAACCCTCGCTGCGCACGCGATCGAGCGTGCTGGCCGCGCCCGCGGCAAACGCTTCGGTCCCGTCCCCTCCGCTGCGGTCGACGACGCGCAGCGCGCGCTCGGCGGCTACGATCTCGTACGCCGGATGGGGCACGCGCATGCCCCCGGCCACCTCCGGGCATATCGGCACCACCTGATGGGCGCTTCGCAACGCCAGCGCCTCGGCGCAGGGCTTGGACGCGCCATCGTAGCGGCACGGGGTTCCCAGCAAACACGCGCTCACCGCTATCTTCATGAAGCACCGTCCGTTCCGCCGATTCTTTCACCGCTTTGATGTCTTCCGCATTGTATCATCGGGCCGCGCGCGAACGGCACCAGCCGCGCGCACGGAACTCGGCGAAGCCCGGCACGCTTGCGCTTTCCGATTGAAGACGCGGGAAGCACCCTCGACGATCCGGCCAGCAAGGCAGATAATAGCCGTGCCAGTCCGCGCGCCGCATGGCGCCGTCCCTTCGAAGGAGTTTCGGTATGATCAACAACTTCTGCAAGAAACCGCTCTGGGAATGCTCGAAGATGCTCGCCGCCGTTGCCCAAGGGCAGAAGCCGGCCGACGTCGTGATCCGAAACGCCAAGCTGGTGAACGTCTGCACCGCGGAGATCCAGGAAGGCATCGACGTGGCCATCGCACAGGGACGCATCGCCTACCTGGGGCGCGCCGAGCACTGCATCGGCGAAAGCACGCAGGTCATCGACGCGCAGGGGCAGTACATCGCCCCCGGGTTCCTAGACGGGCACATCCACGTGGAATCGTCGATGATGGGCGTGGGCGAATACGCGCGCGCCGTCGTGCCCCACGGCACCACGGGCATCTACATGGACCCGCACGAGATCTGCAACGTGCTGGGGCTGGACGGCGTGAAGGTGATGGACGAAGACGCCCACCGCACGCCGCTCAAAACCATGATCACCACCCCGTCGTGCGTGCCCGCGGTTCCCGGATTCGAGGACACCGGCTCGTTCGTAGGATCCGAAGACGTCGCCGAGACCATGAGCTGGCCGAGCGTCGTCGGCCTGGGCGAGATGATGAACTTCCCCGGCATCCTGGGCGGAACCGACCACGCGCACGGCGAAGTGGGCGCCACGCTGGAGGCCGGCAAGATCGTGACCGGCCATTACTCCATGCCCGAAACCGACCGCGGACTGAACGCCTACATTGCCTCGGGCGTGCGCTGCTGCCACGAATCGACGCGCGCCGAAGACGCGCTGGCGAAGATGCGCTTCGGCATGTACGCGATGATGCGCTACGGATCCGCCTGGAAGGACCTGCCCGTCTTGGCCGAAGCCGTGACCGCGCACGACATCGATACGCGTTACGCCGTCCTGGTAAGCGACGACACGCATCCCCACACGCTGGTCGCCGACGGCCACCTGGACCACATCGTGCGCACAGCCGTCGAGCTGGGCATCGACCCCGTCACCGCCATCCAGATGGTCACCATCAACTGCGCCCAATGCTTCCAGATGGACCACGACCTGGGCTCCATCGCGCCGGGAAAGTGCGCCGACATCGTGTTCCTGAACAACCTGGAAGAACTGCGCGTCACGCGCGTTTTGATCGACGGCGACGTTGTGGCTGAAAACGGCGAGCCGACGTTCGACTTAGAGCCGTTCACGTTCCCCGAATGGGTAACGCACTCCATGCGTCTGGGAATGGACATCACGCCCGAAACGTTCGCCGTACCGATGCCCGAAGGCGCGTCGAACACGGCCGCGCACATCCGCACCATCGAAGTCATACCGGGAAAGGTGGGAACGTTCGAAACGCACGTGGACCTGCCGGTGATCGAGGGGCTTCTGGAGTCCGACACCGGACTCGACGTGCTCAAGACGTTCGTATTCGAGCGGCACCACGAAACCGGCACGTTCGGATACGGCTTCGTGAAGGGCTTCGGCATCAAGCGCGGAGCCATGGCGTCCACGGTAGCGCATGACGCGCACAACCTGCTGGTGGTCGGCACGAACGACGAGGACATGGCTTTGGCGGCGAACACGCTGGCAGCATGCGGAGGCGGCATGGTGGTTGTAGCCGACGGCCAGATCCTGGGCTTAGTGGAGCTTCCCATCGCCGGACTCATGGACGCGCTGCCCGCCAAGGAGCTGAGCGCGAAGGTGCACGGATTGGAGGGGGCCTGGGCCGAAATCGGGTGCACGATGCCCTCGCCGTTCATGACGATGGCGCTCATTCCACTGGCATGCCTGCCCGAGCTGCGCTTGACGAACCGCGGGCTGGTCGATTGCACGACGTTCCAGTTCGCAAGCCTGCTGGCCGCACAGTAAACCCGCCTGCAAGAAAGCCCGGCGCACCGAAGCGACCGGGCTTTCTTTTTTTGGGAAGCGAAGGGCTCGACTAGCGAACCGCGTCGTCTTCCTCGAAGCTCATGCTCATCGAGATGCTCATCATCATGAGCATCTTCTCGACCATGAGGCTCTTGCACATCTCCTTGAGCTCATCAGGATCATCGGGAATGAGGTCGGACTCCATTTCATCGATCATGTCGAAGGCGAACGATTCGTTCAAGCCGAAGACGTCGAAGAACTCAGGGTCGAAATCCGCGGCGCTCTCGTAGCCTGCCCAATCGAGCATCTCCTCATGCTCGGGATCGGAAGGATCCGCCAAGATGCGGCACAGGCTCTCGTACCCGCCCATGCCGCCGCTGTCCTCCAGCGGAGCGCGACGCTCGCCGTCTATGCATATCGGGAAGAAGGGAACCAAGACGTCGGCCGAGGGGATCTCGTCCTCGACCTCCAGCTCCAGCTCCCAGTTGTCCCCCAGGTCGTAGGTGTACAGGATCTTGTCTCCCAGGCGCAGCACCTCGCCCACGCCCTTCTTCTCCGCATTGTAATGCGTGCCGTTTCCAGCGGGCATCGTCGCCACGTCGTCGTAGAGCTGCGGAGCATCGTAGGAAACGCCGTCTTTCTCGAACTGGTACAGATGGTAGCCAGCCCAGTCGAACGATTTCACAAGAGCCTCGTGGAGCAGGCCCAGGTCAACTTCAACGGGAACCAGGATCCTGCGCCAAATAGGAGGCTCCGATTCGAGAATGGTTGCTTTGATCTGGTAAAGGACGGGTTCGTATGCCGGCGAAGAACCGCCGTCGCCTGGAAACTCGATTATTTTGGCCGCCATGGAGGGCCTCCTTCTTGATTGTCGCTCAACAAGGGGAAGTGTAGCAGAAAGCACCGTGGAATCGTCTGGCACCCGCGTCCGGATCGCCGTACAATGTTCTCGTGACGCTCATCGACGACATACGCGCGTACCGGCCCTTCAACCAGCAGGAGGCCGCAGACCGAACAACCATCCTTCAGCGACTGGAGGTCGACCCGCATGCGTTCGACCGCACGTCGCCCGCGCACGTGACGTGCTCGATCTGGACGGTCGACCCCTGCGCGACCAAAACCCTCATGGTCTACCACCGCATCTACGATTCCTGGTCGTGGATCGGCGGACACGCCGACGGCGAGCGCGAGCTGGCGCGCGTCGCCCTGCGCGAATTGGGTGAGGAGACGGGCATCGCGCGGGGGCGCTCGGT
>ENA-OQNO01001781-OQNO01001781.1-human-gut-metagenome-genome-assembly--contig:-NODE-1781-length-13576-cov-3.113391_pt1 | contig 13576 bp, 13 predicted proteins | sample MGYA00242629_ERZ504880 | MGnify/ENA primary metagenome ERZ504880 (study PRJEB26092, sample SAMD00036377) | human gut metagenome | host: Homo sapiens | study: EMG produced TPA metagenomics assembly of... | reverse complement strand
GAGGAATGCGGCCCTTCGGGAATCTTACCGCAAGGACCCCCTTCCGGACGGCTCTCGAAATCGTTTCTACAGGTTCTGCCGCCCTGCAGGACGGAAATCCCGGCGATCGCCGAAAACCGCACGGTTGCCGCTATACTGGATGCATCGCATCCCATCCCGACATAATCCTTGTTCCTGTCGTGTTAGATTCAGAGAGGAAGCAGCCCTGACGAACGAGCTCGACATAGCCGCGGTGTTTCACCGCCATGCGAAGACGGTCTACCGCCTGTGCTATTCGTACCTGGGCAGCTCCGCCGACGCCGAAGACGCGACGCAAACCGTGTTCCTCAAGCTGCTCGACAAGCCCCGCACGTTCAACGACGACGAGCACGAGAAAGCGTGGCTCATCGTGTGCGCCCAGAACCATTGCCGCGACCTATTGAAAAGCGCGGCGCGAAAGCGCTCGGCAGAGCTTCCCGAAGACATGCCGGACGATCGCGCCCATGCCGAAAGCGACGAAACGCTTCGCGTGGTGCTCGATTTGCCGGAAAAGTACAAGACCTGCGTGTACCTGCATTATTACGAAGGATACCGCACTGCCGAGATCGCCGAGATCACCGGCACGCCGGCATCCACGGTGCGCAGCCACTTGAGCGAAGCCCGCGCGCTGCTCAAGACCCTGCTGGGAGGTGAGCAGCATGAACGATGACGAGCGTCTCGAAGAGTCGGTCGACGAGCCAGACGCCGCGTTGGGAGATGCCCTGTTCCGTGCGTTCGACAGGATGACCCCGAGCGCCGAAGTCGAGGAGCGCATGCTCAAAGCCATTGCCCCGACCTGCGAAACGCCCTCGAACGAGGACGAATGCGAGGACGAGGAACCCCATTCCCACCTGGAAGACTGCGACGCATCGAACCGAGCGTTCGTCCCCGCAACGGTGGTGCTCGGTAAAAACGGAGCGAACACCGAATCGTACCGCAAGGCAAGGCGCGTCTGGAACGTGTCGGTTCCCGCGGCGGCCTGCCTGGTGCTTGCCGCGGGAATCGGCGGAATCGCCCTGGGCGTAAGCGGCACGGCTCAGCAAGGCATGCAGGCCGCCGCGCCGAACGAGGGCGGCACAGCGAGCATGTCGAGCGCCGAAGCCGCCCGCAGCGCCGATGCGGTCCCGACCCCCGAAACCGGCGCCGGACCTGCAGCGAACGCCGCTCCCCACCTGAACGTCGTCCTGTCCGACGGATTGCAGCTGCGCATAGCCTCCGGCGAAGACGGCCTTCCCCTGGCCGCAGACCCTGCGCTGGTCGGCGATCAGATCGAGGTTGCCAGCGCCTGGACCGATTCGCAGGAACGCGTGGGCTGCACGGTGTTCGCCTACGACGACGGCGTCCACCCCTACGCCGTGCGCTACGACGGAGACAAATCCTTCTATGTAGCCAGCGCCGTCTGAGCAAAGCCGCGCACGCCGTCGCGCGCATACCGGGCGGCGTGCGAAAAGCTACGCCTGCGCCTTCGGCAGAAAGCCGTCCAGCTCCGCATCCAGCTGCGAAAGGCGCTTGACGCGCGGATAGCGGTCGAGCGCGCCGCGAACCATGACCATGCGCACGTCCCGCAGCGCCTCCAGGTTTTCAAGAGGATTGCGATCGAGCACGATGAGGTCGGCCGACTTGCCGAGCTCGATCGAGCCGGTCTCGTCGCCCAGGCCCAGAATGCGCGCGTTTCCCAGCGTGGCAACGTGCAACGCCGTCTGCCGCGAAGCGCCTACGATGCGCTCGAAGTACACCACCTCGCGCCACATGTCGTAGTGCGTGATGTACGGACACGACGAATCGGTCCCCAAACCCACGGGGATGCCGGCCTCCAATGCCTGCTGGGCGGCGCGCACGATACCCTCGTAAACGATGCGGCCGTTCACCTTTTGAACCTCGGTCGATTTCGTCTTTTCGGGCGAGAGCTTCACGAACGGCAGCGCCGGAGATACGGTGCAGGTAAGCGAAGATGCGCGTCCAGCGCCGTTGCGCTTGAACAGGGCGATCAGCTCGTCATCCAGCTCGGCGCCATGCTCGATGGTGTCCACCCCCGCCTCCAGGCCCACGCGCACGCCTTCGGCGCTCTCGATGTGCGCGGCGGTGCGCATGCCCAGCTTGTGAGCCTCGTCCACAGCCGCGCGGGCGATGTCGGGCGGCATGCGCAGCACGCCCGGCTCCCCTTCGACCTCCGCGTCGAACACGCCGCCCGTGATGAACAGCTTCACGTGGTCGCACGCGTGCGCGAAGCACGTGCGCACGATCTCGCGCGCCTGCTCGGGCGTGCTCGCCACATGGGCGAACAGGCCCGCGCCGTGACCGTCCGGCACGGTAACGCCCACGCCGGACGCAAGCAGCCGCGGCCCTGGGAACGCGCCTGCGTTGATGGCGTCGCGCACCTCCACGTCGGCGAACCCCGGATCGCCCACCGAGCGCACCGTGGTCACGCCGCTTGCCAGCTGCTGCTGCGCATGGCTTCGCAGGACACGGCGAAGCGCCCACCTGCCCACCGGGTTGCCCACCACGCCGTCTATGAGGCGGCCCGCGCCGCCCGCGCTCAGCGGCTTGCCCGACCCGCACAGATGCACATGCGCGTTGATCAGCCCGGGCATGAGGTACGCGCCGGCCAGGTCGATTTCCTCCGCGCCCGCAGGCGGCACCGTGCTGGACGCAGGTCCCACCTTGTCGATGCACCCGGCGTCGTCCACGACCACCGTCATGTTCGGCAAGGGCGCCATGCCCTCCGTGCCGTCGAGTACCGTTGCGTGCGTGAACACGTATGCCATAGCGCGCCGCCTCCCACGGCGCACACGCGCCGCATCCTCGTCTGCTTGAATCTGCCCGTTCAGTATACGCCTGGGGCAACGCCGGAGAAAGCGCCGCAGCTACCGAGAAGCGCGGCGGTCGGCCATGATTCGGACGGCGCCCGACGTCTCGGCAGCCCGCAGCAGGGAATCCACCGTCAAGGCCTCGCCCTTCGGCACGTGCACGGCCAGGCATGAAAAGCTCGGCTTGTCGGCGGTGAACAGGCCAAGCTCCCGCGAGGCGGCGCGCACGTCGTCTTTCGACAACCCGCCGCGACGCAGAGGCGAGATCACGCCCAGCTCCGCAAGAGCCCGGAAGCCGGGGCGGTTCGCCGGATCGTCGGTGGTGTTCGTACCGTCGGCCAGCACCTCGTACCCGTCGCGCGCCATGCGCTCCAGAATGGTCGAGAAGATGAACGTCTTGCATCGATAGCAGCGATCGGGCGCATTCTCGCAGATGTCGGCGCGCGACAGAACGTCGGCGTCTATCAACTCGAAATCGACTCCGATCTGGCCTGCCAAGCGCAGGGCGTCCTCGATCTCGAACGCAGGCTGAAACGCCGTGCGCACGCCGTACGCCTTCACCTGGCACCCGGCCCGCAATGCGGCGGCAAGCAAATACGATGAATCGCACCCGCCCGAAAACGCCACGGCAAAGCGCGGCGTGCGCGCGAGAAAATCCCCCAAAGGCTCGATGCCCGCCTGCTGCCCGGGCCCGACGGCAACGAGTCCGTCGCGGCGGGCGCTTTCGTTTTCGTATGCGTTTTCGTGCGCAGCCATGCTCCCCCTTTAACGCTCGAACAGCTCTGCCGCGCGCGCCAGTTCCTCGACGATGGGGATATGCTGCGGGCACACGTCCTCGCACGCGCCGCACGCGATACACGACGACGCAAGGCCGTCGGACACGTTCCAATCGTAGTTTTCCTGAGCGCGGAACTCGTCATGGTAAAGCGCCAGGATGTTGAGCGACGCGAGCGCCGCCGGGATGCGCACGTCCTGCGGGCAGTTTTTCAAGCAGTACCGGCAATCCGTGCAGGGCACCGTGGGAATGCCGTCCAAGATGGCCCGCACCCGATCGAGCAGCGCGCGCTCCTCGCTGGCCATCGGCTGGGCGTCGCGCACGATCCGCACGTTCTCCCGCACCTGATCGGGAGTGGACATGCCGGACAGAACGGAAACCACGCCCGGCAGCGACGCGGCGAAGCGCAATGCCCACGAGGCCAGGGACGCGTCAGGCTGCGCCGCGCTCAGCAGGCTCGCCGCCGCATCGGGAAGCTTCACAAGCGATCCGCCCTTGATGGGCTCCATCACCACCACGGGCAAGCCGTGGGCGCGCGCAACCTCGTAGCACTTGCGCGATTCGATGGTCGGGCTTTCCCAATCGGCGTAGTTGATCTGCACCTGCACGAAATCCATGTTCGGATGAGCGGCCAGCACCTCTTCGAGCACGTCGGCCTTGTCATGAATGGAAAAACCCAGATTGCGGATCAACCCTTCTTCCTTCTTCTGCGCGAGAAAGTCCCACAATCCATACTCGTCGAACTGAGCGGTGCGGTCCTCCCCCAGGTTGTGCAGCAGAAAGTAGTCGAAGTAGCCCGCACCGGTTTCGCGCAGGGATTTGTCGAACATGGCGCGCGCGTGATCGGCGTCCTTCGCCAGCCACGCAGGAAGCTTCGTCGCGATCTGGAACGATTCGCGCGGATAGCGATCCACGAGCGCCGCGCGCAACGCCGCCTCCGACCTTCCGCCATGATAGCCGCGCGCCGTGTCGAAATACGTGAAACCGGCATCCATGAACAGGTCGACCATCTCCTTGACCTGCTCGATGTCGATCTCCTTCGACCCATTCGGCAGTTCCGTTTCCGGCAGCCGCATGAACCCGAAGCCCAATGGCGCCAATTTCTCGCTCGTCTGCATGTTCGTCCTCCGCACGTTCCCCCAATAAAAAAGCTGCATAACGCCTGACGAAAGGCTGTTATGCAGCTTATCGCATCATCGCGCTGCTTACACGTTGAACTTGAAGTGCATGACGTCGCCGTCCTGGACGACGTACTCCTTGCCTTCTTGGCGCAGCTTGCCGGCGTCGCGACAGCCCTTTTCGCCGCCCAGGCCCACGTAGTCCTCGTACGAGGCCGTCTCGGCCTTGATGAAGCCGCGCTCGAAGTCGGTATGGATGACGCCGGCAGCCTGCGGGGCCTTCGCGCCGATGGGGATGGTCCAGGCGCGCGTTTCCTGCACGCCCGTGGTGAAGTACGACTGCAGGCCCAGCAGCTTGTACGCCTCGCGCACCAAGCGGGCCAGGCCGCTTTCCTCAAGGCCCATGGCTTCCAGGTACTCCTTCGCCTCCTCCGGATCAAGCTCGGCCAGATCCGCCTCCACCTTCGCGCTGATCGGCACGGGGCGGCACCCGTCGATCTCGGGCAGTTCGGCGTCCAGCTGGTCCTCGTCCACGTTGGCAATGTAGAGCATGGGCTTCATGGTCAGCAAGTGCAGGTCGTAGATAGCGGCACGCTCGTCCTCGTCGAGGCCCAGCGTGCGCGCGCGATGCCCCTCGTCCAGGCCCGCGAGCACCTTCTTGGCCACTTCGACCTTCTTGGCGCCGTCCTTGTCGCGCTTCGCTTCCTTCTCCAGACGCGGCAGCGCTTTCTCGATGGTGGCCATGTCGGCCAGCATGAGCTCGGTCTTGATGGTATCCACGTCGCTGTGCGGATCCACCTTGCCCGCAACGTGCACCACGTCGGGGTCGCCGAAGAAGCGCACGACCTCGCAGATGGCGTCCGTTTCGCGGATGTTCGCAAGGAACTGGTTGCCAAGGCCCTCGCCTTGGCTGGCGCCGGCCACCAGGCCCGCGATGTCCACGAACTCGATGGTAGCGGGCACGATGCGCGTGGGGTGGTCGATGTTGGCCAGCGCGTCCAGACGCATGTCGGGCACGGGCACCACGCCCACGTTGGGCTCGATGGTGGCGAAGGGATAGTTGGCCGCAAGACCGCCTTTGTTGGTGAGGGCCGTGAACAGCGTAGACTTGCCGACGTTCGGCAAGCCGACGATACCGATGGACAATGACATGAAATATCCTTCTCAAGCGTTTGAAACGTATCGAACCATGATAGCAAATGAAAGGGGTCCGTGCGCATGCGCGTACAGACCCCACGCAACCTATCAGCGCATGCAGCTTCGCGCGCCTGACCGCATCGTCGCCCCAAACGGACGCTTTTCGCCGTCAAAACGTCCGTTTGGGGCGACGATGTTCGTTGGCGTGCGCCCGTGCAGGCTGACGACCCACCACCTCGTGCAGGTCGCTGCACGTGAGCCATCGTCGATCCGAAAACACGTTTTTGGACCCAAAAACGTGTTTTCGGATCGACGATGCCCAGCAATGCGATTCAGCGCGCCGTCATGCGCCAGTCATCCCCCGGCACTCCTCGAGCGTCGAGTCGATGATCAGCAAAGCCGACTGGGCCGCATCCAGAAGAAGCGCCCCTTCGTCGGTCAGCTCGTTATCGCGCGAGCGATCGAACAGCTCGAAGCCCAGCTCCTGCTCGAGCGCCTTGATATGGTTGCTCAACGTGGGCTGGGAAACGAACAGCTTCTCGGACGCCGCCCGAAAGCTGCCGTGATGAGCAAGCGTCACGAATTCCCTCAAAAGCTCAATCTTCACCGAAGCACCTCCGCTCCAACCCTCGACGACGCACCGCAAGCGCTCCCGTCCCCATCACCGCTCTCCCCTTGCAAGATGATCGCGAAACGTGTCCAGGACAGGCGCTATGCAAGGCCGTTCGGACACTGGTCGATGCACCAGGCTCCGCGGCATCAACAAAGGGGCATCGTCAACCAAATCCCTGATCACATAGCCTTCCCGCCGAGCGAAATACTGCGCGAGCATCGACTTCATCGAAATGAAAATCGAATCTTCGAGATCGACGGTCCAGAAGTTCAGCAAGTTGCCCATGGGGATCAAGCGAAATCTCAAGTCCATGTCGTCGCCCAGCATATGGACGATGATGCGCTTCCAGCTTTCCGACTCGATCACGTCAAGCTGCGCGATCTCGACGCCGCGCAAGCGATCGCGCGTCAGAGGCCCGCTCGCCAGCGGGTGGTCCTCCCTCATGGCCACGGCGCACGGCTCGTGCCCGTACCGCTCGTAGAGCAAACCCATGCTCTCGACCTCCATACGCAAAGCGGGCAGCAGGTCGAGATCGTACATGACCATGACATCGGCGGCCTCTTGCGCGAACGGGTACAGCATCGGCCTTTTGTTGTCGTAGCTTGCAAAGGCGTAGCGGCAGGGACAGTGCTTCTCCAACATGGCGCGCAGCTCGAAAACCGAGCAACGAAGCGATATGTTCACCACCTGGTCCTGCTCTTCGCGCAAGTCTGCGAGCGCGCGGCATCGTTCCAAACCCGAATCGATCGTATCCAGCGCCCGCGCCATGCCATCGAGAAACGCTGCGCCCGCATCGGTCAGCTCGTTGCTTTCCGAGCGGTCGAACAAAGCGAATCCCAGCTCCTGCTCGAGCCCCCTCATATGATTGCTCAACGTTGGACGAGCAACGTACAGCTCATCTGCGGCTTCTTGAAAGCTGCCGCACCGAGCCAACGTGACGTACTCCCTGATATGCTCAAGCTTCACGGCGCCTCCCCCCTGCTCATCTTGATTCGAGCGTATCTTCCGATAATACCGAGTGTTTCCCTTCTGGGCAACATCCCGCCGCGCTTCATCGCAGGTAAAGCACTTCGGATGCGAATGGCGCGACCGCGAATCCGGAGCCGCATGCAAGGGCAAATCGAATAGGCGCATAAAAAAGGCGAACGCTCGCCCGGCGCGCATCCTCGTTAAGATACTCACGCCCGTTAACGGGGGACAAGGCACGGGGCGACTTGAGGGGAAGCGTCCGCAAAGCTCACGCGCGAAGCTTTGCGCATCTCCATGCGTCACGGCACGCGTCAAGCGCATCCCGCCACAAGAACCGCTACTTCAAGAAAGAAGGAGAAGCATACGCATGAAGCATGCCGAAGGAACCATCCTGAGCGCTGCCATAGGGAGAAGGAGCTTTCTGAAGGGCTCTGCCGCGGCAGCCGTCGCGGCCGGCCTGGGGTCGAGCCTATGCGAAAGCGAATTGGCCTTTGCGGACGAGAAGAAGGCCGGCGCAAGCGAGGACATCGTCAAGCCCGGCACCTGCCGAGGAGGCTGCGGCGCCGGCTGCCAGATGAACGTGCACGTCCGCGACGGAAAGATCGTCAAAACATCCCGTAGAAAGCAAAGCGATCCCGACGTGACCCGCGTCTGCAACAAGGGGCTGACCCATGCGCTGCGCGTCTACGCCGAGGACCGCCTCAAATACCCCATGAAGCGCGTAGGCGAGCGCGGCGAGGGCAAATGGGAGCAGATCAGCTGGGACGAAGCCATCACCACCATTTCCGACAAATGGAAAGAGGTCAACGAGAAGTACGGCCCTCGGGCCAACGGCTTCCTGTGCGGCTCCGGCAACATCACCCCCGACTCCCAGCAGGGAAAGCGCCTGTGCTCCGCCATGGGCGGAACGCTGCTCGACGCCGCCCAGGACCGCGTGTTCTACGCATCGTTTCCTCCTATCGTGGGCGCGTTCAAGGGCGTCGGCGGCGGCGGTCGCAACGACCTCAAGAACGCCAAGCACATATTCATCTGGGGCTTCAACCCCTCCGAAGGAGACAGCCAGACGTTCCATTACTTCCTGCGCGCAAAGGTCGAGCATGGCGCCAAGATGATCGTCATCGATCCGACGTTCACCATCGCAGCCTCGAAGGCCGATCTGTTCGTCCCCATCCACCCCGGCACCGACGGCGCCCTCGCCTTGGCTATGGCAAATGTCCTGGTGAACGAAGGCCTTGCCAAAGAGGACTTCCTGAAGTCGGACACCGTAGCGCCCTGCCTGGTCAAAGAGGCCGACGGCAAGTACCTCCGCCTGAGCGATATCGGCAAGGCCACGGTCGGCACGCCCGAGGACAAGTGCGTCGTGCGCGCCGAAGACGGAACCTTGGGCGCGCTGGGCGAAGTTGCCGACCCGGTGATCCGCGGCGCCTTCTCCATCGAAGGCATCGAGGTGAAAACGGCGTACGACCTGCTGCTTGAGCGCGTATCCGAATGGACTCCCGAGAAGGCTTCCGAAATCTGCGACGTTCCCGTCGAAACCATCAGGGAGCTTGCCCACATGGTTCAAGACGGCCACAACTCCGTCAACATAGGCCTTGGCCTCGACCATGTCACCAACGGCATGGCAACGTTCTCGTCCATCCTCTCCATGTGCATGATCGCCGGCCAATACGGTCACCCCGGCAACACGGCGAAGGGCATGTTCCGCGGAGAGATCTCCATCGGCTGGATGCCCTACGGCCTCGCGAATCCCAAGGGAGCGCCCGGCAGCCAGGTGTTCTACTCGCCCGCCCTGCTCAACTGCATGGAATCCAAGAAATACGGCGACAAGGACATCAACATCAAGACCCTCTACATCTGGGACCACAACCTGTTCGGCACCCAGGTGGGAGGCGTGCGCTGGCGCAAGTTCCTAGAAGACGTCGAGCTTTTGGTAGTGGCCGACGTGGTTTCCACCAGCACCACGAACTACGCCGACATCGTCTTGCCGGCCTGCCATTACTTCGAAACGGAAACCGCTTCGGGCGACGACACGCGCTACGTGTTCCATAACGCGAAGTCCGCAGAGCCCCTGTACGAGTCGAAGAGCGACTTCGACATCTTCAAGATGCTGTTCGAGAAGATGGATTTGCAGGAGTACGACTTCAAGGACGTCGACGAGCTCATGAACGCCGTATTCGACAACCCCACGGCGAAGAAAATCGATCTCACCTGGGATCGCGTGAAGAAGGAGGGCTCCGTCCTGACCTTCGAGCCCGATGATCGCGTCATGGGCCAGGAGGGAACGTACGGCACGCCGACGGGCCGCCTGCAGTTCTACCAGTAATCCATTCCGCTCGACACCGACTACGGTCAGAAGATCGACTTCATGAAAGAGCGCCTGCCCTACTGGGAGCCGCCCATGGAGGCCTGGAAGGAAAATCCCCTGGCAGAGAAGTACCCGCTGGTGTTCACGTCCGAGCGAAGCAAGTACAAGGTCCATACGCAGTACACCCGCGTGCCCTGGCTGCTCGAGTTCGAAGACGAGCCCTACGTTGCCGTCAACCCCGTGGACTGCGAAGCGCGCGGCATAGCCGACGGCGACTACATCCGCATGTTCAACGATCGAGGCACCTGCACGTTGCGCGTGCGGTTCAACAACGGCATCCGCCCCGGCATGGTCGTGATCGACCACGGCTGGGATCTCGACCAGTTCGTCGACGGATTCTACTGCGACCTGCTGGGATACAACGTGACCCCCGTGGTGGCGAACAGCTATTACTTCGACACGCTCATCGAAATCGAGAAGGCAACGGTCTAGAAAGGAGGAACCTGCATGCATTACGGAATGGCAATCGATCTGCAGCTGTGCTTCGGCTGCACGGAATGCGCGGTAGCCTGCAAGTCGAACAACAACCTGCCCAACAAAATGTGGTGGAACCGCGTGCTCACCGACGGAGGCGACTACCCCGACACCGCAAAAGGAACGTATCCCCAGGTGACCATGGCGCACTACCCCATCGGGTGCCAGCACTGCGCGAACCCGGCCTGCGCCAAGGTCTGCCCGGTAGGAGCAACGTGGCGCGACGAGAAGACCGGCATCGTGGTGCAGGACGTCGACAAGTGCATCGGCTGCCGCATGTGCATGGGCGCCTGCCCCTACAGCGCCCGCACGTTCAACTGGGAAGAGCCGGCCTACGCCGTCGATTTCCCCTTGGGCGACTTCGACGCCCCCAAGCACGTTGCCGGCGTAGTGGAGAAGTGCACCTTCTGCGCCAACCGCCTTGCGCGCGGCGAAGAGCCCGCCTGTATGGAGCACTGCCCCGGACGAGCGCGGTACTGGGGCGATCTGGACGATCCCTACAGCGACGTGTCGCGCGCGATCGCGGGACGTCCCACCGTTCGCTTGCTGGAAGACAAGGGTACGGAGCCTTCCGTGTACTACTTGGCGTAAAGGAGTGCCTCAATGACTGAATCGACCACGATCAAACGCTCCTCGACCGCCGTCTTGCTGGGGATATTCGCTGCGTTCGCCCTTGCGGGAACCGCCTGCTTCGTCTTTCAGGCAACGCAGGGCCTGCACGTGGCCAACCTGGGCAACGACATCACCTGGGGCCTCTACATCGTAGGCTTCCTGCTGTTCACCGGCGTTGCCGCGGGGTGCCTGCTGTTCGCCTCGGCGCCGTTCGCGTTCTCCGGCCTGGAAGCTTACCGCCCCTATGCGCGCGTGGCTTCCTTCGTCGCCGTGGCATGCGGGTGCCTGTGCGCGGGCCTGTTCATCTTGGTGGATACGGGAAACCCGCTTCGCGCGTTCTCCATCCTGACCAGCTTCCAGATCATGTCCCCCTTGTTCTGGGACACCGTCATCCTGATTGCCTACGTGGCGCTGGGCTGCGCGTTCACCGTCGTGCTCGTCAAAGCGGCCGAAGGCAAGCTGGCCGAAAGCTCCGTGCGCCCCTTGGCGATCGCCGTGTTCGTCGCCGCCCTGCTGGTAACGGTGACCTCGCTGGCATTCGCGCTCCAGGTAGCACGTCCCACCTGGAACAACCCCGGCCTGATGCTCTCGTTCTTCATCGCGGCCGTCGTTGCCGGCGGATCGGTGCTCGTCATCGTGTACGCCATGCTCGACCGCAGCGGCCATCTGCCCATGAGCGCGAAGGTGGCCCGCGGCTTCTCGCGCGCCGTCGCCCTGTTCCTTGTCGCCGAGCTCGCCTTCTCGCTGACCGAGGCGTTCAGCGGCCTGTACATCGCCGTGGGCGAAGAGGCCGCCGTTGCCGCCTGGCTGACAAGCGGACCGGGAGCGCCCTTCTTCTGGATCGAGATAGCGTGTTCCGTAGCCGGCATCGCGCTGCTGCTTCAGAAGTCCCAGACCCTGCACGTCGCAGGAGCCGCCCTGGCCTTCGCATCCATCTTTCTGGTGAAGTACAACATGCTGCAAGCGCAGCTGCACAACCCGTTGATCGGATTCGCGGGCCCCGCCGCCGCACCGGGGGCTCCGGCAGGCGCGTACTTCCCCGCGATGATCGAGTGCGGCGTGGCGCTCGGCATCATCGGCATCGGGCTGCTCGCCCTCACGCTGGGCATCTCCAAGCTCAAGCTGGGGAAGTAGCCCCGAACCCATCCATCGGGTGCGGACTCCTCCCGATATAGAGACTCCGCACCCGAACGAACCCCTCCTCTGGCGGGAAGACCTCGTTTCCCGGGTCTTCCCGCTTTTTCATCGTACGAGCAAAGGAGCATCCTTCATGAACAACGCGCTTGCGAGCGACAACCCGAAGCAACCGGATCTTACGCGCCTTCTGGGATGCGCGGACTTCTTCAGATTGGCGTCGATGTTCTTCGTCAACCCCACCGACGAGCTGGCGCAAGGCGTCCTCGACGGGACCGTGTTCGAGGACATGCGCTCCATCTTCGAGGACGCGGGCATCGACCCCTCGAGCGCGCGCTTCGAGCACGAGGGCCGGATCCGCCAGGGGAGCCTCACGGCCCGCGAGACGAGAACGGCGCTCAGGCGAGACTACACCGCGCTGTTCACCCATCCCAAGCACCCTCTCGTGCCCGTCAGCGAAATGAGGTTCCGGGACCTGCGCGATCATGCGGACGCCCCCTCCACCCCTTCCTCAACGAAGCCGCCCTGCACGCGGAAAGCTGCTATCGCGCGGCGGGCCTCGCTCTAGCCGACGACCGCTCTCGCGAACCGGGGGACCACGCGGCCATCGAACTGGAGTTCATGGCGTACCTGCACTCCCGCCTGGCCGACGCGCTCGGCCGGGACGACCGCGAGGAGGCCCGGCGCTGGAAGCAGGCGCTCTCGGATTTCGAGCCGCATGTGGCCCGCTGGATCCCCGACCTGTTCAAGGCCTGCGCGGAATCGGGGCGCGGCGCGGTGTACCCGTGGCTCGGCCAAGCGGGCTCCGCGTTCATGGACCGCTACCTTTCGGGCTGCGCGCAGTAAGGCGAGCCGCATCGTCGATCCGAAAACACGTTTTCGGGCCCGAAAACGTGTTTTCGGATCGACGATGCCCGCCGGCGCGACGCGGGGCATGTCGCGCGAGGCGTGCGCGCCATGCCCCGACGTGCGAAGCGCCCCGGCGATGCGGGGCGCTTCGAGAGCATGCGACAAGCGAACGCTAGGCGACGCTAGAACTTGATCAGCCCGAACGTTTGAGCAACGAACGCCACCAGGATGACGACCACCAGCACCGGCGCGACGTACTTGATCATGAACGTCCAAGCATTCTTGATCTTGAACGGACCGGTCAGCTCCACTTCGTCGATAATGGTCTTCGGCTTGATGATCCAACCGACGAAGACGCAGGTGAGCAGCGCCACGATGGGCATGATCACCGAGTTGGAGATAAAGTCGAAGAAGTCGAGCAGGCTCGATCCCGGACCCATCGGCTCGATGAACGACAACCCGTTGTATCCCAGGTTGACGAAGATTCCCGCTGCGACCACCACGCCGATAACGGTGATGAGCGCCTTCTTGCGCGACCAGCCGGCACCGTCCTGCACGATGGAGACACAGGTTTCGGTAAGTGAAATGGCGCTGGTCAGCGCGGCAAACAGCACCAGCAGGAAGAACAAAAAGCCCATGATGGTGGCAGCGCCGCCCATATCCGCGAACACGGTGGGCAAGATAACGAACATAAGCGACGGGCCG
>ENA-OQNO01001780-OQNO01001780.1-human-gut-metagenome-genome-assembly--contig:-NODE-1780-length-13592-cov-2.493576_pt1 | contig 13592 bp, 7 predicted proteins | sample MGYA00242629_ERZ504880 | MGnify/ENA primary metagenome ERZ504880 (study PRJEB26092, sample SAMD00036377) | human gut metagenome | host: Homo sapiens | study: EMG produced TPA metagenomics assembly of... | reverse complement strand
GATATATTAGATAGTGATAAAAACTTCGTATCAACTGTTGATTCATCTCAATATTCAGTAGGATATTCTAGCAAAATTTCTTATACAGATGAAGATTGGAATTCTGTGACTACTTGGGATTCATCATATGACAAAAATGTTCATAAATCTCTACGTGTAACATTAAAGGATGGTTTTAAATTAAAACAAGGACAAATGTTAAGAGTTTACTTTGAAGGTATTATAGGCGATGATGCTATACCAGGAGAAGTTGCTTGGAACTCATTTGGATATTTATACTCAACAAAGAACTCATTCAATGAGGATATAACGTTAATTGCTGAACCAGCAAAAGTTGGTGTAAGTATACCTGGGACTACAGAATCAGCACAAATATCAATAACTAAAGTTGATGAAGAGAATACAAACAAAATATTATCAGGCGCTGAATTTGGTATTTATTCTGACAAAGAATGTACAAATTTAGTAACAAAAATAATAACAACATCTAATGGAGAAGATTTATCTAGTAAACTGTTATTAAATACTTACTATGTAAAAGAAGTCAAATCACCAGAAGGATATATATTAGATGATACTGTTTATACAATTAATTTAAATAAAAAAGATAGTATAGTTAAAGTCCAAAATGGCGATGCAGGATATATTACTAACAAAAAAGAGAAACGCCATAAAATAAATGTACAAATATCTAAAAAAGATATTGTTACAAATGAGGAATTACCAGGAGCTACACTTCAAATAATTGATAAATCGACAGGTACAGTTGTTGAAGAGTGGATATCAACAGGTAAACCATATCAAATAGATAATTTAGAACCGGGAGACTATACATTAGTTGAAAAATCTGCACCAGATGGATATTTAATAGCAGATTCTATTGATTTTACAATAACAGAAACTGATACTACTCAAAAAGTAGAGATGTTTGATACAAAAGATGTTTCATTATTTGTAAAGAAAACATTGGTTGATGGAAATCAATTTAATATAGATGAAGTATTTAATATAGTTGTTAGTGGAGAGTTTTCTGATGGTTCACAACAAAAAACAATATCATTTACAAAACAAGAAGCTCTAGATGGTGTAAATAAAGAAGTCGAAAATGTTATTTACGGAAATAATTATACAATAACTGAAGAAAATTCAGATTCGTATAATGTGCTTATTACAGACAGAGGTAAAGTAACAGTTAACAAAAAGAATCAACTAGTGGAAGTTGTTAATTCAAAAAAAGCTAGTGGGCTTTTAGCTGTAACAAAAAATGTTGAAAATATAAATACAGTTAGTGATGAAGATATATTCACATTAATAGTAAGTGGTAAATTTTCTGATGGAACAAATTCAAAGACAATAGAAATCACTAAAGATCAATTAAATAAACAAGTTATAGTTGAAAATACTATATATGGTGAAACTTACACAATATCTGAAATAAGTAATGACAATTATGATGTTGTTTACAATACAAAGTCAGTAACTTTAGATGGTTCTATACAAGTTAAAGTATTATCAGTAACTAATATAAGAAAACAATCAGGAAAATTATCTGTAGTTAAAAAAATACTAGATAATGCAACACTTTCTGATGAAGATGTATTTACTATAAAAGTTACAGGACAATTTTCAGATGTAGAGGGAAAAACTACAAAACAATTTATATTTGACAAAAACAATATAGGACAAGCTCAAGATGTACCTGGAGTGATTTACGGAAATAAATACGAAATTTCTGAGGAACAAATAGGAAATAGGTATATTTTAGAGTCAATAGATAAAACATCAGTAACTATGAGTGATGAGGATGTATTATCTACAGTTACAAATAAAAAAGCAACAGGTAAAGTTTCTATATCAAAGACAGATATAACAACAGGAAAACCTGTATTAGGGGCTATTTTACAAGTAATTGAAAAAGATACAAATAAAATTGTTGAAGAATGGACTACAACTGAAGAAGACCATATCATAAATAAACTTCCAATAGGTGAATATATCTTAAGAGAAATAACAGCGCCAGATGGATATGTTAAAGCAGAAGATGTGGAGTTTACCGTTTCAAATACTGGAGAAATCCAAAGAGTTGAAATGAAAGATGACTACACAAAAGTAGAAATAACTAAAAAGGATCTAGAGACAAAAGAAATCTTAGAAGGAGCACAATTACAGTTACTAGACAGCGAAGGAGATGTAGTAGCAGAATTCACATCAGAAAATAAAGCGTATACGATAAGTAAATTACCAGTAGGTGAATATATACTACATGAAGTAAAAGCGCCGAAGGGGTATAACTTAGCAGAAGATGTAAAAGTAGTAATTGAAGAGACAGGAAAAGTCCAAGAATTTTCAATATATGATGTTGAAAAAACAAATAATGTTCCAATATCAAAACAAGATATAACAACAGGTGAAGAGATAGAAGGAGCGAGGCTAGAACTTCTGGATTCAAAAGGCAAAGTAATAGAAAGCTGGACATCTACAACTAAACCACATGTTATAAATAACTTAAAAGCAGGAACATACACAATAAGAGAAAAAGCAGCACCAAAAGGATATTTACTAGCACAAGATATTGAATTTACAATAGATGCAGAAGGAAATATCAAGGGTTCTACAATAATGCAAGATGACTATACAAAGGTAGAGATATCTAAAAAAGATATAGTTACGAGCGAAGAATTGCCAGGCGCAACGCTACAAGTAATTGATTCAGCAAGAAATATAATAGAAGAGTGGACAAGTACTACAGAACCTCATAAGATCAATAGATTACCAGTTGGAGAGTATACTTTAGTAGAAAAACAAGCTCCAGATGGATACTTATTGGCAGAAGATATTAAATTTACTGTAAAAGAAAATGGGGAAATTCAAAAGGTTGAAATGTTCGATTCGAAAGATGTTTCATTATACGTTAAAAAAGATGTTTCTAACATTGAGAAACTAAAAGGTGATGAAATATTTACAATAAAAGTTTCTGGAGAATTTGCAGATGGTTCAACAGAGAAGTATATAAAATTTACTTATGATGAATTAGGAACAGAAAAAATAGTTACTGATATAATCTATGGAAATAAATATAATATAAGTGAACCAAATCATGATGGATATATGGTGAAAATCGATAAAGAGAATGTAAAAGTAGATGTAAAAAAAGAAGTTGTTACAATTATTAATACATTTATTATAACAGATGAACCTGAGAATCCAGGAGACCCGGATAAACCAGGAAATCCAGATGATCCAGGTGATTCAGATAAGCCTGGAGACCCAGATGATTCGGATAAACCAAGTAATCCAGAAAAACCAGGAAATCCAGATAATTCGGATAAACCAAGTGATCCAGATAAACCTGAAAATCCAGGGAAACCAGATAGTCCAAGTGATCCAGAGAATCCAGATGATCCAGGTGATTCAGATAAGCCTGGAGACCCAGATGATTCGGATAACCCAGTAAATCCAGATAAACCTGAGAAACCAGAAGATACGGATGACCCAAGTAATCCGAATAAACCTGAGAATCCAGTAAAACCAAATATGCCAAGTAATCCAGAGGAAAGTACAAAGCCAGAACAAAATGTACAAACAGGTGATACTAACTTAACAAATGAAATCATAATAGGATCAATTTCATTAATTGTATTGATTGGATTATGGATTGATAATAAACGTAGAAAAAAATTATAGAAAGTTTATATAAAGTATAAAATAAAAAGGCAATAAATAAGGGAGAATAAGTAACAAATTAAGAAGTAACAAATATAGTAATAGATAAACTAGAGAATAAGTAGATAAACAGGATTAAAAAATCAGAGACATTTAAGAGAAGTGGTATTATAAAAATACCTTAGAATATAAAATGATAATATAAATTTTTAAGTAATATTTTCCGACATTATAGAAAATAGACGATCAACAGGAAAGCGAAAATATCTTAAAAAATAGTTTTATATTCTAATGACATTAATTTGCTATTATATATGAGTAAAAATATAAAATTTATTAGAAATATGCGACAATATTGATTAAAGGTAAATTAAAACTCTAATAGCAAAAGAGAAGTAATCTTACTTAAAATATGAAAATCATTGTAAAAGAAAGGGAGTAATCAATCCAATCTGGATTGACTACTCCTTTTTATATTATGGAATAATAATATTTTTATTAGCTGTTACATAATTAGTTTGTCTCATTTTTAAAGTTACGACTGTGTCTGATTTTATTTTTGGAAGATGCATCTTAAAATGTCCATCTGAATTTACAGAACAAGCCTTTCCTATCTGAGTATTTTTTATGTAAGCTCTTATATAAGCCCCGCTACAACCTCTTCCTGAAATATATATGTTGTTAGAATCTAATGTTTCAACTGAATCTACATAAAATGTATTAAATTCATATAAAGATGTTATAACTTCTTCTTTAGTTTCATATCCATGTTTAGATATTTCTACTCTTATTTCTGAGCCGGGCTCTTGTGGTTCGATATGAAGTAAGAATTTTTTATCTGAATTTATAATGCATGTATCACTAATTAATTCATTGTTGTTGAAGGCTTTAACAGTAGCTCCGACTATTCCTTTTCCTGTTATAATATTTGAACTAGATTTTAAATAATTTACATCGAATAAACGAATTTTTTTCAAAGAAACATTTAAAATAGCAGCAGCTATTAGTCCCTCAACTTGGGCAACTATTACAGTAGTACCTTCATTTGTAGCTATTAAGCGATTGTTTTCTATTTTAGCTATTTTACTATCTGAAATATTCCAAGTTATAAGTTCGTTTTCAACATAATCATTATTTTGATCTAGTATTTCTAAACTTAGTGAATCATCTACTTTTAAATTAATTCTATCATCTTTAAATTTAACTGCAGAAATACAAGATCTAACAGTAACTATACAAGTTGCAATTTTATTATTAGCAGATGCAGTTATTACTGTAGTTCCTGGATTTAATGCTTTGATAGTACCATCATCATTGATTGCAACTATAGATGAATCCATACAAGACCAATTTAATGATATAACATCTGTAGTATCTTCTGGTATATAAGATATATTTAATTTATATGATTCATTGCATTTTAAATTTAATGAAGTTTTGTCTAGCGTAATTTCTTTTAATGGTAAATCAACATTAACTTTGCAAGAGTCAGACTTACCATCTAAAGTACACGTAATAATACAATCACCTTTAGAAATAGCTGTAATATTTCCATAAGAGTCTACTTTTGCAATATTTTCATCAGAAGATTTCCAAACTGGGTTATCTGTGCAAGTATGATTTTTAGGGAAATATTCTATTTTTAAAGATTTAGATTCGCTTTTATTTAAACTTAAATAATCAGTTTCAAGTTTTATAGATTCTAAAGGTCGTTCAACTTGAACTATGCATTTTGCTATTTTATTATATCCAACTTGTGCAGTTATAGTTACTATACCCACATTATGGCTAGTAATAATGCCGTCTTTTACCGATACGATATTTTCATCAGAAGAGCTCCATTTTACTTTGAAAATATCATTTGTATTTTCAGGGTATAAAACTAAATCTAATTTACTTTGGTTGTTATTTAGCATAGATATAAATGAATCTTTTATAGAAATACCTCGAAGGCTTATAAATTTATATTCTTCAAAATCTATTTTATTTGCAATAGCGTACTTATGTGCATAAGAATTTTTTTCTCCGTAAATAACAAGATTATTACAATTATCTAATGCAGAATTGCTGATTGATTTAATGTATTTAGGAATAATAATCTTACGTAAATTAGTACAGTTATTAAATGCACGTTCACCTATCATTTTTATAGATTTAGGTAATCTAATATTTTCTAATGATGAACAGTTTGAAAATGCATATGAATTTATATAATTTAACGTTTCAGGTAAATTTATATCATATAGGTTCGTACAATTTGCAAAGCACGAATCTGGTATTTTATCAAACATTTTAGGTAGCTTGATTTTTTCTAAATTGCTACAATTAGCAAAAGTCAAAGGACTTAATGTATTAATTGTATTTGGTATATTTATTTCTGATAATGATTTACAATCATAAAATGCCGCTGTACCTATATTTTTTAAAGAGTCAGGTAAAGTAATATGATTTAATTTTTCACAACCTGAAAATGAATCTGAACCAATAGACTGCAATGTTTCAGGTAAATCTATAGTTTTTAACTTTTTACAATTAGAAAATGCTGAATTATCTATTTGTTTTACAGTTTTAGGTAGATTGATTTCTTCTAAATTAATACAATTATTAAATGTACTAGATGGTATATATGTAAGTTTGTTTGGTAAAGTAACTTTTATTAAATTAGTACAATTTGAGAAAATACCTTGTCCAATAGAAACAATCGAATTTGGCAAACTTATATCTTGTAAATTAGTACAATTAGAAAATACTCTAGAACCTAAATTTGATAAATTTTGAGGTAAATCTAAAGAACTTAAACTGCTACATTCAAAGAAGGCAAGCTCCTTTATTTCTGTAATATTTTGTCCAATATTGATTTTATTTAGCTTTTTACAATTAGCAAATAAACAAGATTCCAATATATCGATATTATCAGGTAATATAACTTCTTCTAAGTTAAAACAATTAAAAAATACATTTTTGCTGATAACTTCAACTGAATTAGGAATTTGAATTTTAGTTAAGTTAGAGCAATTTTTAAATGCAGAGTCATTAATAGATTTTACCTTGTTAGAAAAATTGATTTCTTTTAAATTTTCACAATTTAAAAAGCACCTTTCTCCAATATAAGAAACATCATCTGGTATATTTATTGATTGTAAACTTGAACAATTATAGAAAGTTTCATCTTTTAAATCAGATAATTCTTTTGGAAGTTCAATTTTCTCTAAGCTTTTACAGTTATAAAATGCCCCTTTTTCAATATTCGATATATTTGGAGGAACATATAAAGATTTTATATTTTCACAATCATAAAAACATCTATATCCAAGTGTATTTATATTTGTTGGAATATTTATATTATGAGATTTCTTGTTCATGCACGATATAAATGAGTCGAGTATTAGTACACTTTTATTATTTAAATTACTATTTTTTAAAGATTTATACTTTTGCTTTTTAGATACTATCATAATAACCCCCCATAAAATCTAATTTATTTTCTTTTCTTTACAAAATACTACAGTTCTAGCATCCTTAAATTCATAACTACAAGTACTTAATGTAAGTATTTTATCTGAGGATGTAGGTTTATTTTGCGTGCTGAATATTGAATCATCGACAATTTTATTTAAAAATTTATTATATTCGTCATCACTATTAAAGTTCGGAATAGTATATGGATAATCCTTCTTAACTAATAAAACAGCAAAAACTTCATAATTTTTCTCCCCATTTTTATCTGTTAAAGTTATAGTAGGATTTGATTTAAAAAATGATTCCTCTTTAAATTTTTCAAGTTGACTAAACATAGTAGTATTTTTCATATTATGACCATAAATAATTAAATTTTTACTGTCATCATAATAATCTCTATAATCTAAAAATGTAGTCCCCGCATATAGATAATTTCCATAGATATCACGATGAAGATAGTAAGAATTGTCTTTACTTTGGACAACTGGATAGTCTATATTTGTATTTTCGATATTAATCCAACATACAAAATCTTTGTTTATAGATGATAAATCTATAGTATTGGCTGTACCTGAATTACTATTATTTTTATCAAGATTTGCTTCTTTTTCTGTTCTTAAATTAGCGTATAAATCGTCTGCCTTTTTATAGTCATTTAGTTTTTCATAAATCCTATAACCACATACGCATATAATTGCAATTAAAAAAAATGTTATTAAATTTTTAATCCCCGTTTTTAATTTCATTAAATATTCTCCCTCTAAAATTTTTGTATAATTATAATTTATATGTAAATAACTTTAATATATAAATTTTATCATAAATTAAGTACTTTAGTGTAAAATACAGTACTTTAATCAAATATATTGATGACTTTTGTAAAAAGGATTGATTAAATAATGAAAAAAATTTAAAATATAAAGATGCGAATGAGATAAGAAATCATTGAAATTTAGCAATATATAGACACGATAATTTATACTAATTTAATAAATATAAAATAAAAAGGTGAAATTAAATGATAAAAGAGATAATAGTAGTAGAAGGTAGAGACGATGTTACAGCAGTAAAAAGAGCCTTAGATGCTGAACTTATAACAACTGGTGGATTTGGATTTCCTAAAGGTGTTATGGAGAGAATCAAAGCTGCCCAAAAGAGAAGAGGGGTAATAATCTTTACTGATCCAGATTTTGCTGGTGAAAAAATAAGAAAGAAGATAGCTCAAGAAGTACCTGGATGTAAACATGCATTTTTACCAAGGGAAGAAGCTAAAAAAGATGGAGATATAGGGATAGAAAATGCATCTCCAGAAAGTATAATAAAAGCACTTAATAAAGTTAGAACTGAAAGTAGCAATAAGAGAGACGAATTTGGACAAGTTGACTTAATAAGAAATAATTTAATCGGAAATGAAGATGCATCTTATAGAAGAGATAAAATCGGTCAAATATTAGGGATAGGATACGGAAATGCAAAACAATTCCTAAGCAGATTAAATAATTATGGAGTTTCAAGAGAAGAATTTGTTGAAGCTGTAAACTCTATAGATAATACTGAAGAATAATAAAATAAAGATAGCTTTTATATTAAAATTGAAAATGTGTCAATAAAAATGTCTTAGTATTAATAAGATAATAATTGATAAAAATAATAGAAATATTTTAATAAAATATTATTTAAGGAAAGGAAAAAATAATGGATAGACTTTCATCACATAGAGCTACCAAAGAAGTAGTAAATAAACACAACTTTAAGTTTTCAAAGTCTTTAGGACAAAACTTCTTAATAGATGATAATGTAATAGACAGAATATTAGAAGGAGCTAGATTATCAGAAACTGATAAAATAATCGAGGTTGGACCTGGTATAGGAACACTAACAAGAGAGATGGGAAAAGTAGCTGAAAATGTAGTTGCTATAGAAATAGATAAAACATTAATACCAATATTAAAAGAAACATTAGCAGACTTAGACAATGTTGAAGTTGTAAATGAAGATATATTAAAAGTTGATGTTCAAGGATTAATAAATGAAAAATTAAATGGAGGACCAGTAAAATTAGTTGCCAATCTTCCATACTATATAACTACACCAATAGTTATGAAATTCTTAGAAGAAGATATTCCTGTTACTGACATAGTAGTAATGGTTCAAAAGGAAGTTGCAGACAGAATGAATGCACAACCATCTACAAAAGATTATGGTGCATTATCAGTAGCTGTTCAATATTACTGTGATACAGCAATAGTTGCAAAAGCTCCGAGACATATGTTTGTCCCACAACCAAATGTAGATTCAATAGTTATAGGACTTCATGTTAGAGATGAGAAAAAATATGTAGTTGATAATGAAGAGATTTTCTTCAAAACAGTAAAAGCATCTTTCGGTCAAAGAAGAAAAACTTTATTAAATTCGCTAGGTGGATTAGGATTTTTATCTAAAGACCAGATAAGAGAAGCATTACAAGCTGCAAACATCGATGAAAAAAGAAGAGGAGAAACTCTTAGCATAGATGAATTTGCTAATTTATCTAATGAAATAAATAAATTTTCATCTAAATAATACTATTTTCCAAAACCTTAAACATATAATATTTTGAGCAAGTATGTTTAAGGAGGGATAAGTAGTGGTTTCTAAAAGAAAATTTAAAAGAGACTATATCATATTAGAGGCAAAGGACATGAACTTTAGAAGTAAAGAACGTGTTCTTCCTAAAGCCTTTGCTAAAATAGAAGTAAATGATGAAAAATCAATAGTAGCGCTATATGTTGAAAATTTAAAAAATCTAAAAGATGGATATGATGTAATCGCTCTTCGTACTGATTATGAAAGATTAAATTTAGGAAGAATTAATCTAAACTCTCAAGGAAAGGGTGAATTTGTACTAGATTTAGGTGAAGATGATAGTGATATTAAGGCAATTGCACTTACTTATGATAAATATGTTCCACTTATCGGATTTAAAGGTAATAAAATAGAAAATTATGAAGAGTTAATATTTGAACCGGAAGAAGAAATCGAGGAATACACAGAAAGTGATGAAGAAGAATATATCGATAGAAATGATGTATACGAAGAAGTAGAATATGTAAAGCCTGATGAAGGCGAATATGAATATGAAGAAGTAGAATATATATATGAAGATGATTTAGATAATGAAGATGACAACCTACAAATACAAGATACAAGTGAACCGGAAGAAATACAACAGACAGAAGAGGTCGAACCACAAGATACAGAAGATATTGAGGAGTATGAATATATTGAATACGAAGAACCTGAATACGAATATGAAGAGGTAGAAGAAATAGAAGAAACAAATCAAGAAGAAAATACACCAAATCAACAGTCAAAACCGAAAAAAGAATGCGCAAAACCTCTACAAATGCCAAAAGATGAAAGAGACAATAATATCAAACCAAAACAACAAAAATTAATTTCTAAAGATAGAACCCAAAACAAACGAAAAAATATGAAACAAGAACAATACAATCAACCAAAAACCATTCAAAAAAGCAACACAGATTTTGATGAAAAATTAAGTGCAGGAAAATTACTTATGCCTAGACAAATAAAGAAAGGTCTAAAATATTTTAAAGAAGTTAAACCATTTGCAGCGGATTATATCCCAAATACAAGATGGTGGAAGATAGAAATTACACCAACTACAATGAGTGGTTATACAATGCCTTATTTAGGATATGTAAATAGTTTAAATTATACTATGTATAGTGATATAGCTATGAATTCATATAAATATAGACATTACTTATTTGGAGTTCAATATGATGAATATAACAAGAGAAAAAATTATATTTATGCAATACCGGGCAAAAAATCTGAACAACCGGATAAAGGAACAACAGGTTTTACAACATATCAAACATGTGACAATAGAAGTACTAGTCTTGGATATTGGTTGTGCTTTATAGATTCTAAGGCTAGAAAAATAGAAAAATAGCTTGAAAATTAATTGAGAATTAATTGAAAAAAACTTGCTTATTTTGATTACAATTTCTACTTTTAGGTGTTATAATATAATGAATAACACAATAAAATATACAAAAATTGTTTTAAAACGAACTTAATGGGTATATATAAATAAAATAAAAAATATCATATAAGTGGAAATAATAAACATAATTTAATATAAAAATAGAAAAATCGCCTAGAATTCCTAGGTGATTTTTACGTTTTAGGGAAATGATAATTAATATTGAAAGAAACATATATCCATTAGCAATATAGAAGTTTATTTAATTAGGAGGGAATTTATATGGAAACAAGATATGAAGAGGCAAGTAAAGTCACAATTTTGGCGATTTTGTGGAATGTATTTTTATCAATTATAAAAGTATTAGCAGGGGTAATTGGTAATTCAACTGCTATGATAGCAGATGGTATTCATTCTGCATCAGATATTATAACTTCAGTTGGAGTTTTAATAGGAAATAAAATTTCATCAAAACCAGGCGACAAAGAGCATAATTATGGGCATGAAAAAGCAGAAACATTAGTATCATTTTTATTATCAATTATGTTGATTGTTGTAGCTGTAACTATAGGTGTTGATGGAGCAAAGAAAATATTTAATTTAGATGAAGTGAAGGTACCGACATTAATACCACTTGTAGTGGCAGTAATATCAATAGCAATAAAAGAATATCAATATAGAATAACTATAAAGGTAGCAAAAAAAATAAATTCACCATCTCTTAAGGCTGATGCATGGCATCATAGATCTGATGCACTTTCGTCAGTAGCAGCATTTATAGGTATCGGTGGAGCTATGTTAGGATATAAAATTTTAGAACCGATAGCAACTATAGTAGTTGCGCTTATAGTGTGTAAAGTTGCATTAGAGATATTTACAAATTCAATGAATGAACTTATGGATGTTTCTATAGATGAGGAACAAGAGAAACAAATAATAGAATACTGTAAAGAAACAACAGGCGTAAAACATATAAAAACTATGAGAACAAGAAAACATGGTGCATTTGCATATGTAGATTTAGTTATTTGTGTAGATGGAGCTTTAACAGTAAAACAAGGTCATGATATAGCTAATGATTTAGAAAAGAAATTAATTAATGAATTGGCAATTATAAAAGGAATAACAGTCCATGTAGAACCATGTATAAGTGAGTTTGATTTATGTAATAAAGAAGTAGAGATAAAGCCTGAAATAATAGATGAAGTTCCATGTATTGGCTGTAATTCTAAAGAATGTCTTAATAATGATAAATAATACTTAAAAAATTAAATAAAAAGTTATATAATTATCATAGATAATTTTAAGGCATGGAGGGAAATATAATGTCAAAAAGAAAGGTGAAGAAAAGTGCCATTTTAATAATGGGGATAATTTGTTTCTTTATAATATATTTTGCTGCTTTTAATTACTTTTCTAATATAGGAAAAGGTCAGGGTGCTAAGATTCCAGATGTGGAAGAAAAAGTAGATGCAAGAAGTCTTTTAAGTCAATTTAAAAGCAAGAAGAAAATATATATATCAGATGGGAATGTTTCTAACGTTAGAATGGAAGAAGAAAAAGTACAAGAATTCCAATATTCTTTCAATGAATTTAGTAAAATTAGAACACCGGATTCTTATAAACCTATATATGAGGGATATACAGATGATGATATAAAATTTTCTACAGATTTAAATGTATTTAGGGTTTATACAGTAAATAAAGAAGAATATTATAAAGTGCCAGTAGCTTATAAAAAAGAATTCAAAGAAATTTTAGATACACAGAAAACGGAACTGTGTGCTGCAAATACTATTAAAAATTCAGGTATCATTATACAGCAGAGATGCAGGAAAATCTTAGACTCCTTTGGTACGGACATTTTTCAGGTTACCGGCTACCGGGGGAGCATAACGGAGAAGATTCACCGGTGCTTTTATGCAGATGAATATGAAAAGGTAATGCTGGAAATCCTCCAGGGGACTTCAGCTTACGTATCAAATGCCTCCAGTCATAAAAATACGATAGTAAATGAATGTGAGCGTTACATAGAAGAAAACTTCCATAAGGGCATTACGGTAACGGATATAGCAGAACACGTGGGTACCAGTATCAGTTACCTCAGCAGAATCTATAAAGAAGCCACCGGGGAGAAAATCCTGAACAGGCTGAATCAGATGCGGATCGAAAAAGCAAAGGACTATCTGAAAAACACAGATAAGAAAATATATGAAATTGCAGATGCGCTGGGCTTTGAAAATACCACCTATTTTTCTTATTTCTTTAAAAAATATACCGGAGTTTCACCAAAAGACTTTAAATAGGAGGATCGGATGTTGAAGAAAAAAACAATGCTATTGTTGTTTGTTGCGGCAGCGTGCCTCCTGAGCGGATGCTCAGAAAAAGAAGATGCTCAGGTTACGGATATCATACTTATGCACGGATGGGGCGGAACGCTTCCCACCCATGCTACCATGCAGGAAATTTATGAAGA
>ENA-OQNO01001774-OQNO01001774.1-human-gut-metagenome-genome-assembly--contig:-NODE-1774-length-13620-cov-4.533017_pt1 | contig 13620 bp, 15 predicted proteins | sample MGYA00242629_ERZ504880 | MGnify/ENA primary metagenome ERZ504880 (study PRJEB26092, sample SAMD00036377) | human gut metagenome | host: Homo sapiens | study: EMG produced TPA metagenomics assembly of... | reverse complement strand
TAAGGATATAGGCTCCTGTAGGGGGAGAGTCAAGCCCTATTTTCAGCAAATTTTATGACTGATAACTTCCTTTTTCTACTTTCTTGAAAACCTGGTCTGTGATAACCTGTTTTTAACAGATCCTTTATCTGTCCTCACTGACATCTGCTGCACGAGCCCTCGTTCTTGACCACAGCCGCAGTTGCCAAATAAACCCGCAGGCTCTTGCGTGTCTCTCTGCCCCCGTGAATAAATTATAGCGGAGAATATTATGGAAAATACAACTAGTAATCTGTATCATGACCATTCTGACAGAGACTTCACCAGCGAAGAAATGAACCAATTTATCGATCTGGCTGTAGCCGGTGATAAAAATGCCATGGAATACCTCCTGGTCTCTGTACAGGACCTGATCTTTAACCTGGCTTTGAGAATGCTGGGCACAATCCCGGATGCAGAAGATGCCGTTTCGGAGATTATGATCCGTATCATGACCCATCTGGATACTTTTCGTAAAGAAAGCGCCTTCTCCACCTGGGCTTTTCGCATTGCGGTAAATCATCTGAAGAACTATAAAAAAAGTATGTTTGCCAAGAGGCCGCTCAGTTTTGAATTCTATGGTAATGATATCCGAAACGGTGCCGCAGACGATATTCCTGATCCGGATCAAAATGTAGATCAGCCATTGTTAGAGCAGGAACTTAAATTGTCCTGTACCAACGTAATGCTGCAGTGTCTGGATCCGGAAAGCCGCTGCATATTCATTCTTGGAACCATGTTCAAAGCCGACAGCAAAATTGCAGGAGAAATCCTGAATATTTCCCCTGAGGCATACCGCCAGAGGCTGACACGCATCCGAAAAAAAATGGCGTCGTTTCTGGATGAGTATTGTGAACTTGGCAAGGAGGGTTTCTGTCGCTGTAGAAAACGCATTCCCTATGCCATGGAAACACCTCGTCTGAATCCGCAGAATCTGGAATATTCATCCCTGGAGTTGCTTCCGGAAGAGCTTCTGATCAGCTGTAAGAATGCAATGGAACAGATCGATGATCTTTCCCTTGCTTTTTCTAGCATGCCCGACTACCGGACACCAGAAAATGCAAGAACTTTTTTTATGAAATTGTTAAAGACGGATTGTTATAAAATAATAGAAAAGACCGATTGAACGACTGGAGAAATAGATGAATACACTTGATCATATAAGAAATGCAGAAAGAAAATCTCACACAGACTGCTACGAGAATAACCGTCTGTTTGAAGAAGGATCCTGGCTTTTTAAACCGGTAGCTTCCGTAATGGGTATTCTGCCCCATTTAAATAAAGAGTCTTATGTAAAAATATTGGATTTAGGATGCGGGATCGGCAGAAATTGTATTCCTGCTGCTCAATTTTTTAATAAAATACCCTGCCATATTGATTGTGTGGATTTATTGGATTGCGCCATTGACCAGTTGATCTCCTATAGTAAAAAATATCATGTTGACAAGAACATATTTCCTCATATTTTTACGATAGAAGATTTTCCCATACAAGCAGATCATTATCACCTTATTTTAGGAATATCATCACTGGAACATGCTGCTTCTCTTCATCATTTAAAAGATTTATTAAATCATATTTACCTTGGACTAAAACTAAATGGCATTGCCTGTCTGATCATAAACAGCAGTATTACCGAAGAAAATGCTGAAGATCACACCCTGTTGGTACCACAATTTGAAATCAATCTCTCAACAGAAGCCATGCAGAATCTGTTAAAAGAAAGTTTCCCTAAATGCCGCACATTAAAAAGCACTGTATCCCCTCAATCTTATACAGTTCCCCGAGATAATCTACAGGTTCGGATTAACACCCATGTAATTACTTATATCGTACAAAAACTTTAGATTCTATACACCATATGACATGCAAGAGAATGTTTGAAAACACCTTTCAAACACTCTCTTTTATAATGCACTTAAAAGTCTAAGGCAAATAATAATTGCAGTAAATCTCCGTCTGCATGTCTCTGTGCATTTTCCACACATCACAATTTTGATTGGACAGTATGCTTAAGGTAAGATCCGCTTTGGGGTAATAGGAAAACATTGCAGATACTCCTTCATTGATGCCTTCTTTAAAAATGCAGAATAGCTCATCCTTAATTTCCAGAAACTCGAAAGCATATCCCGTCCTGATTTTTGTGTCCGCAACTGCATTCCATTGGGACTTCTTAGTAAAATTGCAGTGGGGCTGCAGCATCATTTTTGAATATTCCGGGGACATCAGGGCATTGGTTTTCACACTTCTCAGAAACCGGTCCAGGTCTTCTACCGTTGTATAGGCACCGCTGTCAGCAGATCCGATAGGCGGATAGCTGTAAATGTTCTTTTTAAATCCACACCATTTCTCTTCACCTGAATTAGTCTGGGAAAATACATCTCCATAGCCTTCCGCAGTATTTTCACAGATTTCATCCATTGCACAGAATCTTGTATTTTTCATTCCGGCTCTGGCGAAAATATTCTGCTGTACATATTCCCGGTAATTTTGCTTCGTTATCTTTTCGATGACAAGTCCTAATAATATGAAGGCACAATTATTATACCTCACATTTGTACCTGCCTTGAAAAATGGTTCTTTATAAATAAAATTCGGCAGAAAATCCCGGCAGTTGCGGATTGCGTAGTTGGGGCTTTCCAAGAATAAAAGGGAATAATCTTCTCCCGCCTCTTCATCTGCATCATCTGCAATACCCGAAGTGTGGTTAAGCAGGTGCTCAATTCTGACATCTTCCGGAATTTTTGTCCCAGCCAGGTCTATGTGGTCATGAATCCTGCTGTCCAGCTTCAGTAATCCCTGATCTGCTAACTGCAGAATCGCTGCTGCTGTAAATGTCTTCGTAACCGATGCAGTATCGAATCTGGTATCTAATTTATTATTTACTTTAAATGCTCTGTTTGCATACCCATATGCCCCTGCAAACAGGACTTCATCTGCCGACTTCAGCATACAGGTTCCGCTAAAGCGGTGCCGTTCTGCATATTCTTCCGTTAATTTTTGAAATATTTCTATCATGGAAACTCCCCTTTCTCACTGATCTGATACAGCATTTCATTATACTTTAAATTCTACCGGAATGCTATTGTTTTTTGTATATAAGTAGTGAATGTAAACTCCCACTTATCCCTTGACATCGGGTATAATAAGCGTTATGATAGTTTTAATAACGATAATCATTACTACATTTTGAAAGGAGATTTTTGTATGAAGCGCTTAGAGAATAAAACTGCTATCATTACAGGAGGCAATTCCGGAATCGGTGAAGCTGCAGCTTTGCTTTTCGCTGCAGAAGGAGCAAACGTTGTCATCACAGCCCGGAGAAAAGAACCGCTGGACATGGTGGCTGAAAAAATCAAACAGGCAGGAGGTTCCGTTCTTTCCATACCCAGTGATATTTCAAATCCGGATAGTTTCCAGGCACTTGTTCAGGAAACCGTGGAGAAGTTTGGCACGATAGATATCCTGGTAAATAATGCAGGCGTCTTAGATACCGGACTGCTCCCGGTAGACCGTGTACAGGATGATGAATTAGACCGTGTTATGAATATCAATGGAAAAGGTACCATTCAATGCATCCGAACGGTGCTAAACGTCATGTTAAAGCAAAAATCCGGATCCATTGTAAATGTTGCTTCCGTAGCCGGGGTGAATGGTGGAGGCGGTGCGGCATATGTTGCATCTAAAGCAGCAATCTTAGGTATCACCAAACATACTGCTCTTAGGTGTGCATCCGAAGGTATCCGCTGCAATGCCCTGTGCCCGGGATCCGTAGTCACCCCTATGGGCGCCAGCGCAGCAAATGCTGCATTAGACATGGATATGCTTGGCGCTATGGCGAAACATACCGATATGAAGCTTCCAGTCTGCCAGCCTCAGGATGTAGCCAACGCTGTTCTATTTCTCGCAAGTGACGAATCAAGAGCAATTACCGGCCAGGAAATCGTGATTGATTTTGGTACCAGCCTCTAGTGTAGCAACTAGTTGTAAAAAATGTTTTAGTGTGTTAATGTTAAATAAAAAAGGTTGGTCCTCACACATGGCAAAAACAAGTCCTAATAATAAACGTAACCAAAAATATGAAGTGATCCTTACTGACGAGCAAATTGCTTTTTTGAAAGCACTACTTTCCATGGAAAAAACAACACTTACGATAAAAAAGCGTGCCCTGATTCTTCTCGCCATTCACAAAGCTTCTGGTAAAAAGCTTACCCACCGCCAGATTGCGGAAAGCCTGGATATTTCCATTTCCACCGTACATTGTACGATAAAGCGTTTCGTGGACCTGGGTTTTGATGAATGCATCACCATTCATCGAAATCCCAGACAAAACAATGTCTGCAAAATACAGGGCGACCAGCAGGCCCGCTTAATCCAACTTGCCTGCAGTGCGGCACCAGAAGGCCATACCACCTGGTCTTTGCAGCTTTTGCGTGATAAGGCGGTAGAACTTAAAATTATCGATCCTGTTGCAGTGGAAACGGTGCGTTGTACTTTAAAAAAAATGAACTTCAACCTCACAAAAACGAATACTGGTGCATTCCCCCAAAGCAAAACGCCGACTTCGTAGCCTGTATGGAAGAAGTACTGGATACTTATAAACTTCCTTACAGGGAAGATACCCCTGTCGTGTGTATGGATGAAAAGCCTTATCAGATGTTGGATCAGGTTTTAAGCCCGCTCCCGGTAAAGCCAGGCAGTATTCGAAAGGAAGATGCCGAATACAAGCGGAAAGGTACCTGCAGTATCTTTGTTTTTGCACAGCCTCTGGCAGATTACCGCCACGTCAGTGTGAGAAAAACCCGTACCATGGTGGATTGGGCACAGGAAATTGAATATCTTCTTACCGTCATATATCCAGATAAAAAGAAAGTCATATTGGTTATGGATAATTTAAACACTCACACATGTGCGTCACTTTATAAGGCGTTCCCACCTGAAAAAGCCAGGGAACTGGCGAAACGGCTGGATATCCGTTATACACCTAAGCACGGCAGCTGGCTAAATATAGCAGAAATAGAGCTGAATGTAATGACACGTCAGTGTCTAAAACGCCGGATTCCAGATATTACTCGCTTGTCGGAAGAACTAACAGCTTGGGAACAAGCAAGAAATCAGGCAAAGGGTACTGTAGACTGGCAGTTTACAACGGCAGATGCACGAATAAATCTGAAGTCTCTTTATCCTAAGGTTACACTTTTGTAAAACAAGACTTTATAATGATAAAGTTTAAATAACAACTAGTTGCTACACTAGAAATATATTTTAGTTCATTAATATCATTAACTATTCTGTAATTAATTGTAAAGATAATATCATCTCCCTTTATTTTATTTGATTTAATAAATCCTTATATCCTAATATATGATTACCAAATCCTGTGGCAAAATCACCTTTTCGCATAAATATTTTTATACTTTCAAATATATTCAAGCATATGATATCCATTTGTGACGCCTTTGGCCAAAGCTTCATTATAACCCTGGTTAAGTAATACCACTGAATCCCCCATTTAGTGTTCCTGGTTCAAAGCCTGAAGCTGCCCCCTCTAAACCAACTGAAAATGAACCTTCCCAACTCCCAATTTTTTCTCGATTAGCAGCAACTGCGGTATATGCACCTGACCCGGCTCCAATAGCCCCGGCTGCGGATGAACCTATTAGCGCTCCCTGTGCTATATACCGTCAACTACTTCAGCTATCGCAATTACCGAAGCACCTACTGCTATTTTCCCTCTAGGTATAAACGCAAATTCCTTAATTTTCTTTCAGACCTCAGAAGCTGCACTTACCAGATTGTCACCGTCATACCGTATTGTTGTTATTCGGTTATTACATGCATCATATTCATAAGCAGTCTTCCTGGAGGAGGAGGCAGAGCTGCCTGCTGGGTTATTATAGACCGTCTCCTTCAGAATGTTGCCATCTTTATCATCGGTATACGTGGTTCTTTTCCAGACTGGTGAAATCCTGAACTCATTTAATACTTAAATAAAATAGGATTTAATATTTTTGTAACTTCAGCATAGCCTATACATATACTACCTTCATACATCTGAATTCTTTTTCCTAACCACAATGTATGCGGATAATCTTCCGGAGATATGAAAGTAATTGTTCCTAAAATTTTGTCTGACTTAGATAAACATTCACTCTTATAATGATGCACTCCAGTAGTTAAATAATTTTTTTTAATTAGATGTGAGGGTCTGTATCCATTACAAAGCTTTGCATTTGTATTACAAAACTCAAAAATCACTTCTATATCTGGTTTCATTTTATTTTTCCTCTATTCATATTTTTTTGATAATTATAGTATTTAATAAACATGTTCAATGCTCCTAAATATATATCAACCGGACTATGATGATGCGATTCTTTAGATATTCATAGAAGTACAGCCCAGTGCAGCTTCTAAATGATAAAGCCAGTCACATAATTTAAAGATATAAAGGAAATCCGTCTGGTCATGGATAATTTAAACATGCATAATATATCTTCTCTTTATGAAACATTTGATCCGGAAACAGTATTTAACCTGGCACAACTCTTGGAATTACATGATACCCCCCCCCAGACATGGAAGCTGATTAAATAGAGTTGAAATAGAGCTCCTCCTGTTGCTATGGTAGCTATTCCAGCTATGGCAATTACTGCGACACCAACTGCTATTTTTCCACTAGTGATTGACGCAAATTCTTTAATTTTTTCCTACAGACGAAACTGCACTTCCTATTGAATAAAAAAGTATTGGCTCCCCAGACTAATTTTACCTGTATTTTTTATATCCTGCCAAGCTTCACTAAAAAAAATTCGCTGAGATCGTGATTGAATTTTGCCTTTACAATTTATTTTCTGGCAACTCTTCTGGTAAAGGTTCTCTTACGTTATTAATATATTGTTTTTCACATACTCCAAACAAACGATAGTTTTCTTTTGCCTTGTTAAGTGAAATATGGTTTGGACCAATAATATCATTAGGTTTATCGTGTGCTATATTGTCATATTGCCAAAAACATACAGGGCAAATATCCACAATAACCTCATCTTCACTATCTATTGTGTAAAAACCACAGCAAGGACATGTTCTTTTCATTATTATCTTATCCTTTATTAATTAGTTTCAACCTAATTTAATTTATTCACTGCACCTGCTGTTTAAGAAAATGCAGATTTTCCTTTTCTTCAAAAATATTTGATGCTTTTCCAATATCACCTTAAGATATATGCAATAAATTTATATTTGATAATGATATTTTATTTAGGAGAATATTGGGAAATTTGATTTATCCAATAATTGATTCCTTCATCTGGTTTAAAATAAGTTGATATTCCCCCAAATTTATTAAGAATACCAAACTCATTTATTCCTACATGATATTCAAAATAAGTCCCTTCAAATGATGTAAAACTACGAATTAATTGATTTGGTGAATCATCAATAAATTTTCGAGCCTTGTTCAGATATTCACCAGCTAGGGCATTATACAGGTATGTCCCATAATCTGACTCTTTCAGACGGTGTCCATGTATATAATTTACCGTCTTTCCTTCCGTAATGTCAACCTGTATTTCTCCGCCGGCGGTGTGAATTTACTGTAGGATTGTAAAGGGTAGAGTGGTACAACACAGGGTTGCTAACATAGACATACCAGTATATCCCCTGTTTTGCTGAATCTACATTAAGAAAACACATGCCTATCTACTCCACTAATCCATATGATAAAATATGGAAATTAATGTTTAAACCCAATTGTTGTATTTTTATTATTTGTTCAATAGTTAATGTAAATCCAAATTGCCCCATTTCTGAATTTAAATAACAATTTAACTCTACTTTTTTTGTTTTTAGAAGATCATTAATATAATTCTTATATGAATTTATATTCATAAGAAAACAATTAATTTTATTTGTAAAATCTTCATCTAAGAAATTTATCTTATAAATCCACTGTTCTTCAGATACTTCCAGATTAAGATGCACTCTTTGTCCTTTTTTTACAGTTTTAATTGGTTCTAAACTGATATTTTTACTAATTTCATCAAAGTCTAAAAACTTTCCTGAAATCGTAAGCGCTATATATCCTTGCATCATTTTCCTTTAATTTCCTTCGCTAGTTCTATCAGTTCCTGATAAGAAAAATTTTCATTCGCTTTTCTACCCAGATCTGCTTCCACTTCATGTATAAAATTTCCGAAATCTGTTCTGTTTACGCCTATCTGATTTGCAACATCTGATATCTGTTTTAAATCTTTCTTAGCAAAGTATTGCAAATCCATTTTCAATAATCCAGATTTAATATTTGAAACACTACTTTCTCCACCATTTTTCTTACCGTTTGAGGTTTCAACCAGTTTTGCTCCAGCAGTTATAGAACCTGGTTCTCTTGTTCCTCTATATAATGGACTGTTTGGGTTCATCATCTGTCCCGTCAGGTAACTAGTCCCATAGCTTACCGCCCCAAAAGGCATTCCAATAAATCCACCGGCTAGTGTTCCTGTTTGAAAACCTGAAGCTGCTCCATCCAATGCGGCTGAAAAAGACCCATCCCAGCTACCAGTTTTCTCGCGATTGGCAACAACTGCCGAATATGTACCTGATCCTGCTCCAATTGCCCCGACCGCCGTTGAACCTATCAACGCGCCCTGTGCTAATCCGCCTACTAAACCAGCCGCAGCGCCTCCTGTTGCTAACGTAGCTATTCCAGCTATGGCAATTACAGAGACACCAACTGCTATTTTGCCACCAGGGGTTGATGCAAATTCCTTAACCTTTTTTCCTGCAGACTAAGCTGCGCTTCCAATTGAAATAAAAAAACTTTTAGCGCCCGAAACTAATTTTTTACCTGTATTTTTTATATCCTGCCAAGCTTCACTAAAAAACAAACCGCTGGGATCGTGATACAGCACTGGATTTCCACCAGCATAGGCATACCAGTTTGTCCCCTGCTTCGCCGGATCTGCATTCAAAAACCGTCCCAGTTTGGCATCATAATATCTCGCCCGCAGATAGATGTATCCCGTTTTTCTGCTGCTTTCTTCTCCCTGCTCTTTTCTTCTTTGGGAATGCCATAAGCATCATAATCATAACGTTCCACTACCTGGTCATCCTTAACGTAATGCCATATAACTCACTCTTTGCAATCCTTACATAACGAATACCTGCAGATACAGCTCTCTACATTACTTTCCAGCATAATCCCAGATGCCTCCCCATCTATAAGTGTCTGTCCGGCTTCTTCCCAGCTCCAGTACTATTATGGATGTAAATTACTCCGGATACTCCTCCTATTGCTTCCCCGGGGGCAACTGTCTCTGTTAACGCTCCGGCTGGTGATTACTCCGATTAGACTTTCACCGTTAAGCTGTTGACGGCTTTCAGAACACGCGATTTTCACCCGTTAGAACTCATTCGCGGCATGCAAACAAACCGGGCGTATCCTTACTCACGGTTAAAAGCTTGGTGGCTTGTCGCCACCCAGTCAGAGAACATCTCCTAGCAAAGCAGAACGCATATTTACTTTGTTATGAATGCACCTTTCGGAGAATCCCAAATGAGACAATTACAAAATATATTAATTAGCTCCTCCTTATTCTTAACACGATACTTCTTATCAATATATTCTTCCTCACGTTCTAATAAAATTGCAAATTTATCTAATTTCAATAAATTTTCTAACAATTTAAAGATATCATGCTTCTTTAACCTATCCGAATTATGGCAGTTGATTAGCATTTCAACATCTAACAGATGGTTTCCCAACAAAATAAATGGTATAAACTCATCAATATTTAAATCATTTCCAATAATATTATTAAAATTTCTTTTATAATAATCTATATTAAGAAATTTATGAAACAGTAAAGATGAATTATTATACACATATTGTGGGGGATCTTGAGAGAATTTTTCACCATCCCATTCAACTAGTCTTTCTGATATATTTATTTTTTCAATTTCTTCTTTTATTAAAACAATTAAATCAAATACCATACTACCAATCCTTTCAATAATTAAAATTTGTTGGTCCTTGACGCATCCATTTTCGCTGCACAAAGTAATATATAAACTGATATTGATGTCGATTTACATGATACGCAGGTTTACTATGGTCTCCCCAATGTATTTTACTCCAAGGAACATTTTGACCATTTGCTGTCGGCCATGTTCCTTCCGGCAATGTAGCCGAAGCCGACTGTCTCCTATTGCTGCCCCTGAGGCTGCTCCTGCTACTGCCCCGTTTAAAGCACCGGATGCTATCGCCCCGGCAAGCCCTGCTGTGGCTCCTCCTGTTACCGCTGTAGCTACTACCGCTACCGCTATGACGGTTGCACCTACCACCACTTTTCCCGCTGTGGTTGACGTAAATTCCTTAACCATCTTCCCTGCCGCTGATGCCGCACACTTCCAATTGCACGGCCTACCGACTTTACTCCTGAAATCAGGTTTCTGCCTGTGTTCTTTATTCCTTCCTACGCTTCACTAAAAAACAAACCGATGGGATCGTGATACAGCACTGGATTTCCACCAGCATAGACATACCAGTTTGTCCCCTGCTTCGCCGGGTCCGCATTCAAAAGCCATCCCAGTTTGGCATCATAATATCTTATTATTATAAATTTAGACTAATTTATAGTATTATTATAACTTTAATTATAACAAGTCTGATGATACATTACCATTATTTCGCAAAAGATGCAGCTCCTTGATTTGAGCTACATCTTTATTTTACTATTTTTGTTGTGTGTACGTTATTGATATTTGCTCATCATAATATCGCCCCCGCAGATAGATGTTCATTTTATGTGAAGGATTAAATTGTCTATAGTAGGTGAATGAGAATTAAATGACATTAAAAATAAATAATACTCAATTTCATCAATTGAAATATCAAATACCTGATCTGATGTTTTACCATACTGTGCAAAAGAAGTTAATATTATTGTTAAGTTAAATATATTTTTACTCTTATATACAGTTCTTATGACTTCAATAAAATTACTAACTGATTTTGGTGGATTATCACTAATATTCAACCATTCATCTAAATTTCCCAGAAAAGTATCATTTTTCAACTCATATACATTTGATTTAAAATATTTTTTCAGATATTCCTTTTTTATTATAGATATTTCATCTTGGCTTATAATATTTAATCCAATGTTATTGAATAAATGTAAAAATTCTATAACTTCTATGTTATTTAATTTAGTATCAAAAGTTATAAATTGAGTGCAATCAAAATTTTCTTGTAAATTCATTAATATATACCTCTTATATTTTTTTGTATAGGTAGCTGGCTACCACTTTAACAGCTAGATGCGAGCGGATGACTAAAAGAATTGTGCAATCAATGACTGATACTCAATATGTAGTTTTCTTAAATTGTTTCCTCTTAGATATTGCACTAATTTGCATCAATTCGCGAGTATTTTTTGCTATTATCTTTATTATCACTGGCTTTATATATGTTATAATTCATATAAAATGATTTTATATACCATATGCCGCTTGATCTAAAACACTATAGTTTTCATTTTATCATCTCAAGTTTAGTACCTTCGATTCTACGTTTACTAAACTTGAAGCTATGGGTCTATTTCGCCTAAAATGAGGGAATTTTACCACCATTATGCAGACATTAATACATTTAATTTTAGAATTTTTATTTTCTCATAATATTAACAATTATATAACCATTTAATAATATTTTCCATTAAATAAAAATTCATATAATTGTTTCACATCTGCAGAACTAGGTGATGTAACACCACCTTTAAAAGTTCTTCTACCAACACCTCCTTTAATGCCCCCATCTGGAAGTATATTTCTTTGAGGTTGATGCACATGTGGACCATCTATACCATGACCTGAGTTTCCACCAAATCTTTTGAATTCACCACCATTTTTTCCTAAATTATTAAAACCACCTGATTTGGTATGCAAGGATTGCTCTATTTGTGCATTATTTTTTACATATCCTTCAACTGTCCGTTCCCCTGGTTTTGGATTATATCCATTTTTTGAATAACCTTGCCCTTGTGTTGGTCTTCCTTGTCCATATGTATTGTTGGGTCTACTATTAGGATTTGCCAACATACCAAAGTGTACTCATGATCAAACTACTGAAACATTGCAATTTGAACATCTACGCAAACCATTGGCTATTATTAAAAATATTTGTAAAAAATAAATCCATATCCTCCTTTTCCATATTAACTTCTTTTTGTAAATTAACCAAAGCCTCCAATAACAATTCTACTAAATTGGCATAAAATTCTTGACTAGATCCTACTTCACAATTTGTAGCTATTGTAAAATCTATTTCTCCAGCTGGTATATTATTATTAATGCTTATATATTTACTTACACTATCAAAAATTATTTCTTCGAATTCTTTAGGTAAACCCACATATATATATTTACTACTTTTATTAATTTTATTATCTTCAAATTTGAATTTGTTTTTATCAACATAATTAATAATTACTTTTACAGCATTTTTTACATTTGTATTTGGTTGATATTTAATTCCTAATAAGCCGTAATTGTTAGCGTTTTTATGAAGATATAACTCAACAGCTACTCTACACTCCTTAAATCTTTTTTCGCATTGGGTTTCTATATTATATGATTTTGTAAAAACATCATAAATTAATATATCTGGAAATTCATCAACCCAATATCTCATTTCTGCATTTCTATATTTTATTATATTATTCATTTTATCACTCCTTAACCTTAAGAAAGTACTTTTTCATCAATATTTACATATATTTTATTTATGAGTATTCTACTATAATAATGTGTAATCTACGCTGCATATAATATTTTATTAATAATCTCAACAACTTTATTTCTTATAACCCCCAAAATGTTCTCCACGCAGCCCCCCATGCTTTTGGGTTATTCATAATAATTTCTGGATGGTATACACTAAAAGGTGAAACTTCAAAAAATTTTAGAGCAGTTGCATGAGCATTTGCGTAATCCATCCCAGCTTTCATAAGCGTACCTTCTTTTAATTCATGCATATAGAAACTAGCATCAGCTCCAGTAATTTTGTTTCCATTCATTAGAGCATTTTTTAATCTTCCAATCATTGCCGTATTTTCTGGAGCATCAAAACCATTACTTGAAATATGACTAGAAACTTTATCAATACCTTTTTGGGTTACATTTAAAGATTTTCCTGACAGTTTTCCAAATCCCTCTCCACTAGAAATATCCCCATTGTAACCACCTTTTCCTGTAACAGGACTGTTTGCTATTTTTCCTGCCAAGGCATTGGTCCCATAACGAATACCTCCTGATACAGCTCCTCCTACAGCTCCGCCAATACTTCCCTGCATAAACCCGGATGCCGCCCCATCTACCAGTGCCTGCCCTGATCCTTCCCAGCTTCCAGTACTAATACGGTTGGTAATTACTCCGGAAACGCCTCCTATTGCTGCCCCTGAGGCTGCCCCGGCTATTGCCCCGTTTAAAGCACCGGATGCTATCGCCCCGGCAAGCCCTGCTGTGGCTCCTCCTGTTACCGCTGTAGCTACTACCGCTACCGCTATGACGGTTGCACCTACCACCACTTTTCCCGCTGTGGTT
>ENA-OQNO01001771-OQNO01001771.1-human-gut-metagenome-genome-assembly--contig:-NODE-1771-length-13655-cov-3.685689_pt1 | contig 13655 bp, 8 predicted proteins | sample MGYA00242629_ERZ504880 | MGnify/ENA primary metagenome ERZ504880 (study PRJEB26092, sample SAMD00036377) | human gut metagenome | host: Homo sapiens | study: EMG produced TPA metagenomics assembly of... | reverse complement strand
GGTTCGCAGTTTGCTACCAGCGAATTATTTGGCAAAGCTTTGAATATTAATGGCGAGCTGGGAGCAGGTTCGATAAAAGCTCAAAATGCCCGTCAATTAAAAGTGTTGACCGGTAATGACCTCGTAAGTGCGGATGTAAAATACAAAAGCCGTGTTCGCTTCCGTAATACGGCAAAAATGGTTTTTGCTACAAATAATCCGCTTTATTTGGAAGTAAACGATGAAGCTTTATTGGAACGAATTATCGTTATACCTTTCGCCTTCAGTATTCCAATTGATGTCAGGAACCGTAATCTTGTTGAGCTGTTAAAAGCAGAACGTGGAAGTATATTCTGGAAGGCGATGGTTGCGTACCGTGGTTTAGTTGCCAGAAAGTATAAGTTTTCTGGTAATTTCCAGTTAAACGCAGTGTGTCAACAGAGTAGCCACAGTGCCACCGTTGGTGTTGTAGAGGCAGATTTGTTAAAAGTTTTCCTTGAAGAAAACCTGGTTGCTGCTGCTGGTAGCGGTGTTTTTTTGAGTGACCTCCGTGCAGCGTTTACAGTTTGGGTCAATGAAAAAGGCATGGTAGGCTGCAAACAGTTTAGCGAAATGGAATTTGGCAAAGCTATGCGTAAGCATTTATCAGAAGCGAAATTTACAAAAAAACGCAAAACTTCAAGCCCAAATCCGAGCAGTTATCTTGTTGGTTATAAAATGAAGGAGGTGTAATTAATGGAAATAAAAAAAGATGCTTTTTATGCGCCTAAAGAGGTAATAAGGAAGAATGGCGGTATTTTGCCGGTATCATTAGCGCAAGTATATGCTGCTATTAAGCGCGGTGAAATTCCGGTTAAAAACTTGGAAGCAGGGTCATGATTCCCGGCAGTTATTTGTTAACACTGGTTAACAATTAAAACTTATGAAACTAAATGGCGGCAGCGTGAAGCATTGCCGCCATTTTTAAAGGTGGAGGTTTTTAATATGGGGCGTAGAAATAATGGAGAGGGTTCGTATTACTTTAACGCACAACGTGAAGCGTGGGAATATAAACTGCCTTACCACGACAATTTTGGTATTCGTCATTATAAAAAATTTACAGGTAAAACCAAAAAAGAAATAAAGAAAAAAGTACAGATATTTAAAGAAGAATGTGTAAAAAACGCAGATACAGTTATGAAGATTAAAGACTGGATGGAAGCATGGTTTAATGCTTACATAGTAGGGCATGTAAAACTTCGTACTGAAGAACGTTACCGGTTGGCAATAAAAAGGTACATAAATCCCTTCATTGGGGAATTACCGTTGGACGATAGCTTGACCGGCATGAAAGTCCAGATATTTCTTAATACACTTTATAATAACGGAGGAAAGGACGGTGGAATGCTTGCAGCAAGGACGGTAAATGCTGCCAGAATGATATTAAATAGTGCATTAAAAAGGGCAGTAGGGGAACGGCTGATTGCAACTAACCCTGTGCAGTTGACGAAGCCAATTAAAGCCGACCCGCCGGTAATAAGGCCGTTAACAAAGCCTGAATGTCAAAAGTTGGTAAATTCAGCATGGCAGGAGCCTAATAAGGCTATGTGGATTGCAGTGGTAATTGCGTTGGAAACCGGCTTTAGAAAAAGTGAAATTTTTGGTTTAAAGTGGTCTGATATTGATTTTTCAAAGAACTTAATTAGTATAACTGAAACTGCTGTAACAGGAAATCATGGGATAATGGTACAGGCAAGTGGAAAAACTAAATATAGCCGTAGAACGGTAGAGGTTACACAAGGGTGTATGAAGAAGATACGCTTATATCAAAAGTGGCAAAAGACTTTTATACACGCTATGCGTATTATAGATAATTATGAAAATTATTTAATTACTGCCGAAACAGGCAGGATTAAAGACCCGAATGACTTTACCAACGTAGTATTTAAACGTATTTTAGCAAGAGCGGGGCTGGATAGAAAAATCCGGTTTCATGATTTGCGGCATACTCATGCTACACAGCTTCTGGCGGCAGGAGTGGATATAAAAACAGTTTCGCTGCGATTGGGACATGCAAGTATTAGGATAACATTAGATACATATGTACATGTAATTCCATCAATGCAAAACAATGCAATTATAAAGTTGGAAGCATTGAGTCTGACAAATTAAAAATGTGGGTTAATTGTGGGTTAATTAAATTATTAAGATTTTTTGAAATGTAACATAAGAATGGAAATCTTAGAAAAATTAGAAGAATTGTAACGGAAATTGGTTAAAATCATTATAAAAATTAGACGATTTAGAAAAAATGTAGTTATTTTAAATACGAAAATAATATTGCATAATTTGCTAAATCGTTAGGGGGGGCAACTCCCGCCAGGGTTCAAATCCCTGCCACTCCGCCAATTAAAAATTAAGGACATCGGTGAATGCCGGTGTCTTTTTTTATACTTCTTTTTAATTTGATGTTTTAAATATGATATAATTATAATATTAGGATATAATTAACTCTGCATGAATATATACTTTGGGCAAAGGGGTAAGGGCTATGAAATCAAACTTTGCATTTTTAAAGTCACATTTTCCGGTGTTGGCTAATTTTGGTATATTGGCTGAAAAATATTGTTATAGCGATTCCAATTCCTGCATTATGAAGCTTGGTATGATTGGTGAAACAATCGTCAACTTAATGCTTACTTATGATAAAATTAAAATTCCAACAGATTGTAATGCTGTTACCAAAATTAAAATACTTTCGCTGCAAGGATTACTTACTCCTGATTTGTCTGATATATTGCATGCTTTACGCAAAGCGCGCAATAAGGCTGTCCATACAAATTATGAAAATATTAAAGAAGGGCAAACGCTTTTGGAAATGGCATATAGTTTATGCGAATGGTTTATGCAGACCTATGGTGATTTGCAGTATAAGCATTGTAAATTTGTTATGCCTACCGAAGCAGACGCCCAATCTATAACCGATAACGATGATAAGGCAGCAGAACAAAAAATGCTGGAGGAGACCGAAAAAATCGCTGCCGCAGCTAAAGCAGTTGCTGCTGATGAACGCAGAAAGCGCGCTCTTGCAGCGGCCAGCCAGCGCCAAAAATCTGAAGCGGAAACTCGTTACATGATTGATACTCAGCTGCGTAAGGTTGGCTGGGAAGCCGATACTGAAAACCTGCGTTACGGTAAAGGTATACGCCCACAAAAGGGTAAAAATCTTGCAATTGCCGAATGGCCAACGCTTTCTGCGGAAGGTAATAAAGGCAGGGCTGATTACGCCCTTTTTGCAGGCGAAAAACTTGTTGCTGTTATCGAAGCCAAAGCAGAGCATAAAGATATTCCTTCTGTTATAGATTATCAATGTAAAGAATACGCCCAAAACATTCGGCCCGAAGATGAAAAATACGTTATAACAACATGGGGAAAGTATAAAGCGCCGTTTGTTTTCGCTACCAACGGCAGGCCTTATCTTGCCCAGCTGGAAACTAAATCAGGAATTTGGTTTTTAGATTTAAGGGAAAGCGCCAATATGCCAAAGGCGCTGCGCGGATGGATTAGCCCTGACGGTATGCTGAAACTTTTAGAGAGTGATATTGAAAAGGCAGATAAAGCATTGCAGACACTGCCTTATGACTTTTTACGTGATAAAGACGGGCTTAATTTAAGGCAGTATCAGCTTAATGCTATACAGGCAGCCGAAAATGCCGTTATAAACGGACAAAAAAATATTTTGCTTGCTATGGCGACAGGCACAGGCAAAACGCGCACGGTGCTTGGCATGATTTACCGCTTTTTAAAAACAGGCCGTTTTAACCGTATTTTATTTTTAGTAGACCGCACAGCCCTTGGCGAACAGGCAGAAGATGTATTTAACGAAGTAAAACTGGAAGATTTAAAAACACTTAACGATATATACGACATAAAAACCCTTGAGGACGCTGTTTTTGAAGATGAAACCAAAGTACATATTGCAACTGTACAGGGTATGGTTAAACGCCTGTTGTATAACGATGAAGAACGTCAGCCGTCTGTAACAGATTATGACTTAATTGTTATCGATGAAGCGCACAGAGGTTATCTTTTAGATAAAGAAATGGGCGAAGATGAGTTACTGTACCGTGACCAGCTAGATTACCAAAGCAAGTACCGCATGGTAATAGAATATTTTGACGCTGTTAAAATTGCCTTAACCGCTACGCCTGCGCTGCATACTACACAGATTTTTGGCAAGCCGGTGTTTAAATATACTTACCGCGAAGCCGTTATAGAAGGTTACCTTGTAGACTATGATGCGCCGCATAAAATAAAAACCCAATTTAATACCGAAGGTATTAAATACAATAAGGGCGAAACACTTGCGCTTTATGACCCTGTAACTCATGAAATAACTAACAGCGAAGTTTTACAGGACGAAATGAACTTTGATGTCGAAAAGTTTAATAAGCAGATTATTACCCCAAGCTTTAACCGCACCGTACTCAAAGAAATTGCCCGTGATATTGACCCGGAAGATGTAATGCAGGGCAAAACGCTTATTTATGCGGTTGATGACGAGCACGCCGATTTAATAGTAAAAATTTTAAAAGAAATTTACACCAATTATGGTATTGACAACGACGCCGTTATGAAAATAACAGGCAGCGTTGCAGGCGGCAATAAACGCAAAGTGCAGGAAGCAATTAAACGTTTTAAAAACGAACGTTTCCCCAGCATTGCCGTAACAGTAGATTTATTAACAACAGGTATCGACGTGCCGGAAATTACCACGCTTGTTTTTATGCGCCGCGTAAAATCGCGTATTTTGTTTGAGCAAATGCTGGGCCGCGCCACGCGCCTGTGCCCAAAAATTAATAAAACACATTTTGAAATTTATGACCCGGTCGGTGTTTATGATTCTCTGGAAGAAGTAAACACCATGCAGCCGGTATCGGCAGACCCTAAAACAACCTTTGCCCAGCTGCTTGACGGGCTGGAAGTTTTAGAGGACGAAGCGCATATTAAAAACGCCATTGCGCAGATAATTGCCAAATTACAGCGTGTAAAACGAAAGCTTACCAAAGAAGAAGTAAACGAATTTAAAGACCTGACAGCAGGTTTAACGGTAGAAGGCTTTATACAAAAAATTGAAAGCCTGCCTGCCGCCGAAGCGCGTAATACGCTTTTAATGGAAGCAAGCCTTTTAGAAATGCTTGACGATAAGCACGGGCATGGCGGTTATACCAAGGTAATTTCGGATAAGCAGGATAAATTTCTTATCCGCGAACGCGGTTTTGGAAAAAATGAGCAGCGTCCGGAAGATTATATTGAAGCATTTGAAGACTTTGTTAAAAACAATGTTAACGAAATTGCTGCACTAAATATTATTTGCACGCGTCCAAAAGAACTAACGCGTGAAACGCTTAAAAGCCTGCGCATGGCTCTTGCACAAAACGGTTTTACCACGCAGCAGCTTAACACTGCCGTCAGTGAAATTACCAGTGAAGAAATAACGGCAGACATCATCAGCCTTGTGCGCCGCTACGCCATCGGCTCACCGCTTGTAAGCCATCAGGCACGCATCCGCCGTGCGGTAGATAAGCTTAAAAAAGCGCATAACTTCAGCAGGGTAGAGCTTAACTGGCTGAGCCGCATAGAAAGCTACCTTTTAAACGAATCGGTTATGAATGTTAAAGTTTTTGATGAAGATGAACGCTTTAAAACAAACGGCGGCTATAAAAGGCTTAACCAAATCTTCCGCAATAACCTTGAAGGCATTATTACCGAACTTAACGAATATCTTTACGATGATGGAGGCAGAACAGCTTGAACACGCAGGAAATTGTTGCCAAACTTTGGAACTTATGCAACGTATTAAGGGATGACGGCATTACCTACCACCAGTATGTAACAGAACTTACCTACATTTTATTTTTAAAAATGGCTAAAGAAACGGGCGTAGAAGCAAAATTTGCAGAAGGCGTAATCACGCTTGAAGGCGATAGCCTTACGGCAGAACAAATTGCCGAAAATGCCCAAAAGCAAATAATTAAAGATTACAGCTGGGATGTTTTAAAAAGCAAATCTGGCATAGAACTTTATAACTATTATAAAGATTTGCTGCGCCTGTTTGGCACATACTGCAAAGGCCGCGTACGCGAAATTTATAACGGCGCTGTTACCAATATCGAAGAACCGAAAAACCTTGAAAAGATAATTACAACTATTGATAAGCTGGACTGGTATTCTGCCCGCGAAGAAGGGCTGGGTAACCTTTATGAAGGGCTGTTAGAAAAAAACGCCAGCGAAAAGAAATCGGGTGCAGGGCAGTATTTTACTCCGCGTGTGCTGATTGACGTAATGACAAGGCTTATTAAACCCCAGCCCGGAGAACTTTGCAACGACCCCGCCTGTGGCACCTTTGGCTTTATGATTGCCGCCCATCGTTATGTAAAAGAACAAACCGATGACTTTTTTAACCTTGATGAGGACGCCTACAAATTTGAACGCAACGACGCTTTTACCGGTTGTGAACTTGTGCACGACACGCATCGCCTTGCCCTAATGAACGCCATGCTGCATGACATTGACGGCGAAATTAAACTTGGCGATACTTTAAGCAACCTTGGCAAAAGCATGAACGGTTACGATGTAGTGCTTACCAACCCGCCCTTTGGCACAAAAAAAGGCGGCGAACGCGCCACCCGCGACGATTTTACCTACCCAACCAGCAACAAACAGTTAAACTTTTTGCAGCATATTTACCGCAGCCTTAAGGCAAATGGCAAAGCACGTGCCGCTGTTGTGCTGCCTGATAATGTACTTTTTGCAGACGGCGACGGCGAAAAAATACGCTGCGACTTAATGGATAAGTGCAATTTGCACACAGTTTTACGCTTGCCGACCGGTATTTTTTATGCACAGGGCGTAAAAACAAATGTGTTGTTTTTTACGCGCGGCACAACTGATAAGGGCAATACCAAAGAAGTATGGTTTTACGATTTGCGCACCAATATGCCCAGCTTTGGCAAAACCAACCCGCTTAAAAAAGAACACTTTGCCGCCTTTGAAGCTGCTTATGAGGCCAAAGACAGAACTAAAGTGCAGGACGAGCGCTGGAGCGTATTTACGCGCGATGAAATTACCGCTAAAGGCAACAGCCTTGATTTGGGCTTGATACGCGACGACAGCGTGCTGGATTACAACGACCTGCCCGACCCGGCAGAAAGCGCATCAGAAGCCGCCGCCCAGCTTGAAGAAGCGGTAGACTTACTGCAAAGCGTAGTAAAAGAACTTAACGCACTTGCGGAGGTGCACTGATGGCAGGCAAAAAAACGCAGGCACAGCTTACACCTGAAGAAAAACTACAGCAGGCACTTGTGCCAGAAGCCGAACAACCATATAAAGTACCGGCTAATTGGTGTTGGACTTTTGTTAAATATGTTTCAGAAGTTGTTACTGGTGGAACTCCTAGTAAAAAACATCCTGAATACTATGGTAATAATTTTCCTTTTTTTAAACCAGCTGATTTGGATGCTGAACGCCATGTTTATACTGCAAGTGAGTATTTATCGGATGCAGGTAAAAATGTTTCACGAATAATTCCCAAATATTCAACAGCAGTATGTTGTATTGGAAGTATAGGAAAAAGTGGTTATTTGGAAATTGATGGAACTACAAATCAACAAATAAACTCTGCAATTCCTAAATTTGATCCATTATATTTTTATTATTTTACAAAAACAAATTACTTTATTACACAACTTTGGCAAAAAGCATCTGCAACAACGATTTCTATTGTAAATAAAACAAAAATGGAAGATTGTTTTTTCCCTCTCCCTCCACTTGCCGAACAACAACGCATTGTAGAGCGCATAGAAAGCCTTTTTGCTAAACTGGACGAAGCCAAAGAAAACCTGCAAAATGTTTTAGACGGCTTCGAAACCCGCAAAGCCGCCATTCTGCACAAAGCCTTTACCGGTGAATTAACTGCTAAGTGGCGTAAACAACACGGCGTAAGTATGGATAGCTGGGAAGAAAAAGCGTTAGGGAAAATAGTTAAAAACATTAAAGACAAGTATGAACCTACGTTAAATAATAAGAAATGTGTTAAATATATCGGATTAGAACATATAGAAAAAAATAATGGTATTATTGGGTTTGGAAGTTCTGATGATGTTAAAAGTTTAAAAACTATATTTGAATTAGGAGATATTTTATACGGTAAATTAAGACCGTATTTAAATAAACATGATATTGCAAAATTTTCTGGTATTTGTTCTACTGATATTTTAGTTTATAGAGCTGAAGATTTTAATACTGCAAAATTTATAAATTATTTTATGAATACGGAAAAATTTATTTTTTATACAGTTTCTAATTCTAAAGGTATTAATTTGCCTAGAATATCAGAAAAAGAAGTCAGTGGAATTTTAGTTAATGTTCCAACCCTTTCCGAACAAAGCGAAATCGTCCGCATCATTGACGACCTGCTTGCTAAAGAACAGCAGGCCAAAGAACTTGCAGAAAACGCCATTACTAAAATCGACATTATCAAAAAATCAATCCTTGCCCGCGCCTTCCGCGGCGAACTCGGCACCAATAACCCCGCCGACGAACCGGCTGTTGAGTTGTTAAAGCGGGTGTTGTGAAGCAGTAAAAATATGTAATAATAATTTAAGATGGGTATTTGTTTCTAATATCGTAATTAGTATTCAAATACCTATGTTTTATTTGAAAAAAAGGTGAAATGTTATGTCGAAAGAAATTATAAAAAAAGCTATTTCTGTTTATATTAAAGAAGAAAAAAGTGACTATGCAGTTATGTTAAACGGCGCATGGGGGAGTGGCAAAACCTATTTTGTAAAAAACGAGCTAATAGATTATTTGCAAGATAGATTTGATAGAAATGTATTGTACATTTCGTTGTTTGGTATTAGTAATATTGATGAATTATATAACAATATAGCTTTGCAAGTTTTAAATATCAAAGCAACAGAAACTTTGGATCAAAAAATAAAAATGAATAATCCTTCCTATAATAATTCAAATAAAAAAACTATATTTGAAAGAAGTAAAATTTCATTATGGACTGGCATATTGAATAAAGGATTGAAAATAATACCGGACAATAATGTTATAAACTCTGTTGTTTCAGAAGTAAATAAAAATATAATCAGTTTTAATAAATATATATTTGTTTTTGATGATTTAGAAAGAAGTACATTAAATTTTGATGTTTTATTAGGTTTTTTTGACCAAATTACTGACCAAAATGAAATTAAAGCTATTTTGATATGTAATGAAAATGAAATAGATGCAATAAACGAAAAATATTATAAAAAGTTTAAAGAAAAAGTTATAGGATTAACTATTGACTATAAATCAGATATAAATAAAGATTTTGATAGCATAATAGACACATACTTAGATAATGAGGATTGTAAAAAATATGCGATAGAAGAAAAAGGAAATATTTTAGGGTTATTTAATAGAGGCGATACATCTAATTTAAGAACATTGATTTTTATTTTTAAAAGATTTAAAGAAATGTATAATAAGGTTTTAAAAATTTATGAACCGTGGGATACAGAAAAGCAGTATTTAGATAAATTTATAAGAGAAATATTATTAGCTATTGTAGGTAGTAGTATTTTGATAAAAGATAAGCATCAGAATAACGACTTTAAAGAAGAAAAACGGATAATATCTTATATTGATATAAATGAAAATAAAAAAGAGATATCAAATTTAGGAGCGAGTTATTTAGCTTATAAATTTGTTGATGAATATTTAATTAAATATAATTTTGATGAAAACGAAATAGAAAATATTATTACAGAGTTTTTGATTTATGAAAGATATGATGTTAATAAAGTTATTAGTAAAATTAACGATATTTTTGATGAAGATAATGATGAAGCTGCTGTTAACAAATTTGAAAAGATATTAAAATTAATAGAAGATAATAATTTAAATATAAATATTTATCCAAGAATTTTAGATGAGGTTTTTATTTTAATCAAACATTTATTTAACGAAGAAAAGATAGAAGAAATAAAGATAATTATAAAAGAAAATGCAAAAAAAAGAGCAAAAGAATTTTCGAGCTTTTCATGGTCAACATTTCCATATACTGACCATGAAGCAAAAGAGTTTAAATGTGAATTATTTGATTTATTAAAAAAAGAAAAAAAGGAAAATTTTCATTCAGAATGGATAAATATTTTTATCGATAAGAAAAATTTTATTAATAATTTTGATGAATATGTATTAAAAAATTTTGATTTATTTAAACAAGAAAATATAACATTAGCAGAAATTGGAGTAAATAAAATATTTGAATGTATAAAAGATTTGAGTATTAGAGAATTAAGAATATTTAGAGGTGATTTGAATTATATATTTGATAAAAACAGTAATAATTTGAAAGATTTTAAATTTTTTGATAAAAAATTAATCGGAGATTTAAAAGAAAAAATAAAATCAGATTTGTTAACAGGAAATAAAAAAACAGAAATGCAGAAACTGGAATTAAATTTTTTATGTAAAACTCTTGATAAGATACTTTTTGAATTATTATGATAGAAAAAACTAACAGCAGCATAGCTCATGTTATGCTGCTGTTTTGTGATTAAAAGTTTTAATGTTTCAACGCCGTTATTGGCACTACAAATACGCCGTCTTCACGTTTGTATGCTGCATTGCTTAAACCGCATAGTACGCATAAAACAGATGGCGGTACGGATTTTTTATCTTCCTCAAATTCTTGTTTAATTTTCAGCAAACTTTCTGCGGCTTGGTCGATTTGGTTTGCACCGAGTTTTATTTCAAAGGCGCACCAGTTGCCGTCTGGCAATTCTATTACAGCGTCAATTTCTCTGTTCTTATAATCCTGATAGTGATACAGGTTTGCCCCGAAGGATTCAGCATAAATGCGTAAATCTCTTTCGCATAATGCTTCAAACATAAAGCCGAGCGTTACCAAATCGTTTAAAAGTGCTGCCGGTGTTAGTTTTAGCAGGGCGCAAGCAAGCGAAGGGTCTGCTAAATGGCGCTTTTCTGCCTGCTTTACACGTACCGATGAACGCACGTTAGGCGCAAACGGCGGTTGGTTATCCGTTAAAAATAACCGTTTAAAAATATCCAAATATGCTGTTACTGTGTTGGCGTCAATATCTTGTCCATCTTTTTCTTTTATATCCGATTTTAACAGCGTGTTTGTCGCTGTTGTGCTTTCGTTGCGCGCTAACGACATAAGCAATAAGCGCATTTTTTGCGTATTCCTTTTTACATCGTCAATACGGTAAACATCATCGTCTAATACAGCCTGCAAATATTGCTGGGGCAACAACGCCGCCTGTTTTACAGGTAAATCCAAGCTTCCCGGCCAGCCGCCGCGAATAATAAATTTTATTATATCTTTTAAATTAACTTCGCCGGTAATGGCAGGCGTTAGTTGACCGCTGCACAGGGCTTCTAATGAAATTTGCCCGGAAGAATCGCCTGATTCATACAAGCTCATAGGACGCATACGCAGTTTGCCGATACGTCCTGCCCCACTGTGCAGTATGCCTTTGTGGTTTGGTGTAGCAGAACCGGTGAGAATAAATTGTCCTTTTTGGTTTGTCTGGTCTACTTTATGGCGGACGGCATCCCATAATGGAGGGTATTCCTGCCATTCGTCAATTAGGCGTGGGGTGGCACCCTCTAAAATTGTATCAGGAGAAATTCCTGCCAGTTTTCTGTTTTGAAAATTACCGGCAGGGTCAGCTAAATAAAATTCGCTGTTGCAGTGGTAAGAAGAAGTCCATGTTTTACCACACCATTTAGGCCCTTCGATGCAGATTGCACCAAAGGTATTTAGATACTCTTTTACCTGTTTATCTATTACACGCGGTTTATAAAATTTTTTATTCATATATTATCACCCATGTATAGTATAGCTTATTCAGTGAAATTCCGCAAATTCATTCAGTGAAATTTGAGAAAATCATTCAGTGAGATTTCAATTTTTTATTCAGTGGAATTTCAAAATTAAAAATTTCACATCAAAATCTCCTTTATTAAATTCAATTTTTTATAATTTTGCGGTATAATAGTTTCTGCTGTAATTATTGTTTCAGCAAAATGTTTTAATTTCAGGAGGTTTATATGTCTAAATTACGTATTGCCATTACTGCCGATACTTACCCGTACGCCAGTGATGTAACTAACCTTGTGCGCGCGCCGTTTACCGCACGCGGGCTGGTTGATATTATTAGCGAGCTGGGCGCGCTGCCCATTGTGCTGCCGGATGTTCCGGGTGCTAAAGGCGAAGATTATGCAGAGATGTTTGACGCGCTGATTATTCCCGGCGGGCCGGATGCCGACCCTTCGTTTTTCGGGGAAGAACCGTGGATGCATATTGGTATGACCAATTACAAACGCGATGTGTTTGAAGCAGAAATTTTTAAAGCCTTTTACAAGGCAGGCAAGCCTATTTTCGGCATCTGCCGCGGCTGCCAGTTTATTAATATTATGATGGGCGGCAGTGTATATCAGGATTTGGCAACGCAGAACCCTGACGCTTATATCCGCCATTCGCAGGGTGCAAACGGCTGCTATCCTACTCACCACGTAACGGTGGAAGAAGGCAGCTGCCTGTATGAAGCGCTGGGCGGCAAAGCGTATGTAAATTCCCGACATCATCAGGGTATTAAAAAAGTTGGCGAAGGTTTAAAAGTTACGGCCAAAGCTCCGGACGGAGTTATTGAAGCAATTGAAAGCGCCGAAGGCAGCCAGATTGTTGCCGTGCAGTGGAACCCGAAAAATATGTGGCAGGAGCACCCGGAAATGCGCAGAATCTTTGCCGGTTTCATCGACAGGGTTGCCGCATCTAAAAAATAAAGTTTAATTTAAAATAAGGGAGAAGTTACTATGAGTAAAGGTAAAATGGGCTTTTGGACGATAGTGCTTTTCGGTATTAACAGCATTATCGGCTCGGGCATTTTTCTTTTGCCTAACAACGCCATGAGCATTATTGGCCCGGCAAGCCTTGGCGTGCTTTTGTTTGATATGCTGCTGGTATTGGCAATGACTTTTTGCTTTGCCGAAGCCAGCGGTCTGTTTAAAGATAACGGCGGCCCGTACATTTATGCCAAAGAGGCTTTTGGTAATTTTATCGGCTACGAGGTTGGCTTTTTAACATGGATTACCCGCATTATTGCGTTTTCTACCATGGGCGTTGGCTTTGCCACTGCTTTGGGCGGCATTATGCCGGAGTTAAGCACGCCGTTAATGAAAAACATTATTGTAACCGTAATTTTTGCATTGCTGGCAATTATGAACCTGTTTGGCGTGCAGCTCTTTAAGGTTATCCAGAATATGGCAACCGTTGCCAAAATTCTGCCGTTTGTATTGTTTATCGGCATGGGCGTTTTCTTTATCGACAGCGCCAATTTTACGCCGCTGTTCCCCGGCGGTGAATACACTCCCGGCAGCTTCGGCACGGCGGCTGTAATGCTGTTCTTTACTTTTACAGGCTTTGAAAGTATCGCCGTTGCCGCTTCCGAAATGGAAAACCCGCAAAAGAATTTGCCGAAAGCCATTTTGGTTGTTATCTGCATTGTAGCAGCAATTTATTTTATGCTTCTGGCATGCGCTATCGGCATAATGGGTTATGACCTTGCCAATACAACGGTTCCCGTGCAGGAAGCCTTCGGGCGTATTGC
>ENA-OQNO01001767-OQNO01001767.1-human-gut-metagenome-genome-assembly--contig:-NODE-1767-length-13685-cov-3.843266_pt1 | contig 13685 bp, 13 predicted proteins | sample MGYA00242629_ERZ504880 | MGnify/ENA primary metagenome ERZ504880 (study PRJEB26092, sample SAMD00036377) | human gut metagenome | host: Homo sapiens | study: EMG produced TPA metagenomics assembly of... | reverse complement strand
GCGAGGGGTCGTCCCCCAACGCGCCCGGCCCGGCGAACGTTTCGGACATGCGGATGCTGCGCGCCACGGCAGCATCGGAATCGGGCAGGATGGAATCGGTCGGATTGCTGCCCAACCCCGCATGCGAGTCCTTCTTGCGCTTTTTGCGGCCGCCCGCCATGCGCTGCTCCATCGAGTTGATGAACTTCGTCATGGGAATGGTCACGATCAGGTAGAAGCCTGCGGCCACGATGTAGGGCGTTACGTTGCCCGTGGCGGCCGTGATGGTCTTCGAGTACATCATGATCTCCATGACGCCCACCGCGGCCAAGAGCGAGGTATCTTTGTACATGAGAATGAACTCGCTGGTCATGGTGGGAATAACGCGACGGATGGTCTGCGGGATGATCACGTAGAACATGGTCTGCGCGCCGTTCATGCCCAGCGAGCGCGCCGCCTCGAACTGGCCGGTGTTGATGGATTGTATGCCCGCGCGGAATATCTCGGCCAAATAGGCGCTCGAGTTCAGCACCAGCACGATAGCTCCCAGCACGAACAGGTCCATCTTGATGCCGAGCAGCGGCAAGCCGAAGAACGCGATGTAGATCTGCAGGAACAGCGGGGTGCCGCGCACGACGTTGATGTACGTTGCGCCGATGGCGCGCGGAATGCGGCTTTTGGCCATGCGGAGGAACGACCACATCAGACCGAAGGGAATGGACAGCGGGAAGCTGACCACCACCAAGGCAAGCGCCACGAGCCATCCGGAGAACACGGTGGGAATCGACGTCACCACGATGGTGGGGTCGAAGAACAGGTGCAGGAACTTGTTGGAGTTCCACGCCTTCACCCATTCCTGCTGGCCGAGCCAGCTGGACAGCTGATCGGCCGGGGACGTGCTGACCACGTCGAAGGTCTTGTCGGTTGCAGGCATATCGTGCTGCTGCCCATCGGCCGTGTTGTAACTGCCGGCCAACCCGAACGTACCGCCCTCGCCCGGCAGCAAGGTGCGGTTGCACTCCCCCATGACAAGCGGGCCGGCGGGGGTGGGATCGGGGAACGCGACGGTCACCTGCGTGCCGTTCACCGCAGCCTGAGCCGCCACATCCAGACGATCGAGCCCGTTCATGACCGTGACCTTCACGTTGTCGGCCTCGACCGTGGAGCCTGCCGGCAGGTCGATGACCACCTGGGACAAAGATTCGCCTTCGGCGGTCTGACCCTGCCAGGTTACGCGCGTGGGCGTGGCACCGAGCACCTGCGAGCCGTCAGCGTCGTTGGGCTGGGCGCTCCAACGCTGTGTCTCTAACGCCTGCGCGCACAGGGGCTGGGCCAACGAAACGGCAAGTGCCGCAGCGGCCAACACCACTGCGACACGAGCAATGTGCATTTTTGCACCGTTGATGATGTTCATAATGCGAGCAGATCAGACTACTTGAGCCACTTGGCAACAAGCTCGTCATACGTGCCGTTGTCCCGCACGGCCTTGAGCGCTTCGTTGAGATCCTTCGTCAGCTGGGGATTCTCCTTGCTCACCGCGATAGCGTACTGCTCGCCCGTGGGAATCTCCTTGATGACCTGGCAGTCGGAGTACGCCTTGACGTAGTAGTTGGCAACGGGCAGGTCAACGGAGATAGCATCGATCTGGCCGGAGTCAAGAGCGGCGAACACGGCCGTCATCTCGTCATACGCGGTCACTTCGGCGCCCTTGATGTTCTCGGCGGCCCATTCGTAGCCGGTCGTGCCGGACTGAGCGCCGATCTTCTTGCCCTCAAGCTGGGACACCTCGGTGATGCCCGAATCCTTGCGCACCGTGAGGCTCTGGTTCACGTCGCAGTACGAATCGGTGAAATCGACCTGCTGCAGGCGCTTGTCGGTGATGGTGAACGAAGAAACGCCCACATCGGCCTTGCCGCCAGCTTGGATGAGCGGGACGATGGTGTCGAACTTGGTGGAAGGCAGGTACTCGCACTCAAGACCCATCTCCTGGGCAAGCGCGTTCATGAGCTCCACCGCGAAGCCCTCGGGCTTGTCGCCGTTCAGGTTCTCGAACGGAGGGAAGTCGAGCGAGGCGGCAACGGTGAGCTTGCCATCGTTGACCAGCTTGACGCCGCCATCCGAACCGGCCGCGTTCGAAGCGCCGCCCTGGTCGCCCGACGAGCAACCGAACAGCGCCATCGTTGCCGCCAGCATGCCGGCGATCGCGACGAGACTCCATTTCTTGATATTCATGTTTCTCCCCTTTCCACAATGTTCGCTCTTTCCGAACATGCGCATATAGATGCAGTTGCACCACTATACGGCTCCGAGCGCTTTTTATCAAAGAACTATGCGTCCGAAGGTGGACGGGCAGGACATGATGGCCCCCGAGCGGTCGAATCGGGAGGTTTTTCGGTTTAGCGCACTAAAGCGATGGAGCGCTTGGGAAACGGCGGGGACGCCCCTGGGCCACAAGCGGCGGGCGCGGCGGCTAGGCGGCAGGGATGCGAAAGCCCACGTACGGGATCCCGCCGAACCGGCCATGGTAATCCGACCCGCCCGTGCATGCCAATCCGTAGCGTTCGGCCACGTGCGCACAGCGCGCATGATCGATAAGGGTATGGTCGGGATGAAACCGCTCGATGCCTCCCAGGCCGCATTCCACGAGCGCCGGGACCATATCGTAGCTGTCCAGCTGACCGGGATGCGCCAAAACGGCCAGCCCTCCGTCCTCCACGATGGCCGTCACGGCGTCGCGCGCATCCACGTACGCGATGTCGCGATCGCAGATGCCGCCGTTCTTGAACAGGCTTCGATACAGAGCGCGATAGGCGGCGGACACGTAGGGCTCGTCGGTGAGCGCCGCCATGATGTGCTGCTTGTACAGCGCCGTGGAAGCGCACCCCAGCGCAAGCGCCGCCGCCACGTCAACGCGATAGCCGGCCGACACCAACCGATCCAGCTGCCAGAGCGAATTCGCGTTGCGGCGCTCGAGCGTGGGCGCGCACAGAGCCTCCACCGCAGGCGCCCCTTCGTGCAGACCCAAGCCCAGCACATGCACCTTGCGCATGCGCTCGAAATCGTACGCGCTTACCTCCACGCCGCCCACCACGCGAACATCCAGGCAATCGCCCAGCGAAAAAGCCTGGTCAAGCCCTCGCGTGGTGTCGTGGTTCGTGAACGCCACGCGCCCGATGCCGCGCTGGCGCGCCTGTTCGAGGACTTCCTCGAACGTGTCCGAGCCGTCCGAGACGGTGGTATGCACATGGAGATCTTCGATCACGCCATCATCCCTTCCTGCATGTTGAACTCATGATCGCACAACCCTTCCATGAATTCGAGGTCGTGGAAAATGCCGAGCATGGTGGTTCCCTCGGCCTTGAGCTGCTGGATAAGATCGCGCACCTTCAGCTTCGATGCGTTGTCGAGCGACGCCGTGGGCTCGTCGAGCAACAGCAGCCGGGGACGCTTGATCATGGCAGCTGCAATGTTGAGCCGCAGCTTCTCGCCTCCCGAGAACGTGCGCGGATACAGTTCCCACAGCTCTTCGTCCAGGTCGAAGTGGCGAAGCATCCGTTCGGTTTCCGACTCCGCCCGCTCGCGCTCGGCGGCGCCATAGGCCTCCAGCGCGCTTCTCAGCACGATGTCGCGCGCGGTTTGGCGCGGCAGGGCGTTCAGGAATTGGGACACGTAGCCCAACTCAAAGGAACGCAGGTACAGCATCTGGCGCTGCGTGGCCTGGGCGATGTCCACCAGGCCGAAGCGCGCGGAGTCGTACAGGATGCGCCCCCGCTCGGGGAGGTTCGTGCGCCAGATGCAGCGCAAGATGGTGGATTTCCCGCTGCCGCTGCGGCCGGTGATGCCCACGAACTGGCCGGGGGCGATGGAGAACGTGACGTCCTGGCACCCTTGGATCCGCCGATCCACCCGATGAAGCAGAAACGACTTCGACAAGCCCTCGATCTGGAGCAAGGGGGCTGCAAGAACCCCTTGGGCGGCCGCGCAACGCTGCTGGCCGTCGGAACGCTCGGCGGCCATGCTACATCACCTCGACGCATGCGGCGCGGGGCGCGCGAACGGCCTTGTCGCACGCGGCAAGGTCCCGTCCGTACCCGCACGGCTGGTCGGGATAATGCGAGCGGAACACGGAGTGGCCGCCCACGAACGCGCGCGTGACCACCGGCATGGTGCGCCTGCTCGCGCCTTGCGCCGGCGTTCCCGAAGAGCGGACGGCGGGCTCTCCGCAGGAGATCTCGCGCACCAGCAAGATGTCCGCGCGCTTGCCCACGGCAAGGGAGCCCACCTCGTCCGCGATGCCCGCAGCCTTTGCGGGGTTGATGCTGACCAGCGAAAACGCCCGCGCGATATCCAGCCCGCAGCAATCGCGCAGCGTGAACACGGCATCGAGCAGCGCCGCCGGATAGTAGTCGCTGCACAGCACGTCGATCGCGCCGGCCTGCACGGCCTCGCGCGCGCTCAGATTGCCCGAATGGCTGTGGCCCAGCATGACGTTGGGCGCCCCGGCGATCGTGTGCATGCCGCGCGTCCGCGCCTCGCGCGCGACGTCGAGCGAAATGGGGAACTCGGAGATGGTGGCCTCCAAACCGTCCATGAAGGCGAGCTTCTCCGCGCTGTCGTCATCGTGCGAGGCAATGGACACGCCGCGCTCGCGCGCGATGGACGCCAAGGCGGTGATCTGGGCGTACGTCATTTTCTGGCTTTCCTGCTGCTGGCGGACGATGTCGCGCACCTCTTCGTCGGAAACGTCGCGGTATCCCTTGAGCGTATCGCCGAACACCAGCAGATCGCGGTACTGGCCTTGGCCGGGGGTATGGTCCATGAACGACACCAGATCAACCTTGCCCGAACGCAGGAACTCCTCGATGTCGTCGTACAGATCCACCGAGTCCAGCTCCACGCGCATGTGCAGGCGGTGGCGAATGAGGTGGTCGCGCTCCTCGCCGGCGCGCAGGGCCGCCACGCGGTCGATGAGCGCGCTCACGTTTCCGAAATCGCGAATGGGCTTATGGTCGAAGATGTGCGCCCCGTACACCGAAAGCGAATGGAAGATGGTGGTCACGCCGTGCGACACCAGCTCGCGGTCGGCCTTGTACAACGACGTGCTCAAATCCATGACCACGCTGGGGCGCGGCGAGGCCACGTTTTCCACGTAGTCCGAATGGATGTCGATGAGTCCGGGGGCCACGTACGCGCCGCGTGCATCGACCACGGGAAGCACCCCGACGACGGAATCGGGCTGTGCGTCGAAATCCGACACGCTCGAAGGCTCGATGGAGGCGATGCGCCCATCGATCACGACAACGTCGTGATCGGGCAGCACGCGATCGGCGCACACCACCGTGCCGCCGCGGATGATGCAAGAGCTGTTGTCCATGGGGAGGAATCCTTTCGGGAGTTGGTCGGGCAGGAGCGAAGCGACCTGCCCATGCCGCCGCCAGGCGGCATATGGGGCGTGCTGGTTGGCGTAGTAAGTCAGCGAGGGGGCTTGCGGTGCTCGAGATTGGCGCGAAGGCTCGAGGAAGCGTGCTTTTGCACGCGACGAGAGCCTGGAGCGCCAAGATCGGGTGCCGGAAGCGCCCGCAGCGTCGGGCGGTTCCGGCGGTCGGCAGACCGCCGGAACCCGCTGCTCGTCAGAGCAGCGAATAAACCAGCTGCTGGGTGTAGGCATGCTGGGGGTCTTCGAGGATCTGATCGGTCAGGCCGCTTTCGATGACGCGACCGTCCAGCATCACCAGCGTGCGATCGGCCAGCATGCGGATAACGCCCAGATCGTGGCTGACCACCAGCATGCTCACGTTGAAGTCGCGTCTGATCTGCTGGATAAGATCGAGCACGGCGGCCTGCACGGACAGGTCGAGCCCCGTGGTCACCTCGTCGAGCAACAGGATGGGCGGGTTGTTGGACAGGGCCTTCGCAATCTGGACGCGTTGCTGCATGCCGCCGGAAAAATTACGCGGAGGTTCCACCGCCCGCGCTTGCGGTATGTTCACACGTTCCAGCAAATCCTCGCCCCGTGCCCGCATGGTTCCCACGCTACGGCTTCCTGCGGCTATCATCTGCTCGGCGATATTGGACAAACTGGAAAAGTCCATCCGCAGCCCCAGGTACGGATTCTGGTACACCATGCCGAACACCGTGTTCCGAATAGCCCGGCGCTGCTGCGACGACAGATCGAACAGGTTGGCCGCACCGCCGTCGTACGGCAGCGCGCGAACGTCGCCCGACGTTGCCTCTTCGTCGAAGAACAGGCATTTCATGAACGTGGACTTTCCACTGCCCGATTCGCCCACCACGCCCACGATCTCGGCGGGAAACACGTCCAAGCTCACGTCCCGCACCGCATGCACCGTGCCGCAGCGCGGGCACACGTTGCGCTCGAGCTGCGCCGACGCATCCAGGCAATACGAGCAACCGGAACCGAACCGCTTCGACAGGTGCCGCACCGACAAGCTGGGCGTTTCGCCTGCGCCGAATTGCCGTGCATCAAGCATGGGTCGCTCCTTCCAAAGAATCGCTGGTCGTTCGTAGGGTCGAATCGCCGGTCGTTCGTAGGGTCGACGAAGCGCAATATGCGGTGTCGTTGCACTGATAGAACACGGCGCCGGTTTCCTCGTCCACCAGTTCGTCCAAGTACACGTCCCGAGCGCCGCACAAGCGGCACTGCTTGCCGTCGAAGCGCTCCACCGCGAAGGGATAGTCCTCGAAATCCAAGGGAGCAACGTTCGTGTAAGGAGGCACCGCGTATATCTTCTTCTCGCGGCCCGCGCCCAACAAGGTCAGATGATCGGCCTGGTGGAGCTTCATATTGTCGAAACGGGGAATGGGAGACGGGGCCATGACGTAGCGACCGTGCACGAGCACGGGATGATCGGCGCCCGTCGTGGTCATGTTGAAGCGCACGATTTGGTCGAACAGCTCCAACCACGCTCCCGTGTAATCGGCCTCCGCATGCAAGCGCCGGGTGACGGCCTCGCTCGGCTCGAAGCCGCGCAACGGCTCGGGCGTGGGCACCTGGAGAACCAGCACCTGGTCTGCGCGCAACGGCTGCTCGGGAATGCGATGGCGCGACTGCACCAACGTGGCCTCTTCGGTAGCATCGGTGACCTCGACGTCGGTGGTATCGGCCACCAGCTTCTTGATGTTGACGGCGTTCACGCTGTCGTCCGACCCCTGGTCGATCACCTTGAGCACGTCGCTGCGCCCGATCAGGCTGAGCGTGATCTGCAAGCCGCCCGTGCCCCACCCGCGCCCGATAGGCATCTCGCGCGATGCGAAGGGCACCTGATAACCGGGAATGGACACGCCTTTGATGATCGCGCGGCGGATCTCGCGCTTCGACGCCTCGTCGAAAAACGCGTAATTATAGCGCTGCTGCATCGGCGGGCTCCTTCCCTTCCTCGCGCGTGCCGCGCACGCTCGACAGCTTCGATTGGAACGTGACGTAATGCGGCAGCTTGAGATGCGAGATGAAACCCGTAGCCTCCACGCCGTCCACGTGGTACAAAACGAACTCCTCGTCTTCGGTGGGATAGCGCGCATCGCCCAACTCCAGGCAACGATCGAGCACGCTCATGGCGATGGCCTTCGTCTCGGCGCGCCCGATCACGCAGCCGTAGCCCACGGCCAAAGACAACCCGGCCGAGCGGTTCGCAGCCTCGTCCTCATGGGACATGAACACGCTTTCCACTTCGGTGACGGGAACCGATCCCAGGTAATACGCGTCTTCGGCGCCGCCCGCCTCCAACGGGTGATCGACCGACACCGCGACCGCGCCCCGACGCAGCTCTCCCACCGTAGGGTGCGCGGGACCGAAGCCGCGGATGGCCGCGTACCCCAGCGCCTCGACGGCTTGCGTCATGCCGCGCGCAAGCGTTTGCAGGCGCACGGAACGCGGCGCGGGGAACGTAAGGGGGACCATAGTGGCGTCAATCGGCGGGGTGTCATCGCGTCGCACGGGCTCGACTAGGCCTTCGCCGCGCAGGTAGTCCAAAACGCGCGGAAGCGCCGCGGAGGATGCGTCATCAACGGCCGAAGCGGCAGCTGCGGCGCAGGCATCCTCGTCGAAATGACGCAACAGCGCCGCGCGTTTTTCCGCAAGGGCCTCCTCGTCTTCGACCTCCAGATCGAACGCGAGCAACCGATGGCTGTAATCGCGCGTGGCACCGAGGATCTGTCCCCCTGGAACGTCCTTGAACGCAGCCGAAACCCGGCGGTTCGCGCGCATGCGGCTCGTATCGATGGGCCGCGAAATGTACGGGCGCTCCAGCGTCGAACGAAACGCGCGCAGCAGAAACACCGCCTCGTCGGGCGATCCTTGCGCCTGCTTGAGCGCAAGCGCCGCCAAGCGCGGGGCGTACAGCGACGCCTCGCCCATCACCTGGTCGACCAACTCGGGAAACATGCCCTCTATCTGGTCGGTTCCCCACGCCGCCGAAGATCCGACGCGTTCAAGCTCAAGCAGTTTGAGGCTTTCCTCGATAGCCTTGCCGCCGCCGCGAACCGCAACGTATCCCATTTAGAGCACCTCCTTCGCAGCGGGCACGGCATCCCATGCCACGCGCGAACTGCGGGGGACGGCCACCATGTTGCCCGCAGGATCAACAAGCACTATCTCCACGCCGCACGGAAACTCGTCCTTGCGAGCCTCGCGGACCTCCGCCCAGCCGATGCGGTCGACGGCAAAGCGGTTCGCGTCCCGCACGCCCGGCCCGCGCACCTCGACGGCGAACATCGCCGGATCGGTTCGCTCGCACGCAGCGGCGGATCCCACGATGCGCGTGCAGCCCATGAGCAGAGTGGCCCCCTTCTCCGGAGCCATCAGCGTTCCGCAGCACGACTCCAGCACGGCTTCGGCCGCCGTGCTCGCATCCGCGCGGGCCGGCACGATGACGAACGCGGCATCGCGAACGGAAGCGCGAGATGCATGCGATTCGCTGGCGACGTACGCAGCCAGGGCGTCCGGCTCCACATCGGCCACGGCGAACGTCACCGCCTGGTCCACGAACAACCGCACGACCGATTCGAGCGCAGCGCACAACGCCGCCGGACGCGCAGGGTTGTCGGGCGCGACCTCGATGCGATGAACGGTGCCCGGGTACGCGAACGCGTCCAGTACGCTGCGAAATGTCTCCTGCATGCGATGCAGGTCCGCATCCTCCCTTATCATCATGCTTCCACCTCCATGGTCGAGAAATCAACGCGCGTCGCGGCAGCGCGGCGCGCATCGGCCGCATCTCGCTCGGCAATGCGAGCAAGTTCGCCGACGAGCCGCGGCTCCCAACGCCGAGCGCGCGCCGCTCCCCCTTCGCCGGAAAACGCCGCATCCACCACGGCCAGCTCGTAGGCGCGACACCGGTCGCTTCCCAGAACCAATCCCAGGCCGACGGCGTCCCCTATGCGTACGCGGCACGACGTTGCCAGCGCTTCGCCCAGATAGAACAGGGCTCCTTGCGCCGTTTCGCGCACCTGCATCATCACCAGCTCTTCGCGAGGATCGTCGAGCACGACGATGGCGCCCGGCGCCTCGTCGCGCTCGATCTCGCATACGATTGCCCGCATCAGCGCAGGATCTCCCTCCACAAGGGCACGCGTGCGTTCGTATCGCTTCAAAGTCACAACGTTCCTTTCATCGCAATCTGAATCCCAACCACCACAAACCCCTCCGCACGCGAAGCTCATCGCTGCACGATATAGCGCTTCCGCAGCTTCGTGGCCACCACCTCCAGCACCACGGCCACCGCCAAGCACAGGTACACGATCAGCCCCACTTCATGGATGTTGTAGTAAAAGCTTCCCGCCAAGAACAACTGGTAGCCGATGCCGCCCGCACCCGCCACGGCCCCCACGGCCACCGCGTTCACGAAGTTGATCTCGAAGCGGATAAATGTCCACGAGAGCATTTCGTTCACCTTCTCGGGCACCACGCCCCGAAACACCACCTGCCACCACGAAGCGCCGCTTGCGCGCAACGCCTCCAGCACGCCGGCGTCCACCTCTTCGAAGCTTTCCGAATACGCTTTCACCAGGTACGCCACGCTGTGAAACAGCAGGCCGGTAACCGCCGCCTCGGGACCCAGGCCGATAGCCACCGAGAACACGAGCACCCATAAAATGGTGGGGACGGCGCGCGCCACGCTCATGAACACTTTGATGACGTTGCTCACGGCTTTGCTCGATAGGTTCGACGCCGCCAAAAGCCCCAGCACGAACGCGATCACCGCGCCTATGAACGTCGTGAGCAGCGCCAGCGCCAACGACACGAACAAGCCCTCCATCACCTCGGGCAGCGTGAAGTGCCCGCCAAGGCCCGGCTGCAACATCATCATGAAGAAATCCTCGACGGCGGCAGCCATCGCGGCGAAGAACGGCACTTTGCCGTAATTCATGGTCGCCAACGCAAACGCGGTCACTACGGCCAGAATGCTCAAAACCGCGTACAGAGCCACGTTCGACGCAGTCGGCACGTGAACCTTGATCTTGCCCGATCGCGCAACGCGCGCACTCGAAGGCACAGCCGCCTCATCGGCGTTGCGCATCATATGATCTTCCTCCTCACGTAGTTCGACGTGAGCTCGCAGGCAACGACCGCCAAAATGATCAGCAAGATAACCAAACCGGCGATGTCGTAACGAAAGCTCTTGTAGTACACGTCGAACACGAAGCCGATGCCCGTTCCCGTCAAAAGACCGATGAGCGTCGCATCGCGGATGTTCGTCTCGATCATGTACAGCACCCAGCTCATAACCGACGTGATGCTCATGGGGATGACGGCCTGGGCCACGATCTGCCCGTAACTGGCTCCCGCGGCGCGCAACGCTTCCACGGGACCGGAGCCCATTTCGTCGACGCTCTCCAGAAAACACCTGGTCAAGTAGCCGAAACTGGTCAAGAACAGCGCGAAGAAGCCCGTGAACTCGCTTTGCTTGAACGAGAACAGCAAGATGAACGCCCAGGCAACCACCGGAATATTGCGAAACAGCGATGCAACGGCCCGTACCGCGAAGGAAACCGGGCCGCCTATCCCCACCGAGCGAGAGCCGAGAACCGCGCATGCGTACGCTAGAATCGCCGCCGTGCAGCTTGACGCGATCGAAGCGAGCACGGTCGACCCCAGTGCGGGCAGGATGGCGTCCAGCTTCTGAAGGGACGAAACGGACGGAACGAACTGCGTGGCCATCCATACGAACCCACCGGGAACGTCAAGCGCCGCCCGAACGAAATCGAATCCCACATACGTGCCCGACAGCGCTCCGAGTGCAACGAACACCGCCGCCGCGGCAACAAGGGACACCGTGCGGCGCAGGAAGAAAGATCCGTCGTACTGGCCGCGCGGCGCGGCGTCTCGCCTCCGCAGTTTCGCCCGCGCCGCCGCAACGGGCGCGAGCCCCATAACGCGATCGGTCATGCAGCCTCTCCCGTCGACTCGTCGGACAAGGGCTGCGGCTTTCCGTCCGCATGCAGCGCTTCGCCGCATGCGGATTCATCCTCTTCGCCCGAATCGTAAATGTCCGCGATGATCTCCTCGGTCAGATCGTCGGGAGAGCCATCGAACACCAGCTGGCCTTTCTTGAGGGCCACGATGCGGTCGGAGAACTCGCACGCGAAATCCACCTGGTGCAGGTTGACCAGGCAGGCAACGCCCAGTTCGTCGGCAGCCCATCGCAAGTGCTCCATAACGGTGCGGGACGACTTCGGATCCAGGCTGGCAATGGGCTCGTCGGCCAGCATGAGCAATGGGTCCTGCACCAGCGCGCGGGCGATCCCCACGCGCTGCTTCTGCCCTCCGGACAGCTGGTCGGTGCGCGTATAAGCGAAATCTGCCAAGCCCACCTGATCGAGAATCTCGAACGCGCGGCGCTTTTCTTCCTCGCTGAACAGGCCCAGCATGCCCGCAAGCGTAGACTTGTAGCCCAAGCGACCCTGCAACACGTTCTCGATGGCGGTGGCGCGATACACCAGGTTGTAGTGCTGGAACACCATCGCGATGCGGCGGCGGCACGCGCGGAGTTCGCGGCCTCGCACGCCCGTCACGTCCCGACCGTCAAACAGGACCGACCCTTGCGTAGGATCGATCAGCCGGTTCACGCACCGCAGCAGCGTGGACTTGCCCGCGCCCGAGCATCCGATGATGCTGACGAACTCCCCGGGGGCCAAGGAAAGCGATACCCCGTCGAGCGCCTTGGACCAACCGTCATAGCTTTTCGTCACGCCGCGCAGGTCAAGCAGGCTGTCGGGTCGATGCTTCTGCCTCCCAGGCGAAGCATCCGCCGACGCGGGCGCCCCCGACGCAGTGGATACGCGCACGTCGAGCATTACTCCGCCCCGCCCAGCTTGCGGATCGGCTCGTACCACGCATCGTCGGTCTTAATGAAGCGAGTCTTCTCAGATTCCTTCTTGAACAGTCCCTTTGCGCTCTTGTCTTCAGGATCAATAAAGATCTGCTTGTTGCCGGCAACCGCATCGGAGCAGAAGTACTCGACGATCTTCGTGCGATCGTCATCAGAGATCGCCTCTTCGTTGAAGCAGATGGGCGAGTTCAGAACCGGCGTGAGCGCGATGATGGTGAAGCTTTTCTCGCGCACCGTGTCCATGGGGGCCTCGGCGTTGTCCTTCGCCTTGTACACGGCGCCGATGCTGTTGGGCTCGCCGGATACGAGGTCAAGGTACATGTCCACGTCAACGTCGTCGAACGCCGCCGCCTCGGCATCGCCCGAAAGCAAGTTCACCACCGAGCCCACGTGCGAGTTGCCGAACAGCACTTCGCTGAAGAACTTGCCGGCCTCCAGCAGTTGATCGGATCCATCCAGGCCGAACTCCTTCACAATGCCGCTCGACGGAACCTTGAACCCCGAAGTGGACGTGGCCGACACGAACGAGAAGGACTTGCCCTTGATGCCCTCGATGGAATAGCCGCTTCCCTTCTTGTACTGCTCGGCATCTTCGGTGCGCACGCAGATGCGGCTGTAGTAGCAAGCCCCTTCAAGGCCGCCGTCCTTGTCGCTGTTGGTGAACGCAGCCTGCACCTTGGGATTCTTCTTGTTGGCCTGCACGTAGCCCTCGGGCCCCAAAAGGGCCATTTGAGCTTTGCCCGAAGCGATGGACTCGATGGCCACGTTGTAATCCGTGGTGGTAAGCAGCTTCGCCTCGCGCCCGCAAGCCGCCGTGATGGCCGCGCCGATAGCTTCGCGCGAGGAGGTCATGTCAGCCGAAGAGTTGTCGGGCAGCCACACCATGGTGATAGGCTCAGCGGAGGACCCGCCGTCGGTCTGCAACTCGGAGGAGCCTGCCGCCGCGCCGCTCCCACCAGCCGTGCAGCCCGTCATCGCGCCGAACATGCCCGCCATCGCAAGCGCTGCGCCGCCCACTACGAATTGGCGCCTGCTCAGAAACCCGTCTGCCATGCTTTCTTCCTTTCGCGATTCCGACACGTGCGCGTCGGACGGTTTCGTTGTTGCGCGCATCGGATCTCCGGTGCGCGCAATCAATCGTACGGAAGAGAGGTAAAAGGCACTTCAGGCGCAGGTAAAGAAGCTCCCAAGTTCAAGCAAGGGAGTTGTCAGATCCGAGCAAAGAGCCCGTAAAGAAACATGCGAGGGAAACGCTCAGCAAAACTTCCCGTATCAAGAAGGCGCCGCCCGCTTCGCGAAGGGCGAACCCTCGCGCCGACGTCCTAGGCGCCGCCGATGCCCGCACAGAAAAGTGAGAGG
>ENA-OQNO01001757-OQNO01001757.1-human-gut-metagenome-genome-assembly--contig:-NODE-1757-length-13746-cov-3.278435_pt1 | contig 13746 bp, 10 predicted proteins | sample MGYA00242629_ERZ504880 | MGnify/ENA primary metagenome ERZ504880 (study PRJEB26092, sample SAMD00036377) | human gut metagenome | host: Homo sapiens | study: EMG produced TPA metagenomics assembly of... | reverse complement strand
CGGTAATTCTGGAAAATGAACGCTATGAGATGGCGCACGCCACTTCCCTTTTGACAAACTACCATACCTATGTGCTGGTTCCGCACACGTATATTTACAAAGATTCCGGAAATATAAGAGTTTTGTTTGTCATTATCCTGATTCTGGTTTTCATGCAGACCATCACATTTTCCAGAATCATATCCAAATCGCTCTCCAGAAAGATCCTCCTGATTAAGAATGAGCTGCTCCGTTTTATCACCACCAGGGAGAAGAGTGTCTTTCACCATAAGAATAACGACGAACTGAAGGAAATATCAGACGGGATTGTGTATCTGGAAAATGAAATTGACAAGATGCTGGAGGAGATTCAGGCAAACGCAGAAAAACAGCGCCGGCTTGAACTGCAGACGCTGCAGCAGCAGCTGAATCCCCATATGATTTACAATGCTCTGAATACCATTACACAGCTGGCCAGCCTTCAGGGCGTTAAAAATATCGAGGAGGTATCTCTGGCATTCACAAGAATGCTGAAACTCGTCTCCAAAAATACGGAGAATTTCGTCACGCTGCGTCAGGAAATCGGTTTTATCAAAGACTATATTTCCATTAAAAAATATAATAATTTCCAGAACCTTACGCTGCAGTGTGACGTTGCCGACCACCTCCTGGAACTGCCTGTTTTAAAGCTTCTGCTGCAGCCATTTATTGAGAACTGCATGAAGCATGGTTTCCGCAATTTCGAAGAGGATGGAATCATCTTTCTCTACGCCTATCTGGAAGAAGAACAGCTCCATATCATCATTGAAGACAATGGTTCCGGAATCAGAAACGATCAGATCGAACAGATACTTAATCTGTCCTGTCAAACGGAGGAGGACTATTCAAATATCGGAATACGGTCCTGTATCGAACGCCTTCGCCTCCAGTATGGGAACCGCTGCACATTTTCCATCGACAGCGACGGACAGAGCTTCACCCGAATTTCTTTGAGCTATCCTGTAAAGGAGGACCCGCATGCTTCAGACGCTTCTCGTCGATGACGACATACTATCTTTAAATAAGATGCAGACCTTTCTGGCAGACCTCGATTTCATCCATGTCTGCGGGCAGTTGCTGGACGGAACAGGCGCCATCGAATATCTGAACACTCATGGCGATTCCATCGACATCGTGATCCTCGATATGGAGATGCCCGGGGCGAGCGGATTAGAGGTCGCCAGATTTATCAGCAAACATCAGCTTCCCATTACAATCCTTGTCATAAGCAATTACGATAATTTCGAGTACGTAAAACCGATTCTCCAGGCCGGGGCTTACGATTACCTCCTAAAGCATGAGCTGTCCCGGACTCTTCTCGAAACGAAATTGTCCGAAATACGGCTTTATATTGATAAACAGCAGCTTCATCAGAAGCAGTGGGACCAGATGTGCCAGCTGTCAAAACAGCAATACCTCCGGAATCTCGTCTTAAATTATGATATTCCGGATGAAAGCCGTCACTTTTTCGCCTCCGATCCGCTGCTCTGCGGCCGGCGTCACGTTGCGGCTTGCCTGCAGATCACCAATTTCTCCAGTATTTATCAGAGCATACCGGATGAACGCCATCAGAAGGTTGTCAATACGGTTCTCCACTTTTGTGATACATTTTTCACCTCGCTTCAGAGGGGAATTATCACACATATCAACTACGGTGAATTCCTGGTCCTGCTGTCCTTTCCGGATCTCACCAGCGAAGCTGCCATCCTTCAGACGGCAGCCCAGGATATCAGCCTGTTGAAGAACAACCTGCGGCGTTATCTCTCGATCCATACTTTTGCCGAGTCCATGCCCGTCTTCGACTCCGTGGAACATTTACGCCCCTATTACCTGAAAATTCACCATCGTCTTCAGGTAAAGCCTTTTAACAGCGATTCGGAATGTCCTGGAGAAAAGGAAGGCAATTCCGTTCTGCTGCTCTCCCTACAGGAGGAAAATGAGCTGTCGGAATCTCTTCTTCACCTGAACGAAAAAAAAGTGACTGAAATCGTCACTCATATTTTTGAAACAGTCGGGCAGACACACGTCTCTCTTCTTGGACTTCAGCGCCTCGTCCTGCGTCTGACGGAGATCATGCAGCTGGCTCTCCGAACGGCCTCCCAGGATCGTGAGACCATCACGGTACCGCCGCCGGCTGTCAACAATATTCTGGATATTGAGGCGCTGAAAAAACAGTTTCTCCTTTATTACCGCCAGGGCCTGGAACGGCTTGCTTCCGCCTCTGTCTCCCAATACCCGCCGTTGATCCAGAAGGCGCTGAATTACATCTATCAAAACTATCATCTGGATCTCTCTCTGTCGGATATCAGCCGCCACTGCGGAGTGTCGGAGGTCTACTTTTCCAGGGCATTCAAAGACGCGCTTGGCCTCCCTTTTACGAAATATTTAAACGCATACCGGGTCAGAATCGCCTCACACCTCCTCCGGCAGTCCAATGATTCCCTTAAAAAGATAGCCGAAGAGTCCGGATTTCAGAGTTATAATTATTTTTTGACTGTTTTTAAGACATATATGGGGGTTACGCCGGTGCAGTATCGGGAAAAATCACCGGATACTTCCACTGACTAATACTTATGAAGCCACAGAACGGACGCTAATCAGGCAAACTGTTTAACGTCCGTTCTGCAGTACAGTATCCTTCTGATATAGGGCAGGTTCATGCCCTCTTCACAAAAAAGATGACAGCCGTCCCCATTAGAGTTATAATATTTCCTTAAAGGAGATGACTTCACCCATGAAAAACAAAACAAAATCAGTATTGGCAGCTTTCCGCTCCAAATTTGCGGCCGCCCTGCCAATTATTCTTTTTTTCCTTTTTTTATTTTACTCTACGATCCTATTATTCGGCATTTCCTATTCAATCCTCGTATCGGTGGTTACAATCCTGTTCAAGGTCAATTATCGGAAATATCTAACAGTCCGGCAGCTGATTGTTCTTGTGGGGACGCAGTTTTTGATGGCTCTTCTCAGCTTTTACGCCTCCCTCAACCTTGCGCTCTGCATTCTTCTCAATCTGACCGTTCCCTTTCTGCTGGTTTTTCTCCAGACCTCGCAGTTTAATCCGCTCGGATATTTTGCGAATGCCATGTGCTTTGTCTTTCTTCAGCTGCGGCCTGTCGGGTGGGATGGACTGGCCATGCAGATGGGGGCGCTGGCCTACGGTCTGGCGGTTCTGACCATCATACTGTTCTTGTGTTCGCTTCAGAATAGGAAGAATGACCATTTTGCTGCTGCCAAAAAAGGGCTCCTGCTCCTGGCGGCCGCGCTGCGCGCTCAGATTGAGCAGATGTCCCCCTCCGCAGAACAAACAGACCCCTCCGGCAGTCTGGCTTCCGGACAGATGGATACCATCTTTCCAATCCTCCAGGGACTTTACGGAGAAGCCTACAAAAGCAGGGGCCTCACCTATGTGGTAAGCCCCCAGGGGAAAATTCAGTATATGTTTGCGCTGCTGTTTCAGCGTGCCGTGTATTTTCTGACAAATCCGTACCAGGCAGCCACTCTCTCTGACCAGACCTGTCATGACTTGTTGGAACGCCTGGCCCAATATATGGAGGCCGCGGGAAACGGCGGTTTTGAACGGAAAGAACTGGTCAACACAGGAAATAAGCTTCTGGCCGAAGCGGAGGAACGCGATGAAATCCCCTGCATTTTTGTTCAGAATTTTCTCCGACTCTTCCTGCTGATCCTGGAAAACATCCGACAGACAGGAGAAAAACAGAGTCCTCACTGTTGGAGACTCCCCAGCTACCGCCGCCCCTTAAGGAAACTGTTTGGCCAGATAAAAGCGGATGCATTTGAGACGCGTTTTGCGCTTCGTCTCAGCGTAGTTTTGACCGTTGGTTTTACTTACAGCATGGTCAGCCAGGCAAATCATGGTTACTGGCTCGTGCTGAACGCCTTCCTGCTGCTCCGCCCCATGTATGAGGAAAGCGCCACCCGCATCAAGACCCGCTTTATCGGCACACTGGCGGGCTGTCTTATCCTGCAGTTTCTCCTCCCGCTGTTCCATGGAACCGGCTGGCATTTTGTACTGGCGACCGTTATGGCGACAGGGCTTTATATGGAAACAGCCGGAACCTGGCAGCAGGCCCTGTTCTCCACCTGCTTTGCCCTGACCCTTACCACGCTGGCACTCCCACAGATGCTGGCCGCTGAGCTCCGTATCCTATATGTCGTCGCTGCGATGGTGCTGGTACTTCTCGTAAACCGTTTTGTATTTCCAACACACCAGAAGGGACAGTACCGCTATAACCTGTATCAGCTGTTCCACACACACCATGTTTACCTTCGTCTTCTGGAGAGCAGCCTGACCGCGCCTCTGGATTATGGCGTCATCTGCGATGTCCAGATCCATTACCATCTGATTCACGACCAGATTATCCAGTATTTGAAAAAGGCGGGAAATGAGGATTCGGCCTTTATCAAAAAACTTCTATGGATTTCCTGGCACATGATATCTGAAGCGGAACAAATGCTTTTCTTAATCAACAACCGAAAAGCCAGTGCGGTTAATTCCGCACAGATGGAAGACTATCTGGCCTTTACCGCCTGTATTTTAAGCGAAATCCAGGAGATGCTTCATATGAAAGCTGACAGGAACCGCACCGTATCCCCGGAGATCATCTATAAACGGACGATGGAAGGGGAACCCCGGTTATCCGTGTTGATGGAACAGTATTCCAAACAATTGTCTGAGATGTATCGTTGTGTCTGCAGTCATAACGGGTGAGGCAGTGAAGGGCGGTGATGATGCCTGCAGTGATGGAGTCTATCACCATGTTAAAATAATATCTCCGCCCCGAACGTCATCTTGCGTCTATCTCCTCTACGATCTGTTTAACTGCTTCTTCCGTCACCATTTCTGTAAAATGCAGGGAATAAGAGTACTCTCCCTTTGACCAGACCGCGAGATTATAATTACCGTCATTTCCCTTCAACGTGACGGAATCCATATTCACGGTAATCACCTTCACGGTACTGTAACTATTGTAATCACCTGAATTATCGTCCATTTTAGCGGACTTTCTAAATGTGACGGTCTGGCTGCCGGAGTTGTATTTAATTTCGGCCAGCTCCTTTCCCAATGCCATATATGTTGTTTTGTCCGATGCCGACATAAGGGACGGGATATCAACAACGTCGAAACCCACCATTTCTGACAGTTCCACTGCGGATGCGGCATTCAACAATACCGGCGCCGTAAGCACGCCTTGATCCGGCGATGACGGATTATGATGCAGAACCGCAGGAATCATAACTGCGCCTGCCACCAGGATGACAAAACAGGCGGCAACGGCCATGTACCTTCTGAGGCCGGCCAACGGAAGTATCCTTTCCGGCCTCTCTATCGGTTCTCTGCTGATATGATCAAGGATACGGCAGCGCATATCATCGGTTACTTCCACTCTTTCGATAAGTTCTTTGTATTTACCCAAAATCATATGCCTCCTTCAAAATATCCTTTAATTTCTGCCTTCCACGCCGCAGATCCGACCGAACGGTTGCTTCTTTTCTATTGAGCATTTTTCCTATCTGTGCCGTAGAGTATCCTTCATAGTGAAACAGGTGTATGACTTCGCGGTATTTGTCAGGCAACGCTTTCACCGCCTCCCATACAAAGGACAAGTCCTCTCTGCAGTCTGCGGCCAGCGTTTCTTCCAATTCATCCGTCTGCCTGATCCGGTTGTATTCAATACGGTTCTTACTTAAATTTGCAGCAACTTTAAGCAGCCATGCCTTTTCGTGCGAGGTATTTTCCAGTAAGGGGCCCGTCTTTAAAAACTGAATCAACGTCTCCTGTAAGATGTCCTCGGCATCGCTCATATTATGCAGATAGGAATAAGCCAGACGCAAGATACTGTTTCCATATTCATCGAGTACTCTGGCCGCCTGCATATTGACCGCTTCCCGGTTAGCGGCATTTTCCCCGGAAACAGCCTTTGCTTTATTGGCAAACTCCCCGGAAGCAGCCTTTGTTTTATTGGCAAACTCCCCGAAAGCAGCCTTTGCTTCATAGGCAAACAAGATACGCCGCCGGGATTGTTTATAGCTGCATATATTACGGAGGAAAGAGATCATACAGTCCTTCCATCCCCTCTTCAAATAAATACATACTTCCATCACTGTCTCTCCCACAAAGACAGGCAATGCCGGAAATGTTCCCGCCATTGCCTGTGCAGTCTTATTTTAATGAATCGCCTGTACCAGACTTACGATACTGTCCTGAGCCATGCCCGCGCTCACATAAATGGAGTAAGAGTAATCGTTTGCAGACCAGGTGGCAAGAGCGATGACGCCATCGTTTCCTTTTAAAGTCACCTGCATTTCATCCACCGTGATGGTTTCTTCTTTCTGATAGTTGTTATAATCTCCACTTATATTCCTTGTTCTCGGTGCCTTACGGATCAAAATCTGATTTTCATCCGCTGAATAGATAACCTGGATCATCTCCTGATCCACAGCCTGTATCTTTTTTTCTGAGATGCCTTCCACCTGTTCCGGCGTGCGGAACTCAAATCCAGCCACCTCGGCGGCAGCCTCCATAGTCTGGCAATCCACGAAAGGGTTGGCAATCATTGTGTCAGGACTGGTATTCATCGGAGTTGTTGATTTTGTTATAGCAGTTGTCTCTGTTATTGGAGTCTTTGCAGCGGCACCGCTGGAAGCGCAGGCAGTGATTGACAGCGCCACCACTGCACAAATCGTTAGAGTCATCATTTTTTTCATAATATTTATCCTCTCTGTTTTTGGAATTTTAACAGCTTTCTTAGCCGTTCTGTCTTCTATACAGATGAGCATGATAAAATGTTGCAGCGGACAAATATTTTTTCATGATTTATATCCTTTTAGAACTTCAGCCTGCACTCTACCCCATTGTAACGGTGTTTTCCTTCGTTCGCCTCATAAGGAATCTCTCTGAAATACCGGAATCCCAGCTTATCCATCACACGGCCCGACGCCGGATTCTCCTTTGCGTACCTGCCCACCAGCTCCTTTACCTTCAGGACATTCTTTGCAAAATCCACAATTGCTTCCATCGTTTCTGTCGCAAATCCATGTCCCCAGTATTCTTTCCCGAAATTATAACCTATTTCAAATAAATGGTATTCCTCTTCGTAATAAACAAGTCCGGTTCCGATCAGGTCCCCAGTCGCTTTAAGCACCACGGCCCAGCGGTACCACTGATCCGATGGTATCTGAGAGACTTCGAAGGCAGTCCACTGCCTGGTCTTTTCAACGTCATTATGACTGCTCCAAAACATATACCGCGCCACATCCGGGTCGCTTTCCCAGCAATCGAAGACCCGCTGTGCATCTGCTTCGCAAAATGGCCGCAAAAGCAGCCTTTCCGTCTCTAATAAAGGTGTTTTCATCCTATTTACCTCCCCTGGGCTTTCATATAAAGCCCTTTCACCGTTTCGCTCATTTTAACACACGCAGGCCCTTTTTACTATCTCTATCAGCGTATTGATTAGTCACCAGGCCTTTTAGCGATCATTTACGAGCTGCAGTAACGTTTCCGCCGCATGCTCCATCGCTATTTTCTCTGAAAAGCGCTTATCCCTGGAAGCCACCTCCAGAATATTCTGTTTCAGATTCCTCGGGCTGACAATGACTCGCAGCGGAACTCCCAGCAGATCCGCATCGGAAAACATGATGCCGGCGCTTACCTGGCGGTCGTCATAGATCACCTCCACGCCCCTGCTCTGCAATTCCTCATACAGCGGCAGCAAGCCGGCCCACACCGATCCCCTACAAGTTTTTCAGTTTCATATGATTTCCTCCCTTTTTCATTTTCCACAAACTAAAAAATGCCCCAAGCTGACGCTCATCAGCTTAGGGCGAACTGTACAAAAGTCCGTGGTACCACCTAAATTCGGAATAAATCCGCGCTCGCGAGTACGGGGCAGACTGCCTGCTACTCTTTCTCTGTGACGGGAGAACCCGGCGAAGCCTACTGGGATATCTACGTTCCGTTCATCCCACAGCTCAAAGACCGGTTCGCTACTCCTTCAATGAATGCTCGCACCAACCGCTTTCTCTCTGTAAAGTCTGGAATACCTGCTATTTTTATCATAGCTTTTCGTATTTGATTACATGCACAAATGAAGGGAGATCTCTAGACCTTATGGTGTTTTATAATTCCACACCCCCTTCTATCAAATCTCGGTCAGAAGAACTGCTGCCAATATATACTTCATATTTCATATGCTCCAGCTCAAACTGATTAGTATCGGGATTAAACCATTTCAACTCCTCCGCCGGACAATTAATTTCAACCCGCTTACTCTCTCCCGCCTTTAAGTCCACCCTCTTAAATCCTCTCAGAACCTTAACCGGCCGGTCTACGGAAGAGTGCTTAAAGCCTGCATACATCTGTACTACTTCCGTCCCGTCCCGGTCTCCGGTATTCCTGACATCACACTCCGCGCTTACGATACCATCCTTAACATAAAAGGAGGCATTGCTGAACTGAAATGTTGTATAGGACAAACCAAATCCATAGGGAATAGACGGCTCAATTCCCTCTTTCTCCAGTTTCGCATATCCATGGTAATAGTCGTAATGCTGTTCGGAGGTCCGCCAGTTAACCTGGGGTAAGTCCGACTCTTTCACTGGAACTACATAAGGCAGCTTCCCACTTGGATTGATCTTACCGAAAATAATCTCCGCGATTGCAGTACCACCTTCCATCCCCGGATAAAATGCCATCATTACCGCACTCACCGATTTCTTCCAGGATTCTATCATAATCATGTTTCCGCCCATTAATACGGCTACTGAATTGGGGTTAACTGATCCCACCGTATTGATCAGATCAATTTCTTCTTTATGAAGATCCAGAGATACTTCTCGGTCCCCTCCAACCCCCTGCAGATATTGATCCAGATCATCTTCCGCACAGTATTCTCCCTCATCGTTGTAATTATAGCCGACTACGAAAATCACTGCGTCTGCCTCTCTGGCCAGCTCTTTCGCACGGTCATGATTCTGGCCTTCGTAATAAATCACTTCCGTTTCCTGAGCTTCACGAATAATACCCTCTAATGGCGTCACGATATACGGCGGATGAACTTCACTGGATCCGTGATCGCCGATGTTTTCCATGTTGGCCAGTTTTCCCAATACAAGGATCTTCCTGTTTTTCTTCAGATCAAGGGGAAGAACATTGTTCTCATTTTGAATCAGTGTGATTCCTTCCCGAGCCGACTTAAGCGCCAGATCAATATGCTTTTTGCATGCCAGTGTAGAGCAGTCGTATTCCTTGTCATAAGCATCTTCAAAGGCCAACAGGGTTCTGACAATTCTCAGCGCAGAATCATCAATGTTTTTTTCCGGCACTTTGCCTTCACGTACGGCCTCGACCAGTTTGTTACCAAAAAATACGGTACCGCACATTTCCATATTCTGACCGCCGTTCACAGCCTCTACCGTGTCGGTAACACCAAATCCAAAATCACTCATAATAAAACCATCAAAATCCCACTCTTTTTTAAGGACTTCATTTAAGAGATAGTTGTGATGACCACATTTGACTCCCTGGTACAAATTATAGGAACTCATTACAGAGGCGGCACCTACATCAACACATTTTTTAAAATGAGGCAAAAATACCTCTCGTTCCGTTCTTTTATCACAGTCGACACTAACCTTGAATCTGGACACCTCCATCTGATTAAATGCATAATGCTTAACACAGGCCAGTACGTTTTCTTCCTGAACGCCCATAATCAGAGCCTTTCCCATTTCCCCCAGATGAAAAGACTCTTCCCCATACGTTTCCTGGCTTCTTCCCCATCCAGGATTGTAGGGGAGATTGATGCAGACACCAGCAAAAAGATTGCCTCCAAAAGCCCTGACCTCACGACCTATTGCTTCCCCGATCTGTTCCTCCAGTTCGATATCAAAACTGGCGCCGCGCAGCATGGATACCGGGAAGCAGGTTGCTTTCCGCATTCCGCATACGACACCGCGAGGACCATCACAGAACAGCATAGGCGGAATCCCTTTTTCCTCAATGCCTCCCGCTCTGTATGGTTTGTGATTGTAATGTGCATCCGGGTTTTCCTGCATTTCGGTAATCATATCCTGCAAAGTGCAGGAACCGCTCATAAGCGATACTTTTTCCTCCAGCGTTAATGAGTCCACAATTTTTTTTGCTTTTTCTGTAAATGATAATCGATGTTCCTTTGTGCATTTCATATTCCGTCACCTCTTCTATTCATTTTCTGCTGCCTGCCGCAGCTCCTTATTTGCATCCTCTACCTTTAGAAAATAGTAAATTACTACGCTGATGATGGTTACAATCAGCGGAACAACCGCATACATAATCAGCAGCATTTGATTGCATGCCGCCGTCTGGACTGCCGCCGATGCATCAAATCCGCTTGCTGCCAGAAGCCATCCACTGATCCCGGAACCGATTCCACTCCCCACTTTCATACCAAAGGAAGTACAGGAATACATTGATCCATCGAGTCTTGTCCCTTTCTTTAGCCTGGTATACTCGGCAGCTTCTGCAACCAACGCATTAAAGGTTCCTGCCAAAGAGCAGTTTGTCAATGAACACAGACCATATGTAAGGAACATCAGAGTAATATTTCTGGATACCGCAGCCGCGATAAACAAAATTCTGAATAAAACCTGTATCATAAACGAGTATAAATTTACTTTTCTGATGCTTGCAAACTTTTTAACAATCATTGGTACAATAATCAGACCAACGACACTTGCAATGGAAAAGATTGTCATTGACTGTCCGAATAGATTTGGATCCCCCATTACATAGATAAAAAAGTAAACCGCAACTCCCATGGACAGCGCAACGCTTAAATATGCCAGAACGTAAAGAATCGTAAGCATGTCGAAATATTTATTTTCCAATAATATTTTCAGGGAATTAATTATTGAGATCTTCTCCGTTTTTACAGCCTTTGTATTGCTGTGCTCTTCTTCTGGAAGTTCTTTCACCGTCATAACTGCAAATGTGTTTACAACCACACCGATAATCGCGTACACTACCGCAACTGTTCTCCAGCCTGCCGCCCCTCCGCCGAAAGCTTCCACTGCATTTAATGTGATATTCGAAACGATTAAATTTGCAAGTGTCGAAAAAATAAATCGATAAGTTCCTAACTGCACTCTCTCGTTTCCATTTCTGGTGATCAATGAAGTCAATGCCGAATAGGCGATATTGTTTGCAGTGTAGAAGACTGCATTCAGTAACGTATAAGCGATAAAGAAATATACATACTGAGCTGTTTTACCCATTTCCAGCGGAATTGCAAAAAGCAGAATAAAAAACAGCGCATTTCCGATATAGGAAAACAGCATCCACGGCCGGGCTTTTCCCATTTTACTGTGCGTGCGGTCTATAAAGGTACCGAAACATACATCCGTAACTCCGTCGGCAAATTTAGAAAGCATAATTAACGTGCCGATAATTCCTGCATCAAGTCCAACTGTATTGGTCAGATAAATCATTACAAAACTGGTCACGATGCCGTAAACCATGTTCGCCGCAAAATCTCCCGTTCCATATCCAAACTTATTCAGGAAATTTAAATACTTCTTCTCTCCCATTTTTCTTCTCCTTTTTCTGCTTTATTCCCCCGTCGGGCAAAATTGTGTTACCCATAACATGTTATGGAGCAGGCTGCCTATTTCCTTGTTACATTTGCTTAATTCCCTGCCCTGTACTTGTATTTTATTAAATATATGGTACAATAGCTATATCGTAATTAGACTGTTTTCCGCCTTATTATGTCTTATTCAGACTTTTATGAATTTTAGTATTGGATAAGATAAGGTTGATAGGATAAAATGGAAAGATGGGAGAAAGAAGGGGTGCATATGAAGAAAAATACAGCACAACTGACTGATTCTGCACAAATCGCAAATAATCCTGTAATTTCATCAGAAAAATATTTACAGCAGTATGGAATACAAAAGTCTTATTTGACCTATCACAATTTTGGAAGTAAGATTGTCGAATACCTGGAAATCGGCATGCCGTACATGATCATGTATGAGTCCCTGGATACCAAAACCGGTCGGACCGTTTCCTTTGAATTTACAGAAAACAGTAAAAACTATCTCTATTCTTCTATCCATGAACTGGAGAAGCTTGGTGAGCGGCCTTTACATACTCATGATTTCTATGAACTGACTGTGGTTCTCTCTGGAGAAATAAAAATATGCATCGAAAATGAAGTTCAAACCTATCACATGGGAGAATGCTGCCTGTGCAACAGAAATATCCATCATAAGGAAATCATGGATACTGATTTTGAACTGATTCTGTTCATGCTTAAGGAAGACTATATCAAAAAGGCCCTGGAACAGGATATTCTCTATGACGAAAACGGATGCCCGTATACTAGAAGTTCCCTGTTTCACATGCTTTTCGCTAAAAATAAGGAAATCTCTTTTTATACAGCCAAGGAATATATAGATTTTCGGATAAACAGTTCCTTCCATTCCGACCCCTTTTACGCTATTATCAACGCATTGATCAATGAATTTTCCGAATACAGAGCCGGAAGACGCCACCTCCTGATGGGTTATATCTGCCGTTTTATTAACCTGCTTGAAAATGAAGGCATTTATCAGATACAATCGCATCGAGCAGTACTTTCCAAAGAAGAAGATCTTGTTTATCGAATCAGTTTATTACTGGAACAGCGTCACGGAATAATCAACCGCCAGGAGCTGGAGGAGGCGCTTAATTACAATGGCGATTACATGAATCGCGTTATTAAGAAACACTTTGGATATACCTTATCAGAATATGCAAGAAACTTCCGGATGCAGGAAGCCGCAAAGCTACTCAGCCATACCTCTCTGTCCATATCGGAAATCTGCAGTCGGTTGGGATATTCCAATTATAGCTTTTTTAATCGAATTTTTCAGAGACGGTATGGGATGTCACCTGGTGCGTATAGACAGAGTTGTGGGACGGGGAGTGATTAGGGCAGAAAAGACTCATAGAACAATTTTTCCAGTACTGCCTGTCCGGATATATCTCCGATACCTTCCATTTATCGATGGTGCATACAGAGATGTGCCACGCCTCTGTACTAAATCGACAAAAATATGGCCTCGCACAGTTAAGTGAAAGGCCATATTTTTCAATGCTATTGGTGCTAAATTAATATAGCCGATCGGGAATAAATACGCTCGCCCTACGACACTGTCTACGATTCTAATTCGGCAAGTTCATTGATATTATTAAATATATTGGTTTGATTTTTGTATTTCTTACGCCTGTTTTTGATTCAATTATTTGGCATTGCTGATTTTTTTCTGCCATTTGGTCTCAGCCTAAATATACACATTTTTTCTGATCATTTTAATCTCCTCTGGCATCTGATTCTGATTTTGTCCGGTGCACTATTCCATGAGGATGGTGCGGCGGCGCGTAGATGGCGTAAAGCTTTAGCGGCGTACTCCCTGTATTGATGACATTGTGCCATGTACCGGCAGGAACAAAAATTGCATCATCTTTACAGACCGGTCTTTGAAAATCCAGCCATTCCTGGCATTTTCCCATCATGACAATTCCTTGACCTTCTTCAAGGCGTAAAAATTGGTCATTCTCCTGATGTACCTCCAATCCGATTTCACCACAGGGTGGAATACACATTAGCGCAAGCTGCAGATTATAGCCCGTCCACAACACCCTTCGGTAAAATGGATTTTGTTCAGTCGCACATGAAATATTAA
>ENA-OQNO01001755-OQNO01001755.1-human-gut-metagenome-genome-assembly--contig:-NODE-1755-length-13752-cov-4.508624_pt1 | contig 13752 bp, 10 predicted proteins | sample MGYA00242629_ERZ504880 | MGnify/ENA primary metagenome ERZ504880 (study PRJEB26092, sample SAMD00036377) | human gut metagenome | host: Homo sapiens | study: EMG produced TPA metagenomics assembly of... | reverse complement strand
GGACCACATTACGCAAATCATTCGCTATCAAATTCTTTCCGGAGCGATGAAAGCGGGAGATGAGCTGGCGCAGGAGAGTATTGCCGAGCAGCTAGGGCTTTCGCGTATGCCGGTTAGAGAAGCGTTGCAGTCCCTTGAGCGAGAGGGCTTTCTGGTGCGCTTGCCTAACCGCCATATGCAGGTATCAAAACTGGTGCCTGATGATGTTAGCCAAATTTTTCGCGTGATCGCGGTGATGGCTGCCGAATTGTTCACTCTGGTGCCGGCAAACCAGGGGGAATTGCTGCTCGGGCGCGCACAAGCGCTGGCGCAGCCTGGCGACAAAACTCGCGAACTGGAATTTCATCAGTTGCTGATTTCCTATCTTGATAACCGCTATCTGGCGAAGGCGTATCAGCAATTTTTGGATGGATATATCTCTTATGTCATCCTGTATCTGAAAGACGATAGCCAGGAATCGGCACTGATACTACATGAACTGGCCGGAGCTATTAGCCGCGGCGATGCGGGCAATATTGCTCAGGCAACACAGCGTTATTTCCTCATGCTTGCGGAAATTATGCGTCAACATATGAAGGATTGGGAAAGTGCAGAAGCCTAAATTAGGGAAAATTAAGCTTCTTTCGGCGAAAGAGCAGGTCGCGGCGGTATTACGCAAAGCGATTCTTTCGCGGGATTTAGTGGAAGGGCAGGAGATAACTCTCGAAGGCATTGCCCGCATGGTCGGCGTTTCCAGCATGCCGGTACGCGAAGCGTTTCAGATTCTAGCCGCCGATGGCCTGATTCAAGTCCGCCCCAATAAAGGCGCGGTGGTGTTGGGGATCAACGAGCAGACAATCCGCGAGCATTATGAAATTCGCGCGCTGCTAGAAAGCGAGGCGGTGGCGAAAGCTTCCCGTCCCGGCACGGATATTTCGCGCATTGCCCAGGTACACTACTCAGCGGAAAAAGCGCTGGCCGATAATAACTTCACTGAATATTCCGACCTGAATCAGGCTTTCCATATGGAGATCTGGAACGCCGCAGGCAACGAAAAAATGAAGATGCTGCTTTGTAATATGTGGAACGGACTGTCGATGGGGTACAAGGTGACCGAAGCGGAGTATGCCGCTATCTCCATCCACGAACATAAAGAGATTTTACAGGCACTTGAGCAGAATAATGAAGAACTGGCGCGCCAGCGCATGCGCAAGCATATTATCCGCTCGATGGAGAACATGTTAACGCGCTACCTTCCTGATACCACCGCGTAACGCCAATTGCCTGTGGAGCAATTGCAGGCTTTTTTCTTATTGATCATCGTTATCAATCACTTCTTGTGACGATCTGCGCAGGATCTTGATGCAGATCGCACTGCGCGATCTTTCCTCAAAAACGCATTGACTTACTTTTTGTATGGGCATAATTTCTCCCCCGTCAATATTGGATACAATATCATATATCATTGATAGGGATAATTATAAATATGGAACCGATTACCATCACCTTATGTTTGCTGGTGTTCGCTATCGTCATGTTCGTCTGGGAGAAGGTGCCTTTGGCAGTGACTTCCATGGTGGTCTGCGTGGCGTTAGTACTCACCGGCGTGTTGGATCTGAAACAAGCTTTTGCTGGTTTTATCGACTCCAACGTCATTCTTTTTGTCGCCATGTTCGTCGTCGGCGGGGCGTTATTTGAAACCGGGATGGCCAATAAAGTCGGCGGGGTGATCACTCACTTCGCCAAAACCGAAAAACAGCTGATTTTCACCATCATGGTGGTGGTCGGCGTGATGTCGGGCTTTCTTTCCAACACCGGTACGGCGGCGGTGCTGATCCCGGTGGTGATTGGCGTCGCGGCGAAATCGGGTTTTGCCCGCTCTCGTTTACTGATGCCGCTGGTATTTGCCGCCGCCCTCGGCGGCAACCTGTCGTTGATTGGCGCGCCCGGCAACCTGATCGCGCAATCGGCGTTACAGAATATCGGTAGCGGCTTTGGCTTCTTTGAGTATGCGAAAGTGGGTTTACCGATGCTGCTCTGCGGCATCCTCTATTTCCTGACGATTGGCTATAAATTTCTGCCTGCTACCGGGAATAGCGGCGAAGTCGGCAGCGTCGGCGAACAGCGTGATTACAGCGACGTTCCGCGCTGGAAACAGATCCTGTCGCTGGTGGTGCTGATCGTCACGATCCTCGGCATGATTTTTGAGAAACAGACCGGCATTAGCCTGACGGTGGCAGGCTGTATCGGTGCGTTGGTACTGGTGTTTACCGGCGTGCTGACGGAAAAGCAAGCTTACAAAGCGATTGATTCACAAACTATTTTCATTTTTGGCGGCACGCTGGCGCTGGCAAAAGCGCTGGAAATGACCGGTGCAGGCAAGCTGGTTGCCGATCATGTTATCGGCATGCTGGGCCAGAACTCTTCCCCGTTCATGTTGATGGTGGTGGTCTTTGTACTGTCCGTCATCATGACCAACTTTATGTCCAATACCGCTACCGTCGCGCTACTGGTACCGGTGAGTTTGTCGATAGCGGCCGGTATGGGCGCCGATCCGCAAGCGGTCCTGATGGCGACGGTTATCGGCAGTTCCTGCGCCTACGCGACGCCGATCGGTATGCCCGCCAACATGATGGTGCTCTCAGCCGGCGGCTATAAGTTTGTCGATTACGCCAAATCCGGCCTCCCTCTGATTATTGTTTCGACCATTGTCAGCCTCGTACTGCTGCCAATTCTTTTCCCTTTTCACCCGTAATTTACGGACGCTGTTCTGACTAAGGAGCCTTTATGAGCAAAAGCGAACAGATATCCCGAATGACCGATATTATGGCCAAATTCGTGGGATATACCGGCAAAGTATTGCCTGATGACGTCACTGCAAAACTGAAAGAGTTGCATAAAAAAGAGACCAGCCAGCTGGCTGACGTCATCTTTACCACCATGGTTGAAAACCAGCGTCTGGCCAAAGAGCTGGATCGTCCCTCTTGCCAGGACACCGGCGTGATTCAGTTTTTGGTTGAGTGCGGCGCCAACTTTCCGCTGATTGGCGAACTGGAAGCGCTGCTGCGCGAATCGGTGATTAAAGCCACCGTGGATTCTCCGCTGCGCCATAACAGCGTGGAGACCTTTGATGAATACAACACCGGTAAAAACGTGGGTAAAGGTACGCCGACGGTATTCTGGGAGATCGTCCCCGATTCCGACCAGTGCAGCATTTACACCTATATGGCCGGCGGCGGCTGCTCGCTACCGGGTAAAGCGATGGTGCTAATGCCGGGCGCCGGTTACGAAGGCGTAACCCGTTTCGTACTGGATGTGATGACCAGCTATGGCCTGAACGCCTGTCCGCCGCTACTGGTTGGCATTGGCGTCGCGACCTCAGTTGAAACCGCGGCGCTGCTGTCGAAGAAAGCGCTGATGCGTCCGGTTGGATCGCGTAATGAGAATGAACGCGCGGCATCGCTGGAGAAAATGCTCGAAGACGGCATCAACAAAATTGGCCTTGGCCCGCAGGGGATGTCCGGTAACACCTCGGTGATGGGCGTCAATATCGAAAACACTGCGCGCCATCCTTCCACCATCGGCGTGGCGGTCAACGTCGGCTGCTGGTCGCACCGCAAAGGACATATCGTTTTCGATAAAGATTTGAATTACACCATTACTTCTCACACAGGAGTGGCTTTCTGATGACTAAAAAAATACTCACTACGCCAATTAAAGATGAAGATTTAGCTGATATTAAAGCTGGCGATATTATTTATCTCAATGGTCATATTGTTACCTGTCGTGATGTAGCTCACCGTCGTTTAATTGAAGGCGGTCGTGAATTACCGGTCAACGTTGCCGGCGGCGCGATATTACATGCCGGGCCCATTGTGCGGCCGATTAAAGGTACGGAAGATAAATTTGAAATGGTTTCTGTTGGGCCAACCACCAGTATGCGCATGGAGAAATTTGAAAAAGAATTTATTGCTAAGACCGGTGTGAAATTAATCGTCGGCAAAGGCGGCATGGGTAAGGGGACCGAAGAGGGCTGTGCCGAACATAAAGCGCTCCACTGTGTCTTCCCGGCCGGCTGCGCGGTGGTCGCCGCGGTCTGTGTGGAAGAAATTGAAGATGCCCAGTGGCGTGATTTGGGTATGCCGGAAACCTTATGGGTTTGCCGGGTGAAAGAATTTGGTCCGCTTATTGTGTCGATCGATACCCACGGAAATAACCTGTTTGAGCAGAATAAGGTGATATTTAATCAGCGCAAAGAAATTGTCGCCGATGAAATCTGCCAGCACGTAAGTTTCATTAAATAATTCCCGGTTAAATATCTTGCGCAGTAATGGCGAGAATTAATTTCCGCGATAAAGAGGCTTCTGACTATGTGGTCTGGGGAAATCCACTCGGCTATCGCGGTTGTTCATCACGCCATTATTGCGCTCCTCCAAAGGCTATTTTATGACTGATGCCGTTCTGTTAGGCGAAGGCTTCACCCTGATGTTCCTCGGCATGGGCTTCGTGCTGGCGTTCCTGCTGCTGCTCATTTTCGCCATCCGGGGAATGTCTCTCGCCGTTACCCGTCTGTTCCCTGAGCCGCCTGCCGCGCCCAAAGCGGCGCCTGCGGCCGTCGCGCCCGCCGACGACTTCGCCCGTTTAAAGCCGGCGATTGTCGCCGCCATTCACCACCATCGCCGCCTTAATTCTTAATTCACGGAGGAATTCATGACCGTTGCCATTACCGATGTCGTCCTGCGCGACGCCCACCAGTCCCTGTTCGCCACCCGTCTGCGCCTCGACGATATGCTGCCCGTTGCGGCTGCGCTCGACGACGTCGGCTACCGCTCCCTCGAATGCTGGGGCGGCGCCACTTTTGACGCCTGCATCCGCTTCCTCGGCGAGGACCCGTGGGTCCGCCTGCGCGAGCTGAAAAAGGCGATGCCGAAAACTCCGCTGCAGATGCTGCTGCGCGGCCAGAACCTGCTCGGCTACCGCCACTACGCCGATGACGTAGTGGAGCGCTTTGTCGAGCGCGCCGTCAAAAACGGCATGGACGTCTTCCGCGTCTTTGATGCCATGAACGACCCGCGCAACATGCAGGCCGCCCTGCAGGCGGTCCGCCGCCACGGCGCCCACGCCCAGGGCACCCTCAGCTACACCACCAGCCCGGCGCACACCCTGCAGACCTGGCTCGACCTCACCGAACAGCTGCTGGAGACCGGCGTCGACTCCATCGCCATCAAGGACATGTCCGGCATCCTCACCCCGCATGCCGCCTTTGAGCTGGTCAGCGAAATCAAAAAACGCTATGACGTCACCCTGCACCTGCACTGCCACGCCACCACCGGCATGGCGGAGATGGCGCTGCTGAAGGCCATTGAAGCCGGCGTCGACGGCGTCGATACCGCCATCTCCTCGATGAGCGCCACCTATGGCCACCCGGCCACCGAAGCGCTGGTGGCCACCCTCGCCGGCACGCCGTACGACACCGGCCTCGATATCCACAAGCTGGAGAGCATCGCCGCGTACTTCCGCGAGGTGCGCAAAAAATACCACGCCTTCGAAGGCCAGTTGAAAGGCACCGACAGCCGTATCCTGGTCGCCCAGGTGCCGGGCGGCATGCTCACCAACCTCGAAGGCCAGCTGAAGCAGCAGAGCGCCGCCCACCGTCTGGATGAAGTGCTGGCGGAAATCCCCCGCGTGCGCGAGGACCTCGGCTTCATCCCGCTGGTGACCCCGACCTCGCAGATTGTCGGCACCCAGGCGGTGCTCAACGTGCTGGGCGGCGAACGCTACAAAACCATTGCGAAGGAGACCGCCGGTATCCTGAAAGGCGAATACGGCCACACCCCGGCCCCGGTTAACGCCGCCCTGCAGGTGCGGGTGCTCGATGGCGCCGACGCCGTCACCTGCCGCCCGGCGGATTTACTCAAACCGGAGCTGGCGGAGCTTGAAGCCGACGTCAAACGCCAGGCGCAGGAGAAGGGCATCACGCTTGCCGAAAACGCCATCGACGACGTGCTCACCGTGGCGCTGTTCCCGCAAATCGGCCTGAAGTTCCTCGAAAACCGCCACAACCCGGCGGCCTTTGAGCCGGTGCCGCAGGTGGAAGAAGCCACCTCTGCCGCGCCGGCAAAAGCCGCCGCCTCCGGTATCTACACCGTCGAAGTGGAAGGCAAAGCCTTCGTGGTCAAGGTCAGCGACGGCGGCGACGTCAGTCAGCTCAGAGCCGCTGCGCCGGTAGCCGCTGCTGCCCCGGCCCCGACTGGCGCCGGCACCCCGGTGACCGCGCCGCTGGCGGGCACCATCTGGAAGGTGCTGGCCAGCGAAGGCCAGGCGGTGGCGGAAGGCGAGGTGCTGCTGATTCTGGAAGCCATGAAGATGGAAACCGAAATCCGCGCCGCGCAGGCCGGTACCGTACGCGGTATCGCAGTGAAATCCGGCGATGCGGTGGCGGTCGGCGACACCCTGCTGCAGCTGGCGTAAGGACGAGGAGCGCAAATGGAAAGTCTGAACGCCCTGATTCAGGGCATGGGGCTGATGCACCTGCAGGCCGGCCAGGCCGCGATGCTGCTGGTCAGCCTGCTGCTGCTGTGGCTGGCGATTGCTAAAAAGTTCGAGCCGTTACTGCTGCTGCCGATTGGCTTCGGCGGCCTGCTCTCCAATATCCCGGAGGCCGGGCTGGCGCTGAGCGCGCTGGAAAATCTGCTGGCCCATCACGACCCGGTCCAGCTGGCGGTGATTGCCGCGAAGCTCAACTGCGCGCCGGACGTCCACGCCATCAAGGAAGCGCTGGCGCTGGCCCTGCCGTCGGTACAGGGGCAGATGGAGACACTGGCGGTGGACATGGGCTACTCCTCCGGAGTACTGGCCATCTTCTATAAGGTGGCGATTGGCTCGGGTATCGCGCCGCTGGTGATCTTTATGGGCGTCGGGGCGATGACCGATTTCGGCCCGCTGCTGGCCAACCCGCGCACCCTGCTGCTGGGGGCGGCGGCGCAGTTCGGGATCTTCGCCACCGTGCTCGGGGCACTGACGCTGAACTACTTCGGCTTCATCCACTTCACCCTGCCGCAGGCGGCGGCCATCGGCATCATCGGCGGCGCCGACGGCCCGACGGCTATCTACCTGTCGAGCAAGCTGGCGCCGGAGCTGCTGGGGGCCATCGCGGTGGCCGCCTACTCCTATATGGCGCTGGTGCCGCTGATCCAGCCGCCGATCATGAAGGCGCTGACCAGCGACAAAGAGCGGAAGATCCGCATGGTGCAGCTGCGTACGGTGAGCAAACGCGAGAAGATCCTCTTCCCGGCGGTGCTGTTGCTGCTGGTGGCGCTGCTGCTGCCGGACGCCGCGCCGCTGCTGGGGATGTTCTGCTTCGGCAACCTGATGCGCGAAAGCGGGGTGGTGGATCGGCTGAGCGATACGGTGCAGAACGCGCTGATCAATATCGTCACCATCTTCCTCGGGCTGTCGGTGGGGGCCAAACTGGTGGCGGACAAGTTCCTGCAGCCGCAGACGCTGGGGATCCTGCTGCTGGGGGTGATCGCCTTCTGCGTGGGCACCGCGGCCGGGGTGATCATGGCGAAGCTGATGAACGTGTTCAGTAAACACAAGATCAACCCGCTGATCGGTTCCGCCGGGGTGTCGGCGGTGCCGATGGCGGCGAGGGTATCCAACAAGGTGGGTCTGGAAGCGGACGGGCAGAACTTCCTGCTGATGCACGCGATGGGCCCGAACGTGGCCGGGGTGATCGGCTCGGCGATCGCCGCCGGGGTGATGCTCAAGTACGTGCTGGCGATGTAAACCGGCATCCTTCCCGGATGGCGGCTGGCGCCTTATCCGGGCTACCGGTCCGCTCCGGTTTGTAGCCCCGGTAAGCGCAGCGCCACCGGGGAGAGGTTCCCGGATAGCGGCTGGCGCCTTATCCGGGCTACCGGTCCGCTCCGGTTTGTAGCCCCGGTAAGCGCAGCGCCACCGGGGAGAGGTTCCCGGATGGCGGCTGGCGCCTTATCCGGGCTACCGGTCCGCTCCGGTTTGTAGCCCCGGTAAGCGCAGCGCCACCGGGGAGAGGTTCCCGGATGGCGGCTTGCGCCTTATCCGGGCGACCACACCAGCGCCCGACTCAATGGCTTTTGAGCGGGCGTTTTTCCGAAATTTAATGATCTGTGCGCCAACTGCAGGTACGCAGGCCGCCAAACGAGGAAACTAACTATTTAATGTCTATCGGCCCTATGTACACCCGAAAAATCACCCATTGGTTTGCAAGGCGATCCTTTCAAAACCGCATCTTCCTGCTGATCTTATTTACCTCGACTGTCGTCATGCTGGGCATGTCATGGTATCTGACAGACATTACCGAGGAACGCCTTCATTACCAGGTCGGGCAACGGGCATTAATTCAGGCAATGCAGATTTCGGCAATGCCGGAGCTGGTAGAAGCGGTCCAGAAACGCGATCTCGCCAGAATTAAAGAGCTTATCGACCCCATGCGTTCATTCTCTGACGCCACCTACATCACCGTCGGCGACGCCAACGGGCAGCGTCTTTATCACGTCAACCCTGACGAAATCGGTAAATCAATGGAAGGTGGTGATAGCGATGAGGCGCTGTATAACGCCAAAAGCTATGTCTCGGTACGCAAAGGTTCGCTAGGATCATCGTTACGGGGTAAATCGCCGGTGCAGGACGCCACCGGCAAAGTCATCGGCATCGTGTCGGTCGGTTATACCATTGAACAGTTAGAAAACTGGCTCAGCCTGCAGATAAGCTCGCTACTGATCCCGATGGCGATCATCCTGCTATTGCTGCTGTATTGCGCCCGCCGCTTCTCGTTGCATATCAAAAAGCAGATGCTCAATATGGAGCCCCAGCAGCTATCGCAACTGCTCATCCAGCAAAGCGTGCTCTTTGAATCGGTGTTTGAAGGGCTTATCGCCATAGACTCAAACTATAAAATAACCGCGATAAATCAGACCGCCCGCCGTCTGCTTAATCTGAGCCAGCCAGAGCCGACGCTAATCGGCAAAGGGATCAGCAGCGTTATTTCGCAAGAGGCCTTCTTCTACGATGCGCCTCACGAGAATAAGAAAGACGCGATCGTCACTTTTAATCAGATCAAAGTGATCGCCAGCCGTATGGCGGTGATCTTAAATAATGCGCCCCAGGGATGGGTAATTAGTTTTCGTAGCAAAGATGATATCAATACCCTCAGCCTGCAGCTCAGCCAAGTACAGCAGTACGCCGATAACCTGCGCGCCGTACAGCATGAACACCGTAATTTGATCTCGACTATCGCCGGACTGCTGTTTCTCAAACGCTACGATCACGCATTGGATCTGATTCAGCAACAGTCAGAAAGCCACCAGAAGGTGCTCGATTTTATTGCGCGTAATTTCCAGGATAATCACCTTGCCGGGTTACTGATCGGTAAATATTACCGGGCCAAAGAGCTCGGCCTTGAACTGGTGTTCGACCCATCCTGTTTCGTCGATAAACTTCCCGGCGCGCTTTCGCACAGCGAATGGATCTCGATCGTGGGGAATCTTCTCGACAACGCCTACAATGCCACTTTGCGCCAGCCGCTGGGATCGAAACAGATCGAATGTTTGATTAACAGCGATGGTCATGAACTGATTGTCGAGATCGCCGATCAGGGTTGCGGCATTGACGAGGCGCTACGCGATCGGATCTTCGAACGCGGCGTCACCAGCAGCGCCAGCGGCGATCACGGTATTGGGCTCTGGCTGGTACGCAGTTACGTAGATCAAGCAGGCGGCAGTATCGTCGTCGAAAATAATATTCCTTTTGGCACCATCTTTACTCTTTATATCCCCCTGACCCGAGATGAACATCATGGATAGCATTACTACTCTTATCGTTGAAGACGAACCTATGCTGGCGGAAATCCTGGTGGATACCATCAAACAGTTCCCCCAGTTCAACGTTATCGGCATTGCGGATAAACTGGAAAGCGCAAAAAAAATGCTGCGTCTCTACCAGCCGCAGCTGATCCTGTTAGATAACTTTCTCCCTGATGGCAAGGGATTGGATCTGATTCGCCACGCCGTCAGCACCAACTACAAAGGGCGAATCATTTTTATTACCGCTGATAATCATATGGATACCATCAGTGAAGCCCTGCGTCTGGGGGTATTTGATTACCTGATTAAGCCAGTGCACTATCAACGTTTACAACACACCCTGGAGCGCTTCGCCCGCTACCGCAGTTCGCTGCGTTCAAGCGAACAGGCCAGCCAGACCCACGTCGACGCCCTGTTTAATATTCAGGCTCGCGAGCAAACAGAACCTGCCGGCGCGCCGCTGCGCGGGATCGATGAAAGTACCTTTCATCGCGTGCTGCAGCTGTTCTCCGCCCCGGAAGTGGTGCATACCGCTGACTCTCTGGCTCGCATCCTTGGCAGCAGTAAAACCACCGCCCGCCGCTATCTGGAACAAGGCGTTAAAAACGATTTTCTGGAAGCGGAAATTAGTTATGGCAAAGTCGGCCGACCGGAGCGCATTTATCGCGGCAAACATCCCTATCCGGAGCATGCCTGAAACACTTACTCGAGGTTATAGCTGACGATCATCTGCCCCTTTTTCATTTTCAGCTGGCTGATAACAATATTCCCCAGCGCCGCCAGACTGGCAACATGGGTACCGCCACAGGGATAAGCCGGCAGATCGCCAAATCCCACCGCGCGCAAGCCATTAGCGAAGGTGATGCGGCGCGGTAAATCCTGCTGCTGCCACGCGCTCACCTGCGCCAGCAGTGCGCTGGCTTCCGGTAATACGGCGCCAGCGCCGGCAGCAAACGTAATCCGCCCCTCGCCAGGCCAGTGATGCGCCTTCACCGGCCGCCAGCCAAACTGCTCGCCTGCCAGTCCCAGCAAATGACCGGCTGAGTGCAGACGGGCATGTAGCTGCCGCGCAGAGGCATCGATTCGTATCTTCACCTCGCCCAGCGGCAGCGGCTGCTCAACGATATGCAGTACGCTATCGCCGCGTGTAGCGACCGTCATTACGACCTGCTCGTCGATCCAGCCGCTATCCGACGGCTGGCCGCCGCCCTGTGGATGAAACAGCGTACGATCAAGTTCAATGGCGTAACGGCCATCGGCTTCGGCGCGACAGCCGATAATTTGTGCGCACCCTTCGGTGGCGTCGCTGGCGTAATAAACACGTTCAGTCATGGTTGTTCTCCTCTCTGTCAGCACAGTATATTGATAATATTGACAGCGATAATCTCCTCTACAACCAATGCACTTTTGCTCCAAGGGCACAAATGAATTTGAACCTTCTACCTGACCTCGCCCTCTTTGTACAAATTGTCGAGCAAGGCAGCTTTTCCGCCGTCGCCCGCCAGAACGGCCTTACCCCCTCCGCCGTGAGCCGCAGCGTCTCGCGGCTGGAGCAGGAGATGAGCTGCAAGCTGCTGCACCGAACCACCCGCAAACTACGGCTGAGCGATGCCGGGAAAGCGGTGTATGAACCTGCGCTTGAAATGCTGGAAGCAGCGCGACAGGCCATGGACTCCGCCGGGAGTACCCAAACGGTGGCTCAGGGCAAACTGACCCTGAGCGTGCCGAAGGCCGTCGGACGCTTTGTCATCCATCCGCTAATGATGAGCTTTTTCAACCAATATCCGCAGGTAGACGTCTGCTTACGGTTGGAAGACCGCGACCTTGATTTTATCGATGACGGCATTGACCTGGCGCTACGCATCACCCATAGCCCCTCCCCTGGCCTGCATGGCAAACCACTGATGCCGATCGCTCATCTCATCTGCGCCACTGAGGAATACTTACAGCGCCACGGAATGCCGCATACCCCACAGGATCTGCGTACGCATAGCTGTATCAGCCTTGGCGAAACGCCCGCCGACGCGCGGTGGAAATTTCGTCGTGAAGGCAAAAGCGAAACGGTGCAGACGCATGGACGCTACGCCGCTAACCACACCGCCGTGCGTCTCGATGCGGTTAAACAGCATCTGGGGATTGGCAGTCTGCCGCTGTTTACCGCCCGCGAAGCGCTGGCAAAAGGTGAAATTGTGCAAGTGCTGGCGGAGTGGGAGTTTATCAGCAGCTACTCTGGCAACCTGTGGCTACTGTGGGCGGGACATAAGCATATGCCCGCCAGAATGCGGGTGATGATTGATTATCTTAGCGAGAAGGTGCCGGCGTTGAACGCAGGCAACACATTGTCAGCCGCCAACTAAAACGCGTTCATATTTTCCAGAAGCTCATCTGCTGACAGCAAAATAGCTGCCAGCAGGGATTGGAATCAATTAATGGCCGTTTATTAATTGATTTTTATTATAATTAATAAGGCCACCGGCTTTGATAATCTCTTGTTCCGATGAGGTTAATTTCTCCATATACAGCGTTATCGGCTGCACCGGGCGATGGTCGCTAACGACAAAAGCGGTGATATCACTTAACTCGCCCTTCAGCGCGCTTTTTATTGCCGGGATATAGATAAAATCGCCGACCTCGAAATCAGGCGCCTCTTTCATCTGCAGCGGCAGCATTCCCCAGTTAATCACATTGGAACGATAGCGCTTGGTCGCGTACTCCTGACAAATATTTGCCAGCCCGCCAAGTACTCGCTGGCAGCTGGCAGCCTGCTCTCGCGCCGAGCCATCACCGGGTTTCACCGCATAGATCATGCTACCGATCTCCGTCTGTGCCGCGGTAATATTTTCCTGACCCGGCAGCAGCCGTATCTGGGAAAATATATTTTCCAGCTGTGGATTTAAACGGCAAAGATCTTCACCATTGACGCGTTGTTGCTCGATGGCGGCAATTTTTTTAGCCCGCTCCACATACTGCGGATCGCGTCGGGAAAGGGTAAATTCCGCCAGGCCTAACGGGTTTGAACGAAACGATGATGTTTCACCTGATGGTATCAGTTCGTCGGTAGTGGTCACCGGATCCATTATTTTTGAAGTAACGGCTAACAGAATATTATCCGTTAACGCATTCATTTCCGGCCAGTCTTTGATATTTGGGCCATAGATCAGCGGTTGCTGCGTAACACCTTTAACGAATCCCTGATAAACCCGGTTTTTATAGGGGGAAACATCAAATTCATATTCCTGAGCTTCGTGCCAACAATCAAGCTCCGCCGCCGAGGTTAACAATCCCCCGTTAGCGGCCGTCGCGGCAATTGAACGCGCATCCATCAGCGCCACCGCTGACATTTGCCCATTACCAGGCTTGGAACCTTCACGGTTCGGAAAGTTACGCGTCGTATGACGGATGCTCAAGCCGTTATGCATCGGGGTATCGCCGGCGCCAAAGCAAGGGCCGCAGAATGCGGTACGAATAATGGCACCCGCGCTCATTAAATCATTGATCATTCCCCGTTTCGTTAACGCCATCAGCACCGGCTGAGAAGAAGGATATACAGAAAGTGAGAAAATATTGTCGCCACAGGAATGATGCCTCAGGGCATTAGCCGCCTGCGCGACGTTGACATAGTTTCCTCCCGCGCAACCAGCAATAATCCCCTGCTGAACGCGTAATTTGCCATTCTCTATTTTGTCCAACAGAGATAGCTTCGCGCGCCCCAGCGAGATTTTCTCAGATTCAATTTCAACTTCGCGTAAAATATCCGGCAAATTCTGATTAAGCGTATCAATTTCATAGACATTGGCAGGGTGAAACGGTAGCGCGATCATCGGCTTGATGGTGCTTAAATCGATCTCAATGCAGCCATCGTAGTAAGCCATCTCTTTGGCTGACAGCGCCCGATAGTCTTTCTCTCTACCATGAAGCCGCAAAAAGT
>ENA-OQNO01001753-OQNO01001753.1-human-gut-metagenome-genome-assembly--contig:-NODE-1753-length-13764-cov-2.975434_pt1 | contig 13764 bp, 7 predicted proteins | sample MGYA00242629_ERZ504880 | MGnify/ENA primary metagenome ERZ504880 (study PRJEB26092, sample SAMD00036377) | human gut metagenome | host: Homo sapiens | study: EMG produced TPA metagenomics assembly of... | reverse complement strand
GGAGGTTCCGGAAAGCTGTTTGTGCTGGACAGTGACTACTGGAATATAACGGGACTCGATGTTGATGGTAAAAAGGTAGCCGGCTCCAGAGGCTTTATGATTCACGGAAGCCACAACATCATTGAACGGTGTCTGATCCACGACACCTCCAGCGACGCGGGCCTGACCATTACGAAGAACAGGGGAAGCCGGACCTTATGGCCGTCCTATAACCTGATACAGAACTGTGAATCCTACCGAAACAGGGACGAGTCCGGCATCAATGCCGACGGCTTTGCATCGAAATCCTGTTCCGGCGACGACAACCGTTTTGTAAACTGTGTTTCCCATGACAACGCAGATGACGGCTGGGATTTATATAACACGCTTCAGGACGGCCCTAACGGAAGGACCATCATCGAGAACTGCGTGGCTTACGGCAACGGCAACAACGGCTTTAAGTTGGGCGGCGAAGGACGCGAAGTGGCCCACGTGCTGAAAAACAGTGTGGCCTTCCACAATAAGCTGGATGGAATCACGGACAACTTCAATCCGGGCGCCCTGAATATACAGAACAACACGAGCTTTGACAACTACAGATTCAATATGATACTGAGACCGAGTCCCTATAAGACGGATGCGGATGGGAATCTGACGGCGGACGGAACGGTGAAGAACAACGCCTCCTACCGCACGGCTGCATTCTCCGCAGGGCTTGACAAGGTCTATGACGACAAGATATCCGCAGTGATCAAGATGAATAACTTCCTGTATGCGGACGGAGAAAACAGCGTCAGCGCTGATAGCTTCGTATCCCTGGACGAGGCAGACTGCTTCTCCTGGAAGGATGGCAGGATAGTTTTCGGTGATTTCTTAAAGATCGCAAAGGGAAGCGAACTGGATCAGGCGGGCGCCGGCGCAAGGCTGTCAGAGGATATGGAAGACGTGACTCTGGAAGAGCTGGTAGCCAATATGGCGGCCGATCCGGATTCCTACACAGCGGATCAGATATTTAACGCAGTGACGGATTACGACGTGGAAACGATCTGTCAGGCAATGAAGAACGACAAAGTCTTTGCTGAAAATCTCTCCATCCTGGAAGAGTCCTACATGGAAAAGAAAGGTATAGAGGTCGTGATTGAAGCAGATGACGCCATTGCAGAGGAGATTGATGCCGGTCTTATGCGCGTGATCGGTGCGGCCTATAATTCCAACGGCGGCAATGTGACCGTCAGGCTTTCAATGCCTGAAAAGGAAGCTGCGGTCGATGGGGACAAATACGACACCGCCCTTCAGGTGGAGATCACCTTACAGGGCGTGACGGGAGCCCTGTCCGTTCCGGTGACACTCGTTATGCCGGTGCCGGAGGGAACCGAAGGGAAAGCGTTCCGTGTGCTGCGCTACCATGGCGGAATCCTGAAAGAAACGATTACGCCGGAGCTTCTGGGCGGCGGCCTGTTCCAGATGACCGTGAAGGAATTCAGCACCTTTGCATTTGTAACGGCAAAATCCGATCCGACGCCGGATCCCGACCCAACCCCGGATCCCGATCCGACACCCGATCCAAATCCAGATCCGGCCCCAGACCCAACCCCGGATCCAGGTTCCGGCCATAAGTCCTCCGGAGGAGGCCAGAGCCAATCGGTAACCAGCGGATTACAGGGTGTCTGGAAGCAGGATGCCCGCGGCTGGTGGTTCCAGAAGAAGAGCGGCGGCTACCCGACGGCCGAGTGGTGTGATATCGCCGGACAGTGGTATTACTTCAACGGAGACGGCTATATGGTGACCGGATGGCAGCAGGTAAACGGCATCTGGTACTACTTAAAGCCGGACGGAGCAATGCTCACAGGCTGGTTATTCACCGGAGACAAGTGGTATTACTTAAATGCAGACGGTTCCATGGCCGCAGGCTGGATCAAGCTGGACGGAAAATGGTACTATCTGAATCAGAATGGGGATATGGAAACGGCTTCCAAAGAGATTGGAGGAAAGGTTTACTCCTTTGATGAAAAAGGGGCCTGCACGAATCCATAAAAGACTTCTGTGAGATCTTTGTAAGATATAGTTTGAAACACCGGTTGGTCTGTGATTAACCGGTGTTTTTTTGCTGTAAAAGCCGTTTTTTTGTCTCTTCTCCTCTGCCTGCCCCCAAAAAAGGTATTTTACACCATAAAACCGCGCATAATGTGACCAGATAGAAAATGGAGGTCTGGCATGAAAAAAATGTACAAGGAATTGTTTTTGTTTAAATGGGCGCTTTTGCTGCTGATCCTGACCGTGATTGGTTCCGTGGCCGCGAATCTCGCGCTGCCCATGTATCTTTCCGAGGTGATCAACACTGCAATCCCGGCGGGAGATAAAGTCCGGATCGTGTCCATCGGGGGAACCATGCTGCTGTTTGTACTGCTGGGAGTCCTGTGCAGCGTGGGAACCGGCTTTTTTGCGTCCCTGGCATCGGTTGGATTTGGAAGAAATGTGCGGAGCCGGATATTCCGAAAGGTGCAGTATTATTCCCAGACGGAATTTGACGGATTCTCCACCTCATCCCTGATTACCAGAACGAATAATGATGTCGTCCAGGTTCAGACCTTTATGAATATGCTTCTGAAGGTCTGTCTGATGGCGCCTATTATGTGTATCGGCGGAGTGGTGCTGGCCCTGGCCAAGAGCGTTACCATGTCGATGATCCTGATCGTGTCCCTTCCGGTCATGATCGCATTTGTCCTGATCATTGCCCGGCTGGCCTCCCCGCTGTCCCGGAAAATGCAGGAAAAGCTGGATGAGATCAATCTGGTCACCAGGGAGAAGCTGACGGGAATCCGTGTGGCCAGAGCCTTTGGAACAGAGCAGTTTGAGGAAGAGCGGTTTAACCGGGTCAATGACGAATTCATGGTCAATACCGTCCGCATGAACAGCGTCATGGGGATCATGATTCCCGGGCTGAGCCTGATTCTGTATGCAACCATGGTCGCCTTAATTGCCTTCGGCGGCTACCAGATCATAAATATTCATACGGCGATCCCTATCGGCGATATCATTGCCGTCATCCAGTACGTAATGCAGATTATGATGTCGGTGATGATGCTGTCCATGATATTTGTCATGTATCCCAGGGCGGCCGTATCCGCGGGAAGAATCAATGAAGTGCTGGACACGGTGCCTGTCGTGGCAGACTGTGACGGAGCGGTGACTGAGACAGGGATAAAGGGATACGTTTCCTTCCGGGATGTGACATTTACCTTTCCCAACGCGGAGGCGCCGGCGCTCGAGCACATATCCTTTGATTCTTCTCCGGGGGAAGTTACGGCCGTGATCGGCTCCACGGGAAGCGGCAAATCCACCCTGATCAACTTAATTCCCCGGTTTTACGACGTACAGGAGGGAGAGATTCTGGTAGACGGGGTAAATGTGAAGGAGATGAGCCTGGAAACACTCCGGGGAAAGATCGGACTGGTGCCCCAGAAGGCGTTTCTCTTCCGGGGAACCATTGCTGAAAATGTGGGATATGGTCAGGAAGAGCCGAACCAGGCAAATGTGGAGCACGCCGTGATGACTGCGCAGTCCTATGATTTTGTGACTGCCAAGGAGGGCGGCTTTGACGCACCCATATCCCAGGGCGGAGCCAATGTATCGGGAGGCCAGCGTCAGCGTCTCGCCATCGCAAGGGCGATTGCCAGAAAACCTGAAATTTATATCTTTGATGACAGCTTTTCCGCGCTGGATTATAAGACAGACGCGGCGCTGAGAAAGGCCCTGCTGTCAGAAGCGAAGGAGGCCACCGTGATTCTGGTGGCACAGAGAGTCAGCACCATTAAAAATGCGGACAGGATCCTGGTGCTGGAAGATGGCCGCTGTGTTGGCCAGGGCAGGCACGAGGAACTGATGAAGAGCTGTGAGGTATACCGGGAGATCGTGTATTCCCAGCTTACCCAGGAGGAGGCAGAGAAAGATGAAGTCTAGTACCCACAATCAAAAAGCGGATTCCGGCGCCATTTTCCGGCGTCTGCTCCGGTTTATGGGCCCTTATCGCAAAGGCCTGACCATCTCCGTAATCTGCATCATCCTCTCCTCCCTCTTCAACAGCTTCGGGCCGTTCGTGCTGGGGCGGGCGACAGATGCGCTGGCTGGGCTTGTGACAGGCGGGGAGCCGGTTTACAGCGAGATACGCAGATTCATCACCATACTGATTCTGTTGGCCTCCATTTATATTTTGTATGCATTTTTCAAGTATATCAGCACGGTTATCCTTGTCCGGGTCTCCCAGAAAACGATCCGTGACTTGAGAAATGATATCGACCGGAAGTTTCAGAAGCTTCCCCTGAACTACTTTGATACGAACTCCTACGGGGATGTGCTCAGCCGCATCACCAACGATGTGGATACCATCTCCAACAGCCTCCAGCAGAGTCTGGAGCAGATCGTAACGGCGGTGACCTCCGTCATCTTCATTCTGGCCATGATGCTCTATATCAGCCCCATGCTGACGCTGATCGGTATCGTGACCGTCCCCCTCGCACTCGTGTTTTCCATGAAAATAGCAGGGGCCTCGCAGAAGTACTTTAAGACCCAGCAGGAGACGCTGGGGGAGATGAATGGATACGTGGAGGAAATGTATACGGGCCATACCATTGTCAGCGCTTACGGTACGGAGGAAGAGACCATCGACGAGTTTTCAGAAACCAACAGAACCCTGTACGACAGCGGATGGAAGTCCCAGTTTATGTCCAGCACCATGATGCCGGTTACCCAGGGAATGGCAAATCTGGGTTACGTGTTCGTCGTGATCGTGGGCGGCTCCTTCGTCATTGACAACCGGATGACCATCGGTATGATTCAGTCCTTTATCCAGTATTTAAGACAGTTTTCACAGCCCATCAACCAGACGGTGCAGATCGCCAACATCCTTCAGTCCACTGCGGCGGCAGCGGCCAGGGTATTCGAGTTCATCGATGAGAGGGAGGAGAGTCCGGATCCGGAACATCCTGTGGTCCCGGATCCTGTGGATGGCTCAGTGGAATTTATCCATGTAAAATTTGGGTATCTGCCGTACCACACCCTGATGCACGATGTGAGCCTGGAAGTGAAGCCAGGAAGCAAGGTGGCTATCGTCGGTCCCACCGGTGCAGGAAAAACCACCCTGATCAATCTGCTGCTGCGCTTCTATGATGTGAACGACGGTGAAATCCGCGTGAGCGGCATAAATATCAGGGAGATGACGCGGAAAGACCTCCGGGCCGTATTCGGCCTGGTTCTTCAGGATACGTGGCTGTTTACCGGCAGCATCATGGAAAATATCCGTTACGGACGACTGGGGGCGGGAGATGAAGAGGTGATGGAAGCGGCCAGGGCGGCCAGAGCAGACTCCTTTATCCACACCTTGCCGGGCGGGTATCATTTCAGGCTGCAGGAGGGGGCGACGAATCTGGCTCAGGGAGAGCGGCAGCTACTGACCATTGCCAGGGCCATCCTCTCGGACAGCCCGATCATGATTCTCGATGAGGCGACCAGCTCCGTCGATACGCGTACAGAGGTCCTGATTCAGGAGGCCATGGCGGTTCTCATGAGGGGCCGCACCAGCTTCGTGATTGCCCACAGACTCTCCACCATCAAGGACGCGGACATGATACTGTATATGGAGGGCGGAGATATCAGGGAGGTGGGAAACCACAGGGAGCTGATGGCCCGGGATGGGCTTTATGCAAAGCTGTATAACAGCCAGTTTGCCAAGGAAAACGGCTAAGGAAAATCGGCTGAGGAGAATCGGGTAAGGAAGCATGACTGCTTCCTTATATCCGAGTGGAAAAGATATGGTTATTCTCCTCGATCCAGTCCGACGCCTTTTCAAACTGGATCACGCCTTCATAGTGTTCTCCATAAATCGGTTTTTCCATTGTGCTGGAGCCGTAGCACGGTGCTTCTAAATCAATCAGCATGATGGCCGGATATGAGAATCCAAGGTATTTCAGCAAGGTATTTAAGCAGTTTACCGGGATGACTCCCAGTGAATACCGGGAGGCGCTGAACAGGCAATAGGATAAGAAATGTGGTTTATTTGTAAGCAAAGACAACAGGTCCGCAAAAAATCAGGCCTGTTGCCTTTTTTATTTTCCTGATCAATGAGCGAGCGCATTTACAGTCTCTGCCCTTCATTTTCCGCCGTGACAGGCAGCATCACCCGGAAGGCTGCGCCGCCGCCTTCCGTTTCATCCACCGAGATCCGGCCGCCGTGGAGCGTAGTCAGCTCTTTGGCGATGGAGAGGCCGAGGCCGAAATGGCGTTTGTCCGTCCTGGAGGTGTCGCCCCGGTAAAAGCGGTCGAAGATATGCGCCCTGACATCGGCGGGAATCCCGCACCCCTGGTCTGCTACGGAGATCGTCATTTCTTTCCCCTTCACCGCGGCGCTTATGGTGATCTTTTTATTGGCCGGTGTATAGGACACGGCGTTGTCCAAAAGGATGGTGAGCAGCTGTTTCAGGCAGGAGGCGTCGCCGGTTACATGGGGAAGCGTCTCTTCCGGCAGGTCCAGGAAAAGCCTGATCTGGCTGTTTTGGCAGACCGGTTCAAAGAGCTCGTAGGTTTCGATGAGAAGCGTATCCATATCCACTGTTTCCTGTTTGATGGACCAGCTGCCGGCGTCTGTGGAGGCGAGAAGCAGCATATCCCCCACAAGCGCCGCCATGCGCCTGCATTCACTCCGTATGTTTTTCAGATACTGGGCCTGCTTTTCCGAACATTCCGCTGATTGCAGGGGAGAGGGACTGTCCGAACCTTCCGCCGACTGTAAGGGAGAGTGACTTGCCGCCACTGCGTCGATGGCGGTGACGCTGGATTCGATGACCGCCAAAGGAGAGCGAAGCTCATGGGAGGCCGAAGCGATGAATTCGTTCTGGCGTTTTCTGCTCATTTCCACCGGTTCCAGGGATTTTCCGACGAAATACCAGCTGACGAAAAAGAGGGCTGCAATCCCCAGAATATCGAACAGCAGGAAGCGCGGCCCCTGACTCCTGATCAGAGAGATACCCGGCGTCCGGTACCCCAGAAGCGTCAGGCTCTGATATCCTTTGGCGGTGGGAAAGACAAGGATTGTGCCGTAATAGGAGTCTCCCTGATCCCCCTTTACCGTGAAGACCGAGCTCTGAATGACCGAGGAGGAGACGGGGCGCACCGCCGGATTGACTTTCTCCTTAAGGGCCTCTTCCCGCGCCCGGTCGATGAGCGTCTGCCGGTCCGTGGCCGGAGCCCAGGACCCGGAATAGAGAAATGGTTCCCGGTTCTCCTCAATATGTATGATCAGCTTTTCTGAAGCCTCGGTCTGGGCCAGCCAGCTTCCGGAAATGGTGGAGCCGTACTGCATACGCGACGCGACGGCTACGATCTGATTCTGGAAGGTCTGCAGGGCGTCCTTTTCCGATACACGGAGGTTGTAGAAGAGGAGTCCTGCGACTACCAGGGTCAGAATGGTTCCCGTGGTTACGGTGTACAACAGGGTCAGTTTTTTGCGAAGCTCTTTAATCATGGAATTCCTCCAGCCGGTAGCCGACGCCATGGACCGTCTGGATTTTTGCATTTCCATGAAGCGCCTTTAAACGCCGGCGTAAAAAATAGATGTAGTTGTCCAGATTGCCTGCCTCCACCTCGGAATCCGGTCCCCACACGTAGGAGAGGATGGCATTTCGCGGAAGCGTACGGCCGGCGTTTCTCATCAGATACTCCAGAAGCGATGACTCCCGGCCGGAGAGGGTAACCGTCTCGGAGGAGGCGCCTTCTCTGGTGAGCTCATGCTTGACTGTGTCCAGGCAGAGGCTGCCGAAGGTCAGATTCGCGGTGTCCGCGGTTCGTCCGGGTCTGCGGGTGACTGCCCGGATCCGTGCCAGGAGTTCCTCCACCGCAAAGGGCTTGACCAGGTAGTCGTCCGCGCCTGCGTCCAGTCCGTCGATTCTGTCGCCCACACCGTCGAGCGCGGTGGTGATGATGACAGGAGTCATGACGGATTTCTGCCGGATGGCCTGTAAGAGGCTTAAACCGTCCAGGCTCGGGAGCATCCGGTCCAGAATCAGCACGTCGTAGGGATACTCCGTCGCGTAGTAGAGGGCGTCGTCGCCCCGGTAACACTGATCGACCTGATATCCCGCCTGCTCTAACTGCATGGCTACCGTGCTGCACAGTATTTTATCATCTTCTACCAGTAAGATTCTCATGTCTGTGATCCCTGCTTTCTTTCTTATTTATATCAGTTGTTTCCTCTATTATAGCAGAGAAATCTCTAAAAAATCTAAAAACCAGCCGTTTCCAGTTTTTTTAGAGATTTCTCTGGTATGATTATTCTAAAGGCAAATCCGGAATGGCAGAAAGGACAAAAAGGGATGGACAGAAAAAAAGGAATGACCGCACGGAAAGCCGCCGCATGGCTCCTGATACTGGCCGCGGTAACTGTGATGGCGGCAGGATGCGGCCCGAAGCCGGGTGGTACGGAGGCGGGCGGGGCGGATGCGCCGACGGCTGATAATGGGGGAGCCGGTGATAACTCCGACGTCCCCAGAGGACGGTATGTGGAGCAGGAACTGGCATTTCCGTTCGATCCATCGACGGAGATGATGGAAGCCATGATGCTTTCTCCGGAAGGAGATCTCCTGGTTCTCACATACAACCAGGAGATGGAAAACAGGATTTACCGGATGGAAGTTACGGGTGAATGGAACATGGATGAAGCCCTCACCGCCAGCATTCCCGAGGGCAGCATGCTTTTAAAGATGAACGGTACGAAGGATGCGGCGTATTACTACCTTACACAGGGGGAAGAGAGATACATCGGAAAGATGGCCTGGGACAGTCAGAAGATGGAGCGGCTTGCAGATCCCGCGTTTGAAAAGGATGGGATCTATAATATCTCCGATTTTCTGGCGGCTGACAGCGGGGCAGTGCTCTTTTCCCTGATGGATGGAAAGACCGTGGTCTGGAAGCCGGAAGACGGGGTGTCCCTCCAGCTGTATCAGAAAAACAGAAACAGCACGCTGAATACCAGCAGCACACTGGTGGGAGATACGTACATAACGGCGGGTGACCTGGGATTTCTGGCTTATGACATGGAGACAGGAAAGGAACTGGAGACGATTCCTTACCAGACGGGGGACTCCGACGCGGAGGGCAGCCTCGCAGCCGGAGAAGGGGACGATATCTACCTGTGCAACGCGGCGGGAATTCACCACATGGCGCTCAGCGGGACGATGTGGGAGACCATCGTGGACGGGAGCCTGAATTCCTTAAGCCTTCCGGGGATTAGAATTAGTAAGATGTGTGTCGGTAAGAACAACGACTTTTTCGTATGGTACGAGAAAGACGAAAATCCCGTTCTTGCACACTATGTATACGATCCGGACACCATTTCCGTTCCGACATCGACGCTGACCGTATACGGTCTTGATCTGTCGGAGAAGTATCTGATCCGCCAGGGAGCCATACGGTTCCAGATGGAAAATCCCGATATTCGTGTCGAGGTGATCGACGGAAGAAAGCAGATGGAAGGGATGATGGATGCGGATATCATCCGAAGCTTAAACGAGGAGCTGCTGACCGGAGCGGGAGCGGACGTTCTCGTACTGGACGGCCTTCCGGGAAAGTCCTATATAGAAAAAGGGATTCTGGAGGATATGAGCGAACTTCTTGCGCCGTTTACAGAGAGTGGGGAAATATACCGGAATCTGACCGGCCATTTCCGGAGAAGCGACGGATCTGTCTACGAGGTGCCAGTGAGGGTCTTATTCCCGGTTGTATATGGGGAGGCCGGGGCCACAGCGAGTTTATCCAGCCTGCAGGCGTATCTGGAGTATCAGGAATCGCCGGGAGCCGGCTCCATAAGTGGAAAGACCGTATATGAAAATATTCTCCGGCGCCTTGCTTTTCTGTATGACCGGGAGCTTTGGGATGACGATGGAAAATTAAAGGAAGAGGAGCTTACAGACCTTCTGGAAGCGGCCATGCGGACCGGAGAGCATTCCGGCGCCCGCGTTCTGTATCCGGAGGACGAGGATAACGGAGCCGGAAAACGGTATAATCTGGTCGCTGAGAACGGGTTTACCACTCCGGACCATCTGGGGATTATGGCGGGAGATAATCAAGCCTCTCTGGAGCTTCCGCGGGAAATGGCGGAGATGAGCCTTTCGTTTGCAGTTATGAGGGAAAAAGGGTATCCGCTTCAATCCGTCAATCATACCTTCTATCCGGAAGAGCGGGTCGCTATTAACCGGAACAGCAGGCAGAAAGAGACGGCGGAACGCTTTGTAACCTTCCTGCTGTCGGAACAGATACAGGGAGAGGACGTGGAGGATGGCTTCCCCGTCACCCGTGCTGGTGTGGAACGATGGAAGCAGCGGCAAATAGTGATGAGCTATGGGACGGGGAACTGGGAGGGCCTTATGATCTATGGGGATTATCCAACGGAATCAGAGCGGAAGCTTTTGCTGGATATGATCCCGGACCTGGATAATCCGGTCGTACCGGATCCCACGGTTCTGTCCATTATGGCGGAAGAATCGGAAGGCTATTTCAGCGGGACACAGGATCTCCCGGCCGCTGTAAAGGCCATAATAAGCAAGGTGACGCTCTATCGGGCGGAGACAGAATAAAGATATGGTTTGATTTATGCAGGAGTGAATTGAGAGAAAGGAATAAAAGAAGATGAAAAACAGTCACTTGATTCAGAGAGCCGCGGCTCTGGCTCTGGCCGCAGTCATGGCAGTCATGACCGCCGGATGCGGCGCAAAGGAACAGAAGGATGGCGCCGCAGAGGGGGCAAAGGACAGTACAAAACAAGCAGGGACTGCGGACCCGGGAACCGCGGACGTCGCAAAGGGGCGTTACGTGGAGCAGGAGGTTGCATATCCGTTTGAAGCTGGAACAGAACGTGTTGTGGATATCATCCAGGACCAGAACGGGGAGCTGGTGATGTTCACCTTAATCGGCCAGGAAGCGGAAGGAAAAAAGAAGGCCTACCGCTACGACGGTTCCTCCTGGAGCGAAGATACGGCATCTCCGGTGCAGGAGCTTCAGGACAGCGACTATTTAACGTATTCCGCCTACGGCGCGGATGGGACGCTTTATCTGATCTACGCGGATCAGAGTTATAAGGCGCATCTGGTGAAGTTTGCAGAAGGGCAGCCCATGCAGGAGATTTCCGCCGGGATTGAGGATGCCATGGTTCTGCTGAACGGACTGTACGTAAGCGAAGACGGCACTCTGTTCATTCCCTCCGGTGACCAGGTCATCGTCGTCGGTACGGATGGCGTGGTGGAAAAGAAGCTCCCTCAGAGGAATTCCTACAGCAATTTCTGTGACAGCCACACGCTGACAGCTAATAGCTTTATGACTACAGGAGACAGGGGATTTCTCCGGTACGATTTAAAATCGCTGGCGGAGAAGGAAGTGATTCCGTTCCAGACCGACGAGTCAGACGTATCCGGAAGTCTGGCCCGCGGAGAAGGAGATGATTTTTACCTTGCCAATGCCAAAGGGATTCATCACATGGCGGATCAGGGAACGATGTGGGAGACCATTGTGGACGGTTCCCTGAATTCCATGAGCATGCCCAGCGCATACGTAAAACGTCTTCTCGTCGGAAATGACAATGATTTTTACTTATGGTACTCGGAAAGTGAGGAACAGAAACTGGCCCGCTATACGTATGATCCGGAAATGCCGACCATACCGTCGAAAACCCTTACGGTATACGGCTTAAACCTTTCGGAAAACCAGACCGTGAAACAGGCGGCCTCCCTCTTCCAGATGGAGCATCCCGATGTCAGAGTCGAACTGATCGACGGAGCCGGCGAGTCGGGGAGCACCTTAAAATCCGATACGATCCGTTCCTTAAACGCGGAACTGTTAAACGGCAACGGCGCTGACGTGCTGGTGCTGGATGGGCTTCCGATCGAGTCCTATATTGAAAAAGGGGTTCTGGAAGATTTAAGTGATATTATCACTCCCATGGTAAAAGCGGGAGAGCTATACCCCAACATAGCGGAGAGCTTCACCGGTTCCGACGGAAGTGTCTATCAGTACCCGGTACGTGTCGGTATTCCAATTATATACGGAGATGGAACGGCAATGAGCCAGATGGCTGCGATCGGTTCTCTCCGGGCGTGGCAGGAGGCGAATCCGGATAAGGCTCTCTTCCCAAAGACCATCTATGAAAATATTCTGAGGCAGATGATCTGTCTCTACTATCCGGAGCTGGCAGGAAAAGGCGCCGGACAGCTGGATACGGAGAAAGTCAGAATCCTTCTGGAGACCGCGAAGCTGGCGGGAGACGCCAGCGGAAGCAAGGTAGTCTTCGATGAATCGGAAGACGGCGGCCGCGGACGGGTATACAATGCCGCCGATACGAGAGGATTTACTGGTTTAAGCGATTATGGACTGCTGACGAAAAATGCAGAGATCTCTCTGGTGGAACTGGCGGGTATGATGGATGTCATGACTCCTGTTGCAATCGTTGATAAGTATGGTTATCAGATGGAACAGTTTAATGATATCTATTATCCGAAGGGACTTCTGGGAGTCACCAGCTTTGGTAAGGAAAAGGAGACTGCGAGAGAGTTTGTCGCGTTTGCCCTGTCACCGAAGGTTCAGAATGGGGATTTAAATGACGGATTTACTGTGAGTAAGACCGCTTCCGGTGCCTGGATAGAACGGACTTCCACGGTGAGCATCGGTTTCAGCTTTGACGGCGGCGATATGATGAGCGCAGAGTACCCGGATGATAAGAAGAAGGAAGAAATTATGGGAATGCTGGATAAGCTCCATACGCCCATTTCTGTTGACGATATACTGCTGGAGATGATAGTCAGAAAAACAAATGGAGATTTGGAAGGGAAACAGACTGCGGCCGTGGCGGCGGGGCAGTTTGAAAACAAGGCGAAGCTGTATTATGCGGAATAAAACACAGTCGGGCCGTCTGGCACGGAAGGCGTATCTGTTCCTTCTGCCGAGTCTGGCGGGGACAGCCGTGTTTGTCCTGCTCCCGTATGTGGATGTTGTCCGCAGGTCATTTTTCGAGGCGGCAGGAGGGCGTTTCGTCGCCATGCAGAACTATGTGACGGTGGTCGGCAACAGCGCGTTTCGATTGGCATCTTTTAACACACTCCGCTTTCTGGTGATCTGCGTACCGCTTCTGGTGCTGGTGTCACTGTTTTGCTCCATGCTGATCGCGGGATTAAAGGAGGAGGGGACCGTCTTTAAGACGAGTCTCCTCGTTCCGCTTGCCATTCCCGTGGCTTCAATCGTCCTGCTGTGGAAGCTGTTTTTCCATCCACAGGGGATGGTCAACCAGATCACCGCGCTCTTCGGCATGGCGGGGATAGACTGGATCAATGGAGATACGGCCTTCGGCGTGCTGGTCTTTACCTATGTGTGGAAGAATCTGGGATACGATGTGGTTCTGTGGGTGGCGGGTCTGGCGGCCATATCGGATGAGCTTTACGAGGCGGCCAGAGTGGACGGTGCGGGCATCCTGGCACGGTTTTTATACGTGACGCTGCCGGGCCTTTCCAAGACGGCATTTCTGGTGGTATCCCTTTCCGTGTTCAATTCCTTTAAGGTATTCCGGGAAGCGTACTTAATCGCAGGGGAGTATCCCCATGAGAGCATCTATATGCTGCAGCACCTGTTTAACCACTGGTTCGTGACCCTGGATCTCCAGACGATGAGTGCGGCCTCCGTCCTTCTTTTGCTGGTGGTGGCACTGCCGGTTATCACGAAAGGGCTGGCTTCGAGGAGAGGTGCAACATGAAATGG
>ENA-OQNO01001750-OQNO01001750.1-human-gut-metagenome-genome-assembly--contig:-NODE-1750-length-13776-cov-2.869807_pt1 | contig 13776 bp, 12 predicted proteins | sample MGYA00242629_ERZ504880 | MGnify/ENA primary metagenome ERZ504880 (study PRJEB26092, sample SAMD00036377) | human gut metagenome | host: Homo sapiens | study: EMG produced TPA metagenomics assembly of... | reverse complement strand
CATTTTCGACCTCGATACCGGCCACGCGGTCAACGTCGATCGTAAAACCCGTTTCGATGAAGCCTTTAATATCACCGATGGTTATTCCGATATTGCCCAACTGAATGCCGAGTACCGTCTTAACAGCGCCTGGACCGCGCGCTTTGATTACAGTTACAGCCAGGATCACTACAACGATAACCAGGCCAGGGTCATGGCCTATGATTCTGCGACCGGCAACCTGACCCGCCGGGTCGACGGCACGCACGGCTCGACGCAAAAGATGCATTCCACACGCGCCGATCTACAAGGCAATGTGGTCATCGGCGGCTTTTATAATGAACTGCTGACCGGCGTCGCCTATGAGAATTACGATTTGCTGCGTACCGATATGCTGCGTTGTAAGAACGTGAAAGGCTTTAATATTTATCATCCGGTTTCCGGCACTCTCGATACCTGTAATACCGTTTCCGCTGCCGATAGCGATCAGCGACTCAAGCAGGAGAGCTATGCGACCTATCTGCAGGACGCCCTGTATCTGACCGACAACTGGATCGCCGTGGCCGGCGTACGCTACCAGTATTACACCCAGTACGCCGGTAAAGGCCGTCCGTTTAACGTCAATACCGATAGCCGCGATGAGAAATGGACGCCGAAGGCTGGGCTGGTTTACAAGGTAACGCCAAACGTGTCGCTGTTTGCTAACGTCGCCCAGTCGTTTATGCCGCAGTCGTCGATTGCCAGCTATATCGGCGAACTGCCGCCGGAAGAGTCCACCTCTTACGAAGTCGGCGCGAAATTCGACCTTTTAGAGGGTATTACCGCCAATATCGCGTTATTTGATATTCATAAACGTAACGTGCTGTATACCGAAAGTATTGGCGACGAGACGGTGGCGAAGACCGCGGGTAAGGTTCGCTCGCGCGGCGTGGAGGTGGATCTGGCGGGCTCGCTCACCGATAACCTCAGCGTCATCGCCAGCTACGGCTATACCGATGCCAAAGTGCTGGAAGATCCCGATTATGCCGGTAAACCGCTACCGAACGTGCCAAAACATACCGGTTCGCTGTTCCTGACCTATGACATTCATAACGTCTATAACAGCAACACCCTGACCGTTGGCGGCGGCGGCCACGCGGTCAGCAAACGGTCCGGCACCAACGGCGCGGATTATTATCTGCAGGGCTATGCGGTGGCCGACGTCTTCGCGGCCTATAAAATGAAGCTGCAGTATCCGGTAACGCTACAGATGAATGTGAAGAACCTGTTCGATAAGACCTATTACACCTCGTCAATCGGCACCAATAATCTCGGCAACCAGATTGGCGATCCGCGTGAAGTGCAGTTTACGGTGAAAATGGATTTTTAAGCCTTGCCCTGCCCCGGATAGCGGCGCGCTGCGCCTTATCCGGGCTACTTCTCCCCAGCCCCTGCTGCGGGAAAAATACCGGATAACGCATTTGGCTTACCAATCCTCTTCCTGGCCGAGGATACGCAAAATATCCTGCCGATGCTGCAATAACAGTGGATTGTCGCGATGGCGGGGAAACGCCAGAGGAAGCGTAAATTCAGCGATAATGCGCCCCGGCCGCGGCGACATCACCAGTACTCTCTCGCAAAGCAGCAACGCTTCTTCAATATCGTGAGTGACCAGCAGGCTGGTATAACCCTGCTGCTGCCACAGCGCAATCAGCTCGCGCTGCATGCTGATGCGGGTAAGCGAATCCAGCTTACCCAGCGGCTCATCAAGCAACAGTAAACGCGGTTCATTCAGCAACGCGCGCGCCAGCGCCGCACGCTGCGCCATCCCGCCGGAAAGCTGCCGCGGCCACGCCTCGCTGAACGCCTGCAGCCCGATGCGCGAAATCAGCGCGTCGGCCTTCGGCTCCAGCCCCTTTTTCCCCTGCGCCTGCGGCCCCAGCAGCACGTTCTGCCGCACCGTCAGCCACGGATAAAGCGTCGGGTCCTGGAAAACCAGGATCCGTTCCGGCCCCGGCCCGCCCATCTCTGCATCGTCAATCTCAATATGCCCGCTTTGCTGTGGCTCCAGCCCCGCCAGCAGGCGCAGCAGCGTCGATTTACCGCAGCCTGAGGGGCCAAGCAGGGCGACACTCTCGCCTGGGCGCAGCTGCAGGCTGATATTGTCCAGCACCGGCACCGTCTGTTTGCCCAACGTAAAAGCATGATGAAGATGACGTACCGCCACCGCCGCACCGGTCGAAATTGTCTCGGCACTTACCATTGCATCCCTCCGCGCTGCCAGCTCAGCAGCCGATCGCGACTCATAAATAGCCCGCTAATCAGGCCGGAACATAACAACGCCATCACGAATAGCGCCGCGTACATATTCGGATAGGCCGCCCAGCCCTGCGCCCACTGCAGATAAAAACCGATCCCGGATTTGACGCCGACCATTTCGGCGACAATCAGCACCGAAAACGACGCGCCAAGCCCCATAAACAAGCCGACAAACACGTTCGGCAGCGCGGCGGGGATCGCCACGCGCAGGATCAGAAATCGCTGGCTGGCTCCCAGCGTTCGCGCCACGTCATACCACGCTTTATCGATACCGATGACCCCGGACCAGGTCAATACCGTGACCGGGAACCAGGTGCTGAGCGCAATCAAAAACACGCTGGCGCCGAAGCTGGAAGGAAAGATAAACAGGCATAGCGGCAGCAGCGCGGTGGAAGGTACCGGCCCCAGCAGGCGTAAAATTGGATGCACCCAATAACCAATACGCTGAGACCAGCCAATCGCCAGCCCGCTGATAAACCCGCAACTGGTGCCAAGCAGTACTCCGAGCCCGAGCAGCCCCAGCGAATGCAGCAGGCTATCAAGCAGCCGCGGCCAGTCATCGTGCAGCACTTCAATCAGCGCCTGCGGCGGAGCGAAAAACGGCACCGGCAAAAACGCCGTCTTGGCCGTCAGCCCTTCCCATAGCGCGAAGAGCACCGGCAGTAGCGCCAGCCATTTTCCGGCACGCTGCAAACGCGCGCCCCGCTGGCGCCAGTAACGGTAACTCAGCGTCAGTAACAGCAGTCCGCCGCCGAGAGTGAACTGCGCCAGCGCCCACTCCTCGCTAAACGGCCAGCGCCGACCGGCATCGGGCCAGGCCTGCGTGAACAGGCCGCCCAGCAGCCATAGCGCGGCGGCAAGCCCGCCCTCCGTCCAGATCAGAGCGCCGAACCCCGGTCGGGCGAGCGCGCGGTCAGGAGAAAACGTTGACATAAATACTCTCCGCAAACTGATGAGGATCGGTTCCCGGTTTGATGACCTGAACCCGCTGCAGATCCACGGCATACTGCGTCAGCTCTTTAACAAAAGCCTCGCCCACCGCATGATGACCGTGCCCCTGGCCGTGAAGAATGCCGCTCACCTCCGCTTCGTTAGTATTTAGCGCATGGGCGAGAAAAGATTGCGCCACGCTTTCGGGATGCGCGGCGGCATAGCTGTGCGCTTCCAGAATCGCCTGGGTAAGCGCGGCCGCCGCCGGTTTATGATCGCGCGCAAGGGCACCGCTGACGCCCAGCACGCAGCAGCTGAGATTGGCGTAATCGCCGGTAATATTGCTGGCGATTAGCTGATATTTCCCGGTTTCCAGCAGGCGATAGCTAAAGGGCTCGCTGCCGCTAATGGCGGCGATTTCGCGTTTATCCAACGCCACGCTGAGCAGGTCTGCCGGATAGACTTTCCACTGCACATCGCTTATCGGGTCGATGCCGTGGCGTTTCAGCAAGATGGCGAAGAAGTTTTTATCCGGCCCGGCCATATCGGTAACGCCAATGGTTTGCCCTTTCAGACTCTCCAGCGCGCCAAAAGGCGAGTTTTTGGCCGTCAGCAGATTCAGGCAACCGCCGTGCGTTCCGGCGGTAAGTTTGACGTCAAAGCCCTGCTCCAGCGCCTTCAGCCAGCGTAGCGCCATGCCTACCCCGGCGTCGGCCTTGCCGGTGGCAATCGCTTCCAGCAGGACATCCGTCGAGTTACCAAAGTTAACAAACTCAACGTCGAGGTTATATTTACTAAAAATCTTCTGCTGCTCAGCGACGGCGACCGGCGCCAGGCACACTGCGCTTTTGTTAATCGCCAACTTGATTTTATAAGGCTGCGCCAGACGCAGCGCCGGATGTTCATCGCCGCTCGCCATCTCCGCCATATCGTGGGCCCATAGCGGCACATACGCCCCGGCCAGCGCCAGGCCACCGGTAAACTGTAAGAAACGACGACGGGTAAAACGTGTGGTCATCATGGCGCCGCCTCCGCATGAACCGGCGTGACCGGCACGTTAAAGCCGTTATCGAATGTCGGCGTTACATCGAGCTTTGCGCGAATGAGGCCGTTGGCAAGATAAAAGTCCGCCGTCGACTGCTGCTGGGCGACCGTCGGCGCGTCCAGCCGCTGCCACTGCGACTGGCGGTTGGCAAACTGCGCGCGGGCGATCTCCGCCGGGAAGCGAATGATCTCCCCCAGCGTTTTGCCATAGCTATCGAGATTGGCGTAAGCCCAACGCTCGGCGCCGGCCAGTCGGGTAAGATAATCCTGAAGCGCCGCGCGCTTTTGCGGATCCTTCAGCGCATTATCGGTGGCGGCCAGGAAGGTATTACCCGGCAGCAGCCCTTTGCCGCTCACCAGAATCTGCCCTTCAGCGGTTTTCACCAGCTGCGTGGTATAGGGCTCCCAGGTCGCCCAGGCATCTACCGAACCGTTAAGCAGCGCGACTTTTGCATCCACCGGGCCAAGGAATACCCACTGCACTTCCTTCGGCGAAACACCCGCCTGCTCCAGCGCTTTCAGCGCCACAAAATGGCCAATCGATCCTTTCCCGGTGGCAATGCGTTTACCTTTTAAATCCGCCGCGCTTTTTAAAGCGCTGCCGGGAGGTACCAATACAGCGGTCCCCGCCGGGTTGCTCTTATCGACGGCAATCGCTTTTACCGGCGCGCCGTTCGCCAGCGCGAACAACAGCGGCGCATCGCCGATAATCCCCACGTCAACCGCGCCGGCGTTGAGCGCTTCAGCCAGCGGCGCGGCGGCAGGAAACTCGGCCCATTTAATATCGTAAGCGAGGTTTTGCAAGGCGTTAGCGGCCTCCAGTTGTGACCGCATGCCGCCTTTTTGATCGGCAATTCTTAGTGTGATTCTTTCCTGAGCCGCAACATAGCTGCTCAGCGTCAATAGCATTAGCGCCCCGGCTATGCGGGTAAAATGGGGTATGCGCATCTGAATTATCCTTGTTGTTGAAAAGCGTGTTTACCCGCCGCCTGCCACGCGCTGTCGTTCTGCGGCGTATGTACCCGCCCGCACAGGACGTTGCGATAGTGGCGTTCCAGAGGATGTTGCCGACTTAAACCATGATTGCCGGTGAGTTCAAGCGCCAGGTTGACCGCCTGAATGGCGTTGTCGGTGACAGTGACTTTCGCCAGATTGGCCTCAATAGCGGAAAAGCCCAGCTTCGCGGCATTCTCCAGCAGCGCGCGGTTAACCAGCAGCAGCCCTTCGATCTGCCCCACTTTTTCCTGTACCCGCGGCAGGCTGGAAAGCGCTTGCCCAAGATTGCCGGGGACCCGCGCGCCGAGCCACGCGACAAGCCAGTCGCGCGCCGCACGGGCCACGCTATCGTAAATCGCCGCCAGTAGCGCCGTATGACGGTTGGCAAACAGACGAAATTGTTCGGCGTCCGGCGCGGGCGGCTCGTCGGTGGGCCAAACGTCTACCGCGTGCCCGGCGGACACCTGCACGTTTTTCAGCACCACCTCGTGACTGCCGGTGGCCCGCATGCCGAGGTGATCCCAGCTTTTCACTACTCTGATGCCCTCGCTGTCGGCAGGAACCAGCCATCTACCGACCAGCGGCGGGTTGTCGTCGCTGCGCGCCCACAGCGCCAGCCAGCTCAATCCTTCGATACCGGTGGTATAAATTTTGTGGCCGTTAATCAGCCAGCCCCGGCTGTTACGGCTGGCTATCGTTTGCGGCAGGCCGCCGCGCGCCGGAGAGCCCAGATCCGGTTCGACGCGCAGGCTATTGATCAACCCGCCGTTTGTGAGCGCATCATCAAATACGCGCTGGCGTAGCGGCTCTGCCCAGTGCGTATTTTCCGCCAGCCGCAGATGATGCAGATACTGCATGCAGACAATCAGCGCGGTTGCCGGTTCGCCCCAGGCGATGGCGGCGATAGCCTGTTGCAGCTCGGCTAAACTGGCACCAGGTCCGCCGTACTGCTGCGGTACGGCAAGGCTTAAAAATCCGCGTCGGCGCAGAACGTCAATATTGCGATGGGGAAAATCGCCGCTGGCATCAAGGCTGGCCGCCTCTTCCGCCATCAGTTGGCGGATCTCGGCAAGCTGCCGTGGCCAATCTGCGATTGGGCGATGACTCACGATGCACGCTCCGCCACGGCGCGCAGCGCGGCTTTTTCGCGGGTAATCGGCAGCAGCGCTTTGCCATACTCCTGCGCATCGTTCAGCGGATCGAATCCGCGGATCAGGAAGTTACGCACGCCGAGGTCGTAGTAGTCGAGCAGCGCATCGGCAACCTGCTCCGGCGTACCGACCAGCGCGGTGGAGTTGTGGCCGCCGCCCACCAGCTGCGCGATGCCGGTCCACAGGCGTTTATCCACCACCTTGCCCTGCGCCGCCGTAGCCCGCAGACGCTGCGCGCCAACGCTATCGGGCTTGGCTTTAAAGCCCCCTTCACTCTGCGCCGCCCGCTCGGTGGCGACATGCAGAATATGCTCGGCCTTCTCCCAGGCTTCCGCTTCGCTATCGGCGATTATCGGCCGGAACGACACGCTGAAACCGATCTCGCGCTGATGTTTTGCCGCTTCGGCACGTACCCGCTGGATAGTTTCCGCAGTCTGCGCCAGCGACTCCCCCCATAGCGCGAAGACGTTAGCGTGTTTACCGGCAACCGTAATCGCCGCCTCCGACGAGCCACCGAAATAGAGGGGAATATGCGGTTTCTGCAGCGGGCGAATGGCTGACCAGGCCTGTTGCGCCTGATAAAAATCATTATCGATGTCCACCGGCTGTTCGGCGGTCCAGACCTGGCGGATGGTATCGAGGAAGGCGTCGGTGCGCGCATAGCGCTGGTCGTGGTCGAGATAATCGCCGTCACGGCGCTGCTCGGCGTCATTGCCGCCGCTGATGATATGTACCGCCAGCCGGCCGCCAAGCAGATGTTCAAGGGTGGCGAATTTACGCGCGGCGAGAGTTGGCGAGACAAAACCGGGGCGGTGCGCCAGCAGGAAAGCTATCTTTTGCGTCGACAACCCCGCCAGCGCGGTCACCAAAAAGCCGTCGGGTTGATCGGACCAGTGCCCCACCAGCAGGCGGTCAAAACCCGCGGCTTCATGTGTTTGCGCGAAGCGCACAATATAATCACGGTCAAAAATCGGCCCTACCGGGGCGATGGTTTCCGACGACAGGCGGTGGCCGATCATGCCGAGAAACTGAATGCTCATACAGAACTCCTGGTAGCAAGGTAATGAATGGGCCGCGGCGGCGGCGCGTTTTCATTACCCTATACACAGGCACTTAATGAGCGAAATGCATTTTTATCATAACTTAATATGCAGAATAAGCATTTAAAAATTTATAGATATCTTTCAATCAGATGCGTTAAGTTGCTGCACAATTTTTCCGGCAAAAAAAGTTAGCGGCTGGCTCAGATTAGCCAGATTCTGCGCGTTTACCAGCCACAGATGCACTTGCGGCTGAAAATCCGCGAGCGCAAGCGTGGCCACTTCCTCGCGCCACGGGCTGGCGGCCAGCGCGGCGCGAGGCACCAGTCCAAGCCCCAGCCCCTGCGCCACCAGGCTGATTTGCAGCTGGGCGCCGGCGGTCTCGACGTTCAGCGCAAGCCGCAGCCCCTGCGACTGCAGTTCGCGGATTAGCCCGGCCCGCAGGCCGCAGCCGTCGGGATTCAGTACCCAGCCTCGCTGCGCACAGTCGCGCAGCGCCCCGGCGTGCAGTCGCCAGCTTTTCGCCGCGATGACCACGATATCCAGCGGACACAGCAGCCTTCCGCTGTAGCCGTCAGCAAAGCGCTGCTGTTGTGGTCCCATCGCCAACACGCCATCCAGTTCGACGCTCTCCAGCCGTTTTTGCAGCAGCCCGCTCCAGCCACAGGTCACCTGCGGCTCAAGGGCCGGGAACTGCTGGCGTAGCGCGCTCAGCGCCGGCTGGAGGGCGATTTCCGCCACACTCTGCGGCACGCCGAGTCGCAGAACGCCCTGTGGTTCCGCCTCCGGGTCAAGCAGACCGTACAGCTTTTTGGTTTCCCGCTTAATGCTCAGGCACTGCTCATACACCCGATGTCCGGCGGCGGTGAGCGTCAGGGGCCGGGTCTGGCGCTCCAGCAGCGTCACATTGAGGGTTTGCTCCAGACGCTGAAGCCGACGGGTAATGGCCGATTGGGTAATGCCGAGATATTCCGCAGCCTGGTTAAGAGAGGAAAACTGCACGGTAGCCAGCAGGGCATCAATGTCATCGATACGCATATAATCCTTAATGTGATTTTTGCATATTAACATATGCGGAAATTGCATTTTAATTATATTAACGCCTTTGCTAGCGTAATGACCAGTCCCGACAACAGGAAACCACCATGACTGCACCGCGAGTGGAAAAATTACGCCAGTTTATTCAAGACCTTGATGCTCTGCATCGCCAGTTTACCGATGAGGCCACCCTGCTCGACGCCGTCGCCGTGCGCCTGGCTGCGCTGGTGCAAAAAGACGACTGGTTGCCGGAAGAGTACACCCTGCCGCATCCCCACCATTATCAGCAATATTTGCTGCATGCCGATTCCGGCCAACGTTTTTCGATTGTCAGCTTCGTCTGGGGGCCGGGGCAATCGACGCCGATCCACGACCATCGGGTCTGGGGAGCCATCGGTATGTTGCGCGGCGCGGAGGAGAACCAGCGCTACCGACTCGACGAACGCGGTTTACCGATCGCTACTGGTCCTGCTGAACGGCTTTCTCCCGGCAAGGTAGAAAAAGTCTCTTCCCGCGATGGCGATATTCATCGGGTGAGTAACGCGCTCGCTGACCACGTCTCAATCAGTATTCACGTCTACGGCGCTAACATCGGCGGCGTCCGGCGTGCTGTTTATACCGCGGATGGGATCGCCAAACCTTTCGTCTCCGGTTACTCCAACCGTCACTTGCCCAATATCTGGGATCTCTCAAAGGATAATGAATATGCCTGACTACAATTATTGCCAGCCAGCCGAGGTACGCCAGGCGCTAATCGATGGCGCAGAAGTGGCGCTCATCGATGTTCGCGAAGAGGCCGTATTTGCCACTCACCATCCGCTGTTTGCCGCTAATTTGCCGCTCAGCAAGCTGGAGCTGGAGATTTTTCGCCGCGTGCCGCGCCTGACGACGCCGATTACCCTCTACGATAACGGCGAAGGTCTCGCGGAGCAGGCCCTTGAACGGCTGCAACGCTGGGGCTATCAGGATGTCGCGCTACTGGCAGGCGGACTGACGGGCTGGCAGCGCAGTGGCGGCGAGCTCTTTCAGGACGTTAACTCACCGAGCAAAGCGTTCGGCGAGCTGGTAGAGAGCGAGCGCCAGACGCCCTCGTTGAGCGCCGAGGAAGTGAAGGCGCTGATCGAGGGTCCCCAGCCGGTCGTGGTGGTCGACGCGCGGCGTTTCGATGAGTATCAAACGATGAATATTCCCGGCAGCATCAGCGTGCCCGGCGGGGAGCTGGCGTTACGCATCGAAGGCCTGCTGCCGTCGGCGCAAACGACAGTGATCGTTAACTGCGCCGGCCGTACCCGCAGCATTGTCGGTACCCAATCGCTACGTAATGCCGGTTTAGCCAATCCGGTTTACGCGCTGCGCAACGGCACCATCGGCTGGACCTTAGCCGGACTGGAACTCGAGCACGGCCAGCAGCGGCGCTACGACGCCGATTTCCGCGCCTCAGCGCAGCGCGTGGCTGCGGTGACGCAGTTGGCGGAGCGCGCTGGCGTGGCCTTCATTGATGCCCCGACTTTAGCCCGCTGGCAACAGCAGCCGAGCCGCACCACCTATCTGTTTGATGTTCGCAGCCCCGAGGAGTATGCCGCAGGCCATCTGCCGCACAGCGTGAATGCGCCCGGCGGCCAGCTGGTGCAGGAAACCGATCATTATGCCAGCGTACGCGGAGCACGGATTGTGCTGGTCTCCGATGATGAGATACGCGCGCCGATAGCAGCGTCCTGGTTAGCGCAGATGGGCTGGGAAGTGGCGGTTTTACGCGATGTCCGCGTGGAGCAATTGAGCGAACGCGGCGTTCCGCCCGCCAGCGTACCGCCGGCGCCGCAGGCTGAGGAGATAACCCCAGCGCAGTTAGCGGAACAATTGCGTGAACCCGGCACCGTGGTACTGGATTTCACCACCAGCGCTAACTATGTCGCACGGCATATCCCCGGCGCCTGGTGGCTGGCGCGTTCACAGCTGCGTCAGGCGCTTGAGCTCATCCCTCCCGCAAAACGTTACGTTGTCACCTGCGGTAGCAGCCTGCTGGCCCGCTATGCCGTGCCTGAAGTCGCGGCATTGACCGGTAAGCCGGTACAACTATTAAGCGGCGGGACGCTGGCGTGGATTGATGCCGGGCTGGCGCTGGAACAGGGCGAGACGCATCTGGCAACGCCGCGCGGCGATCGCTATCGACGGCCTTATGAAGGAACCGATAACTCCGCTGAGGCAATGCAGGCTTATCTCGACTGGGAGTATGGCCTGGTGGAACAGTTAGCGCGCGATGGTACCCACGGCTTTAAAGTGTTGTAAGTCACAAACCCGGTGGCGACACGGCCACCGGGAATAGCTCACCTATATTGTGAATTAAATTTCCGGGGTGGTTTTAAAGCCAACCAGCATCAGGATCGGCTGCTTCTGCGCCGCTGCGGCGTCAAACTGATAGTGGTTGCCCTGACGGTCGCCGCCGATGTACCAGGAGATCTCGGTTTTCCCTTCCGCCAGTGCCTTACGCACCGCTTTATCGATATCCACCATCCGATACTCACGAGATGAATTGAGATACAGTTGACCATCAGAGTTGTAGCTGCAGGTCGGGCGATGCTTCCAGGTCACGCTCGCCGCGCTCCAGTCATTACTGGCCGGGTAGAAGAAGATCTGATCCGCGCCGTTAGTTTCCACTTTGCCGCCGTACAGACGCAGGCGATATTTAAACAGCGACGCATCCTGATCTTTCGGCAGCGCCGGGATTTTAAACTTCACCAGGGTCAGGGTTTCCGGGTTGCTGGTACGGCCGCCGTTCTTCCAGTTATCGGAAATCTGCAGGCTTCAGGCGCCCCGAAGTTAACATTCGGCTGCGCGCTCTCGACCACCGCGTTTTCTTCCGCCAGCGAGAAGCTATAAGGCACGTTGGTCCCGCAATCCATGCCTTCATTCATACAGTGTTCGGTCATGAAGTGCGCGCCCTCGACCGTCCAGCCGTTCATGAAATCAGCATGGGCGGTATAGATGCTGCCCCACTTCTCTTCACGTTTATCGCCCTTCATGACCGGGTCCATCGACAGCTCAATTTTCGCCGTGTCCAGTGATTTAATCTGCGGCAGCACGTAGGCGACATTCATATTAACCGTCGGGATTTTTACCGGATAGTCGGCCGGGCAGGCGCCGTTGACATCATAGGCGGCGTTGCTGTGACCGTGGCTCGGCTTCAGGTTGACGCCATCTCAGCAGTGGGGGAACTGAATACCGATATTAAACTGCACCGCTTCGCCCGCTTTACGTAGGCCGCAAACCTCACCTGCCTTGTTGCTATAGCCTTTACCGTTGGCGCACAGGAAGGTTATCCGTGAGCTCGGCGCGGAGCCGTGGTGGTCGCCAGCCAGCAGCTCTAACCCCGACGGGAAAGGATGCAGCGGATACTGTTCGACTTTGGTCGCCTGATAATAGGTTTTCTGATAAGCCGGAGTGACAATTTGTCCATCCGGCAACTTCATTGACGGCGCCCAATAGGCAGAACTATCGGCCTTGTTATCACAGGTGGTTTCCGGCTGCGCGCGCAGGGTTTGATAAGTTGAGACCGCGTCGGTGTGGGTATTGCCGAAGAAATCATGCCACATCGCCTGATTTGGCATACCGAACATCATAATCGCGTCGTCGCCAAGAGTGTGGCTGTAACCGCATACCGCCTGGGCTTGCGGTCCTGCATGGGCGGAAAAAGCGCTGGCGGCCAGCAGCGGGGTCAGGGCCAGTACAACTGAGTTAACTTTCATTTTACGATCCTCCTTGTTTGAAGGACCGTAGAGATAGCAAGCGTGCGCCAATGTTACACATCAGCAAACATCATTTTATCTCATTCGCGCATAATCCATGAATACTGGAAGGTTTTCGCCGCCGGAAAATGGGTGCGCCGACGGTACGAGCCGAGCGCCTGCGGCGTGCAGTAGGTACAGCTTCCCAGCCATTCGGTATTTTCCGCCGCCACCCCGGCCTGTTGCAGCACCCGCTGCGCCAGCGCGCGGAGATCGAACCACAGATTATCGTTCCCGGTCGCCTGCGCTTGCCCGGTTTCTGGCGGGGCGAGGCGCTGATGAAACAGCTCGTCATTGTACCGTTTTGCCAGCTTGCCCGCCGGCATGGTCAACAGCAACTGATAAAACTCGGCCGAAACCTCATAGCAGCAGGCGTGAATGTGCGGCCCGCAGACCACCACAACGTCTTCTATCGCCACCTGATGCTGGCGAAATAGCGCCAGGCTGTTTTCGATAATGCCGCTGGCCGCTCCTCGCCAGCCGGCATGCACGCTGCAAACATAGCGCCCATCCCGCGAGGCCATTAACAGCGGTAAACAGTCGGCGGTGACGACGCCGACCTTTTGCCCACGCAGAGCCGTAAATACAGCATCGGCATGCGGCCGCTCTGCCTGCGGCCCCTGATAATGATGAACAACATTGCCGTGCACCAGCTTAACCGGCGCCATTTCGCTGTACGGAAAAGCGGCGGTTTCGTGCACATCGAGAAAAGCGTAACGAATACCGGGGATATCACTTAATAAGCGGGATGGATAAGACATAACGGCGCATGAATGGATTGGTGGTGGATTTACCGTAGGTCAAAGCCGCTCGATACGCAAGATGTGGATGCTTTGTTCCCGGTATCGCTATATAATTTAATATATATCGCTTATTCTTATCCAATCGGGTTAATCCATGTCACCACACCGTTTACTTTTGGCGCTAACGTTGTTCAGCGCCAGCCTGTTCACCAGCCAGGCCTTTGCCGACCGCACCGTCACCGACCAACTGGGCCGCCAGGTTACGCTGCCGGACCACATCACCCGCGCGGTCGTCCTGCAGCACCAGACGCTAAATCTCCTGGTCCAGTTAAATGCCGGCGACGATATCGTCGGCGTGTTAAGCAGCTGGAAAAAACAGCTCGGGCCGCAGTTTGTCCGCTTTATGCCCGCTATTGAAAATCTGCCGACGCCGGGCGATTTAACTCAGGTCAATATCGAAAGCCTGCTGGCGCTGCATCCGCAGGTGGTGTTCGTCGCCAATTACGCGCCGCAGGCGATGATCCAGCAGATCCAAAACGCCGGGGTTCCGGTCGTCGCGATATCCCTGCGTCAGGACGCGGCGGGCGAGAAAAACAAAATGAACCCGACGATGGCCAATGAAGAGCAGGCCTATAACGACGGGCTTAAACAGGGGATCCGCCTGATTGGCGAAGTCGTCGAACGCCAAAAACAGGCCGAAGCGCAGATTGATTACACCTTTGCGGCGAGGGCAGAAGCTCACGATCCGGACGCCGGTATTCCTGACCGCCAACGG
>ENA-OQNO01001749-OQNO01001749.1-human-gut-metagenome-genome-assembly--contig:-NODE-1749-length-13779-cov-2.019045_pt1 | contig 13779 bp, 14 predicted proteins | sample MGYA00242629_ERZ504880 | MGnify/ENA primary metagenome ERZ504880 (study PRJEB26092, sample SAMD00036377) | human gut metagenome | host: Homo sapiens | study: EMG produced TPA metagenomics assembly of... | reverse complement strand
CCGACTGCCATGCACCACTGCATATAGAGCCATCCGGAAATCTGTAATTCCAGATATTGTCTTTTTTTACCCAGCCTACTGTATCTGTGGTTCCGGACTTTGCCGAAGGATTTTTTGTCTGCTGGCCTTTACCATCTGATACATACCGGTCTGTAATGGAAAGCTCCCCGGATTCTATCCATTCACTTTTTCCACCATATTTTTTTTGTGAATCCGTTCCTGGTACCGTGCGCACCTTAAAGGTATACTCTCCTGTTTTTGTCATATATGGATAAAAATTATACTGAACCGCACTGGTCTGGGAGACGCTGTAAACTTTCGTGTTTCCTCTGTAAAGCTGCACTTCGTAATAACCGGATGTGTTATCCGGCTTTTCCCATTTAGCCTGTCCCAGGCTTTTTTCATTCCACCAGGCATCTTCCGGAGCAGCATAGTCTCCTTTGATCCCTTTTACCCGCAGGGTAACTACCAGTTCATCTCCATCTCGTCTGGCAGACACAAATGTGCCCCCACTGATCTTTACATTCGCTTTTTTATAGCTGGAAACAAAATAATCTTCACTGACATCTTCCGGTTCCAGGGTGACTTTCATCTGAGGTTCTTCAGAAGCCTTCAGTTCATTGGAGCTTTTGTCTGTCCATTCTGCCTCGGAAACGCTGTATTTACTTCCGCCTGCATCTACTGCTACTTCCCCATCTGAAACCGTGGTCGTTTCCAATTTTATATCCGGAAGCTTGCTGCCTGCTTCCAGCTTGGATGTAACACGGATATTTACTGTTTTTATCTCTTTTGCTGCTGCAAAAGCATCTATCTTTCCCCATTGGAACAGCAAAACTCCTGAAAGGAGGAGCAGAAGCATTTTATGTCTGTGTCTGAACTTTCTGTCAGGTATTTTCGGATTTTGTTTCATTCTCTTTTTCCTCCGATGACGGCACATATCCTAAAAAATAAATGTAGATTTCTATGATCGCCTGATATAATTCTTCCGGCACAGCCGCTCCCAGCTGTAATCTGCTTAAAAGAGTTGCAAGGGAATCATCCTCATAAACCGGAACCCCAGACTTTCTGGCTGCTTCCGTGATCTTTTCTGCCATATATCCCATTCCGGAAGCAACGATCACCGGGGCGCTGTCCTTTTCCGGTGAATATTGAAGTGCAACTGCTTTTTGTTCTAATAACCGCTCAAACGCTGACATTAATTCCATTCTCCTTTTTTCTAATCTTTGGGAAAACATCCAGGAGACGGTAATGAGCTTTTCTTTCCTGTACCTGCATCATTTTCACGCGCATCCCGTTTCTGGTACATATTTCCTGAAGCTTTGCCTGTATCTCTCCGGCACCGGCAGAAAGATTTTTCGGAACTCCCAGCTCCATGGATATTTTATGATCCTGGAGATCTGCCAGAAGCTGGAAATCTCCCAATCCCCTGATCTCAAAGTCCACCAGAAGGCGTATTTTCCTGCCTCCATCTTTTTCTTCTTCTTTTTTCTCTGCATCCGGATCGATCCAAAATTCAGATACTGCCTCTTTTCCCTGATATTGAAAAGGAAGGACAAAATGATTAACAGACATATATACGCTTTCGTTTACCAGCATTCCACGCATCAGCTGGTAAAAATCCTGTACCTGTTCCAGCCCGGCTTCTCCTTTTGCTCCTCTTTCCACAAGTGAGCCAAAGAGATCTCCATAAATATTTCCTTTTTTTCCTTCCTGGCCGGTAAGTACAGCATACAGTTCTTCAGGCTCTGTTTCAAAAAAACGTTTAAAATCCCTATTAACTGCCATTTGTTCAAAAAGGCTCCTGAGAAGGGCACTGCTTCCGTTTTCATAACGTGCCCCATAAAGGATCAGCTGGATCACGCTGCTTCTTACACTGCCATAATCATGGGTACGGGAAATATATTTTGAAAGAAAGGGAACCAGCTTCTGAAACAGAACCTGGGCATTTTCTTTCGTTTCCCCATTTTCTGCCTTCCAGTCCAGCTGATCCAGAATTGATGCATATTCCTGTCTTGCAGAGGTGTAAAGCATTCCTTTTATTTCATCTGTCAGTTCCTGCATCTGCCCTAAAAGATGCTCACCGCTGGAATAATTGTTGAATACCTGAAGGAATTTGAGGGCTGTTTCCTGCAGGCCTCTGTTTCCTTCCTGCTGCAAAAGAGTTCTCAGGTTTTCAAAGAAAGTACCGGAAAATTTTGTCTGTCCCTGCATTTTTAAAAAATCCAGCAGCTGGCCAGAATCTTCAAAACTGGCAGAATCCAGCAGCTGCTGCACCATTTTACCCAGACCTTCATCACCTTTAGCGATAAAGGCTCCATCCCGGAACAGGATCCGGCCCAGGGAATCCTTTATTTCATTTTCCTGCCCCAGCTTCTGAAGAAAGTCAGTATAATTTCCATTATAATTGCGGACGCTGAAGCCACTTTCATTTTCCTGGTCACCAGCGGTACCGCTTTTCTGTCCATCTGCCCGCACTACACGAGATGGGTCAGAAGGATTCTGGATCTGGGAACTGTTCAGCGCGCTTTGCTGCTCCTGGCCTGTATGGACATTTCTATTATCTATATATGTAGAAGGATCTGTTACCTGTAATATATTAGACATGTTTTATCCCTTTTCTTTTTGATTCTATATATTATGATGTTGGGGTCAAAAGATTTTGACCCCTCTGATACCGAATTACCCTGCATGCTTCCATATGTATATTTAATCGGCGTTTTCCCGTTTTTTATAATTATTATTTTTCTTATATTTTCAAGAAAAAAGGCGATAATTTACATAGATATAGATTCAGTAAGCATGTGAAAATCACAGGATACTTTTGTGGTCCTGCCGTTTTATTTTAAGGTGAGGAGTAATTGTATGAAAATTCAAGATTCTATCCAGGAGCAAATACACATGGAACATGTATCAATGAGACAATGCAATATTGCTTTGTCTGATAATATTTCTGCAAAACCGGCTGATCTTGACCGGGCCAGTTTTGAATACACCGAAGGTATTTCGGCTGATGAAACACTTTTTGCACGATCTCTGGCTCACAGCATTACAGAAGATGTCTGCCGCGAGAAAGGCGTTTCCGTTGACAAGGTTGCCCAATTAAAAAAACAGGTTGAGGAAGGAACCTACGAACCGGATCCCATGGCCATTGCAAGGGCCATGTATAATCTATGAGGGCGCCTGAAAGCCTGATCCCGGTATTAGAACAGCTGTGTACTGTATTAGAACAGCTATGCCAGGTTGAGGCTGATAAACTAACCGTTATTTCAGCTGATCATCCCGATCAGCTGGAATCTCTTTTAAATGATGAAAACATGCTTTTGCTGCAGCTGCGCGGACTAGATAAAAAACGGAGTGATCTTCTTCGCAGGTCGGGTCTTGAGGGTCTTACTTTCCGCCAGATCTTGATGCAGGAGGACAGCGAGGAGGCTGTGGCACTTCTCTCTCCGATCCTGGAACGGTTATCCATCCAGGCTGAAAAGCTGAAAAAAGTAAAAGGTGGCACAGACCGTCTGATCCGGATCCGCATGAAGCAGTTAGAACAGCGCCTTGCCGGTGCGAAGCAGAGCGATCCTCATGTTTATGACAAATATGTCTGATAAAACTGTGGGGACTGCAGGATATTTATATTTCGGAGGTAATAATACTTTATGGTAAGAGCAACTTTTTCCGGTTTTAATACCGCTCTGTCCGCTCTCCAGGCCAACCAGAAACGTCTGGATATTACAGGACAGAATTTGTCAAATATGAATACTGCCGGATATACCAGGCAGCAGTTAGAGGCATCCAGCCTTAATTATACGAATCCTGTTTCCCATTATTCTAATGGGAATGAAACTGCAGTAGGCTTTGGGGTAAGCATGGACCGGGTCTCGCAGATCAGAGATCCTTATCTGGATATCCAATACCGCAGCCAGTCTGCTGACTGCAGCTATACCAATCGTTTACAGACTGCCCTTAATTCCCTGTCAAAGGTACTGGACGAAACAACCATTTCCGGCATCCGTCAGGCATTTGATGATGTCCAGTCTACCCTTACAAGCATGCAGGATCCTGCAAAGGTATCCGATCCCATCTATGAAAGTGAGCTGCGAACTAAAATGCAGTCTGTATGTAATCTTTTTAACCAGGCATCCAGACAGATCACACAGGCCGAACAGAATGAATTTCAAAGGCTCACAGGGGAAGGCAGCAGTGAACAGGGCGATGTGCAGAAGATCAATGACATCCTCCGCCAGATCGGCGACCTGAACGTGCAGATCAAACGTAACCAGGTTGCCGGTCATCCTTCTCTGGAACTGCAGGATGAACGAAATCTTCTTCTGGATGAGCTTTCCGGTTATATTCCTGTTGAAACAAGATATTACAAGGATGATGCCCATTCCGGGAATAACGCCTATGACTATGATGCAAATGGTGCTGTGATCGGCAAGAAGGATTGGCCTGATGACCTGGAAGTGAGCATGAATTATATTGATGCCCAGGGAAAGAGCCAGAAGCTGATCCTGGTAAACGGATCTGACCTTGGTGCTGACGGTCTCACAAAAAACTACGGTCAGTTAAGTGTGTTAAACCGCGATCACCAGCCAGCTGCTTCTGTTTCTGATCCTGCAAACATTTCCATCAAGTTTGAAAAAGCCCCCAGCTATCAAGTGAATGGACAGGCAGCTGCAGATGTATACGCAGAGTTAAAAGGGATCCATTTTGAAGGCGGCTCTCTTCAGGCAAGCCTGGATATGCTCCAGAAAACAGGTACCGGCAATGTGATAAATGGATCTACTGCTGTGGATGATGTCCGTGGATACCAGTATTACTCAGGAAAACTGGATCAGTTAGCTTTAACTTTCGCAAATTCCATGAATGACATAAACAATGGCAAAAACCACACGGATAAGAATCTTTTATCTAATTCCACCAATGACTCAACAACTGGTATAACAGCCGGAAATATCGGTATCAGCAAAGGCTGGACCAGTGGAACGATCCATATTTCTACAGACGGCACCAACCGCACAGATACAATCCTTGATATGATCGCAGCTATGAAGGATACCAAGAAATTGAACGGAAAAACATTTGCTGATTATATGAATAACCTTTCCACCCAGCTGGCATCTGATTCCAGCTCCAACCAGACTGCATTAAAGACGGGCACAACTGTTTTAAACAGTATCCAGGACTCCAGAGACTCTCTTTCCGGTGTCAGCCTGGATGAAGAAGCAACCAATATGATGGCCTACGTTTCAGCCTATAATGCTGCTTCCCGTCTGATGACTGCCCTTGATGAAGTGTTGAATACCCTGATCAGTAATACTGGTGCATAAATATAAGGAGGATTAATAAATTATGAGAGTTGTACGTTCATCTGTTTACCGCAGGTATACTTCTTCTTTAAATGATCTTCAAAGCAATCTGAATAAAAGCATGAACAAGGTTTCTACCGGCGCTGCTTATGAAACAGCTGCTGATAATCCTCTTGCTTATTATCAGGGAAAGAAAATGGATCATTTATATCAGGATGCAAAGAGTAAAAGTTCTATTTTAGGTGATATTAAAAACCGTCTGTACCAACAGGAGCAGGGCGCAAGGGATATCCAGAAAACTTTAAGCAACAGTAAGACTTCCATGCAGTATGTGCTGGATTCCTCCCATAACAGCTCAAAAACTTCTGTCCAGACAAAAAGAGATGCTCTTCTTCAGGATGTGCAGAGCATGGTCAGCAATCTGAACAGCCAGTATCAGGATTTTTATATTTACGGCGGAAATGATATTACAACAGCTCCGTTTTCTTTAAGCGGAGATGGAAAAACCCTTACTTATACCCATGAGTATTCAGACGGTACCACAAAGACGGTCAATATGACCATGGCTTATGATAAAGATAAAAATACTTACAGTTATAATTTAAGCGATGATGACCTGAACAACCTTGTGACAGCTATGAGAGAACAAGGCCGGGTAGATATCGGTTATGGCGATATTTCCAACCGCCAGTCTCTTTTAGATACCTATACCGGAGGACTTAATATGCTAACGGGGCTTACTTCAGATTCCTTAAATGCCATGTCTGATGCGGATGCAAAGGATGCGATCAAAGCTGCCCTGGAAACAACTCCTGTGGCACTTCTCAGCCGTTCGGTTATGGCCTGTGATAATTATATCAATGATACTACGACCGTTGATCAATTTACAGATACTATGGGCAGTGTACTTAAAGATGCAGCTAATACAGAGCATACCATCAGCACCATTTACAGCGACCTTGGCAATAAATATTCCCTGGTAGAAACTACAAAAACCCGTCTTGATACTTTAAGCGACAACCTGACAGAGGAATACAAAGACATTCTTGGAGCTGATCCTTATGAGGCCATTACAGAAATGTTCTCTTACCAGTACTCCTATTCTGCTGCTTTAAAAATGGGGTCAAACCTGATGCAGTCATCTCTTTTTGATTTTATAAAATGATACCGGTACATTGTTTACAAAAAACAAGCAAAAAATAATTTTCTATTTTCAGGTCAGAAGAAGGTGAAAATGTATGAAACCTGTGATTGAAGCAAATTTTAAACCTTTTGAATCTGTCCGTTTCCGTCAAAATGCCAGTCTGGTTTCAAAGGACCAGCTGGCAGCAAGACAACATCAGGCGATTTCCCAATACCGCCTAAAAGTACGTCAGGCTCAAAATTACGGGATCAGTTCTCCGGAAAGCATGATCTGTATCCAGGATATCAGACAAGCTTTTGATCTCCAGGATACTGTCCAAAGAGTACATGGCACAGCAAACATTTCTGGATCAGGAAACAGCTTTTGTGATCCATTTTCTGGCAGCCCTGACAATAACGGACTGTATACACTTCAGAGAGGAGAATTTGAATTTCGTGTGGCATCTGGCAATCTGGAATACGTACCAGCCTTGGAAATGACCATCATAACCTCTTATCCAAAAGTAGAGTTTGTGTATACCGGCACCCCCAATTATGTTCCACCAAAAAAAGAGCCAGATCCCCCTGCTCTTAATCTTACCATATAAAAACTGACCCCCGGAGGCTTATACAATCATGAAGATTGATACAAAATATTACGGCGAGATGGATTATACCAAAGATGAACTGGTTGTATTTCCAGATGGTTTATTTGGTTTTTCCCAGTACCATGACTATCTTCCCCTCTCTATGGAGGAGGATGACAGCTCCATGCTGATACTCCAGTCTGTAGACGAACCGTATGTGGCATTTTTCCTCATTGATGCAGCCACACTCTTTCCTTCTTATTCACCGGTTCTTCTACCGGAAGAATTATCCTTTCTGGAAGTAGATTCCAGTGATGAATTATCCTATTATGTCATATGCACTGTAAAGAAGGATTATCTGGATGGAACCGTCAACTTGAAATGTCCTCTTGCCATTAATCCGGATACCCGCAAAGGGATCCAGGTGATCTTATCCAACGCTGACTATGATTACCGCCATACCTTACGTTCTCTTCTTGGTAAAGAGATAAAGGAACAGGACACTAAAAAGGAGGTAAATAGCCATGCTGATACTGAAGCGGAAAAAAAATGACAGTATCCTGATCGGGAATGACATACGCATCACTGTACTTGATTGCGACAATGGATCTGTCAGCCTGGCTATAAATGCCCCGAAGCATATTTCTATTTTGCGGGAAGAATTGACAGAAGCAGAACGCAGCAACCTGGATGCCTTATTATCTGATACAGATTCACTGCGCTCTATTGAAAAAGGACTGAATTCTTATATGAAGAAATAGACCATAAGCTTAATGACCCGCAAACGGGTGAATACTGATAAAATGACTCTTATCTGCTATACAAAATATCATATAGCTCTTTCAGCTGCCGGCGTACGAGAGAAAAAAACTCTCTCAGACGCCGGTAAAATAATGCTCTTTTTTCCATGCGGTTTTCCCGCTCTTCTTCTTTTAATATGTCTGATCTAAGATCCAGCGCCTGTTCATCTGTTTCCGGCCCAAATTTCCCCGTCATGCCATAGAATACATTTTTCTCCAGTATATCAAATACCTGTAGTTCTTCTTCCTTTGTCTCCATGCTGGCACATTCTTCCCGTGTTCCAAACCACATATAGCTTAAATGCAGAAGCTTCTGCGCCAGTATATTTACTTTAAATTCCTTTAGCCGGTTCTCAAGCTCCTGAAACTGGTCTTCTTCTGCTGCTTTTCTGTAAAATACATATAAGTCTGTCAGATGGCGTATCTGCAGATGTCCTGTTACATATAGGTAAGCAGACTGGATCATCAGATAGACTAGCTGGTCTATGGCATTCCATTCATAAATGTAGTTACCATTTTCTTTCAGGAAAACACGCTGGAGCAGCTTTTCCATCCCCCTCTGGTATACCTGGGTTTTAAAAGGAAAGGTATGATAGATCTCCACAGAAAAGCGACCTGGTATACGCATCTTTTCACCCACTCCCGGATAGAGAGTATCCGTTTCGTAGCCTATATTGACCAGATAGCCTTTTGCAAAAAGATAATCTTCCGGGTCAAGAAAAAAAAGCTTCAGAGAGCTTTCCCCCGCCATTTCCTCTCTTGGATACAGCTGTCTGCGGCTGCTGGAGGAAAGGACGAGTACCGGGATTTTTTTTAATTCCAGAAGGACCAGTATCTCCCGTTCTCCTTCTGTGCAGCTTTCGTTGAATTTCAGAGTATCACTGTAGCGCTCATAAAAGCGTGTTTTCCACCGTTCCGGTATTTTTTCATTATTTCCCAGGATTGCAAGATAGATCAGGTTTGAAATTTTATTATAATCTGCAACCCGGAACAGCCTTTCCCAGTCCAGATTTCCATGAAGCGGCTTTAAATCATCCTGGCGCATAACAGATGCAGCCATATTTACCAGTATGCGGCCTTCATAAAAGTTTTGATTTTCCATTTAACTTCACCTGTTTTTTGATATTCTTCTGTTAAGTCCCCCATCGATCCTGCGTATCTTATCTAAAAGCTTTTCTGTGCGGCAACGCAGATCTTCAATACGCTTCTCCAGCATTTTTTCCCGCTCTGTCTTTCCTTTAAAACAGCTTTTTACATTCTTTAATGGACCTTTAGCCAGATCTCGTAGATACCGGGCCTGAAGGCTGTTTCCCACAGTCTGCAGGATGATCTGTTCTTCACAGTCTGCATGGCGCTGCAGCTGTTCTCCCCTCATATCTAAAAGAAGAGAAGCGGAGACTGTGTCGCCGCGCTCCACTGCCTCCGCCAGTTCTTCCGTCAGACTACAAACTTCTCTTAATATATTATATCTCCTTTGAAGATATACCAAAATTGTTTCCAAGTCTGCGCTCATATATTCTCCTTTAACTGAAAACACTTCGTTCTCTCACAATATGCTGATCGCCGGAAATCTTTCCTGCCTGGTTAAATGCATCTCTTAATTCAGAAAGTATGTGGCTGATCCTTGGAATCTCTTCTGCCCTGCGTTCCCTTCCTGCTTTAACACGGCTGATATCATAGATCAGGTACTCATAGATACGTTTCAGATCCTTGCTGATGGGATACTGCATATCCAGTATCTGTATTAAATACCGGACGATCCGTCCTGTTCTTTCGAGACATTCTTCAAAAGTCTCATATTTTTTATCCTCAAGTGCGATTTGTGCCATTTTCAGACGCTTCACTGCTTCATCATACAATAAAAGCAACAACTCCAGATTGCTCATAGAATAGATCGTACTTTCCTTGTACTGCTTAAACTTCTCATACATGTTTCCTTACCCCCATCAGCCACCTAACTGTGACAGGTAGCTGGACTGTGAATTCATCTGATTGATCAGCCTTTCCATCTGCGTAAACTGACTGATATAACGGTCCTGCTCAGTTGACAGCTGGGACTGCAGGTTTGTGATGGTTTCCTGCATATCCTTTAATTCTTTATAAATACTGTTGTTAGTCAGGGTCAGGCTTAGTTTTTCAGATCCTGCCTCTTCAATAAGCACACCATAGGAATTTCCATTCTTGCTTGCATATCTGGTGGCATAAGTAGAAAGAGTACTGTCTATGGTGTTTACAATACCATGCGTGCCTGTGAACAGGTCTGATACCTTTTCCGGATCACTGTCCATGGCAGTTTTAAACTTTTCTTCATCAAATACGATCTTTCCACCTGCCGTGTAATCATCTGAGAAGGAAATTCCGATCTTTTCAAGATCGTCATAAGAAACACCGTTTATCATCATTGAAGAGAAAATGCCCTGGGTAGCATTATCCAGGTCTTTTAAAGCGCTGCTGTTGTACAGAATACCCTCTTTTGCCTTATCCTCCCAGTTTTTAATGGAGGTTTCATTCATTTCATTTTTCTGGTCATCTGTCAGAGGCTTATAATTACTGTCCGGCTTGGTTGTTACCTGGGTGCGGACCTCATCGATCATGGCATTATAAGCTTCAATAAATTTTTTTACAGTCTCCGTCACCTTTTCTGTATCTGCTGAAGCAGTAAAGCTGACACCGCCTTCTGCTGTTGCAGAGCCTGTATTAAATGTATTAGTGGCTCTAATATCCAGACCGTCAATGGAGAAGGTATTGCTGCTGCTGGTAATGGTGGTCTTTACACCATTATAGAGAATACTCATCTCACCATCTGTGCCATCTTGGCTTCCATTCTCATCACCGCCGAAAATGAGATTTGCTGCATCATCTTTTTTATTGTTTGGATTGTCTGGATCTGGACCAAGGGTAATCTTACGGCCCTTACCTTTTTCATTGGAAGAAAGAACAAATTTATTTTCACTGCCCAGATAGGTGGCAGTTACTCCTGCATCTTTATTATTATTGATCGCAGTAAGCAGTCCGTCTACTGTGGTATCTGCAGTAATATTATCTATTTTTGCACCATTGACTGTAAAGTTTTTTAATGCGTCGTTTAATTCCTCTTTTGTATTGTATTTTCCCAATCCCAGCTTGTCCCTGTTCTCCCACAGGCTGCTTCCTGTACTGATCTTGTTTGACTGGGTAGATGTGATACCCAGGGCATTCTGGAGTTCCTTTGAGTCTGCGGATATCTGTAATGTCTGTTTGTTGTCTTTTGCAGTAAACGTCAGGCTGCCATTTTGACCCTCACCTACAGTAATCTTTCCTGAACCGAAGGCTTTATCCAGCTTATTCTGTAAGCTATCCTTAAAAGCTTTAAAATCTTTTATCTCTTCCTTATCGCCGATCAGTTCAATATTCTTTGTCTGTCCGCCATAAGAAACAGAAATTGATTTTCCCTTAAGATAGCCGGAAAGGGGCTGCTTTGTTATAGCTGCAGCCTCGAATGAAGATTTATTTGAAGATGCGTTAAATTCATCAAGTGAAATGCCGTTATCTATATCATCCTGATTCATCTTGCCGGAATTAAAGCCAAGACTCTTTAAAGCAGATGATGTTTCCCTGATCACACAGCTTTTTCCTTTATCGGTAATACTGTCTGTCTGACTGATCTGGATCTGATCACCATTCAGTGTAAATTTAATGCCGCTCTTTCCATCTTTTCCGAGAAATCCCTGGGAATCAAGGGCTTCATTCAGCTGTTCTACTATCTTGTCAGAACTAGCCGTATAATCAATGGTAACTGTCTCTGTTTTTCCACCGTCCACCTTTTTTTCATAACTGGTGGGGAACGTAAAGGTTGCTTCCGGTGTGAATTTCTTATCTGTAATACTGTAGGTTCCAAATGTCAGCTTCGTTCCGGAAAGATTGGAGGTCTTTATTTCTTTATTGCTAAAATCAGACGCGCTGATGCCGCCTAAGGTAATAGCTGAATCTGTTTTCTTTTCGCCGGAGATCAATGTGGCAGATGTTGCTAATTTGTTTACTCCCAGAACTGATACTCTGGATGCAGTGTCTGCGTCTCCTGTCGCTGATATATATTTTGTATAGTCAGGATCTCCCTGTACACTGACCTGGTTTTTTGCAAAGAAATCACTGTTTTTTAAGCTCTTTGTTGCTGAATAGCTAAGGTAATTGTCCTGAAGATCTATGATCTTATTGCTGATAGAACGATATGCATCCCGCTTCCATTCCAGTTTGGTCATAGCCTGTTTCTTGGCTGTGATCTTGGATGTTGTTCTTGCTGTCATCTGTTCGATCAGTGCATCCCTGTCAATACCGGAAGCTAAACCACCAAATCCTCTTAAAGCTGTATTTCCAAGACTGCTGCTTGTACTTGATACACTTGACATATCTGCTGCTCCTTTCAGTCATGTGATGTTGCGGTGTACATAAAATGCACCGCTTCTGTTTACTTTATCCCTGTGATCCTATAGATTCTATAATAAATATTTCGGCACAGCATGAAAATTTATAAGATATGGCGTGGACGTTCTTTTACATCCATACAGGCTCTTATGGACTGGCTTATAATAGCAACACGGAATTTATTGTTGTAATAAGTTAACAGCATCGGAACTGACGTATTATCTGCTACAATATATTTTGGAGGCAGCCTGGTAAGCATCAGCGCTTTTACATCTGCCTGACAGCGGCTGCAGGTACAGGTGCCATTGCTTTTTAAGGCGTCAAGGATCAGTTCCGGAGTAAGGATCTCATCCATAATGTTTACGACCCGGTAACCTGGACGAGCTTCCTGCTTCTGCTCTTCCTGTGATCCCGGCTCTTCCTGAGATTCCGGCTCTTCCTGAGATCCCGGCTCTTTAGTTTTTTCCTGTACAGGTGTCCCGACCTTTATTTGGGGCTGCTCTTCGGACTGTTCTGGCTGTTCCTGCGTTTGTTTTGTCTGCTCCTGGGGCTGTTCTGGCTGTTCTTCTGCATATTTTTCTTCCTGTTCTTTTTCCAGCTCACGGATCAGATTCTTCTGAATCTCTTCTGCCAGCTTTCCTTCTTCTCTTGGATCAACTACAGTCACATTAGCGGAAGGCACTCTTACCGGTTCTTCAGCAGCTGATCCTTCCTGCTGTGTTTCACCGGAAGCTGAAGAAGACGGCTGTGTTTCGCCAGAAGACGCAACGGGCGGCTGTGAACCTGTGATAAGGTTCAGCACATGTGAGGTTTTATTTGTTTTTTTTGCCATATTATTTCTCCCTGAAACCTATGATCTTTTCTACCTCATCTAAAAACTTTACATAATCCTTTACAGCTGATGCTCTCGGACTGTACTCAAAAATACTTTCTCCATGGGCCGGTGCTTCTGCAATAGCCACTCCGGACCTTATTTTTGTGTCAAATACCCGGGTTTCCAGCTGCGCGGCCAGCTGCCCGGCCATTTCCAATACATCCCTGCAAAGACATGTTCTTGAATTAAAGCGGTTTAGCAGGATACCCATGATCTTAAGGCCGGGATTGATCTGTATGCGGACAGATTCTACTGTTTCCTTTAACTGTGACAGACCAACCAGACTGAGGATATCCGATGCCATTGGTATAATAAGATAATCAGAAACTGCATATGCGTTAACTGTGAGAAGATTTAAGGCAGGGGGTGTATCGATCACAATATAGTCATAAAAATCCATAACGGGTTTTAAAACATTTTTTAAAATAGATTCTTTTTCTTCTCCCGGATTATACTCCAGACCACTGCTGCTTAATGTAATATCAGAAGGAAGGATATCGATCCCTTCTGTGCGGCTGATAGCCTTTTGTATGGATACATCTCCTTTTAATACATCCAGTATAGTAGATCCTCCTTCGGTATCCAGACCAAGGCAGAATCCAAGATTTCCCTGGGGATCCAGGTCTATACACAGAACCTTTTTACCTGCCATCGAAAATCCTGCAGCCAGCGCTGCTGATGTTGTGGTCTTT
>ENA-OQNO01001739-OQNO01001739.1-human-gut-metagenome-genome-assembly--contig:-NODE-1739-length-13833-cov-3.528163_pt1 | contig 13833 bp, 6 predicted proteins | sample MGYA00242629_ERZ504880 | MGnify/ENA primary metagenome ERZ504880 (study PRJEB26092, sample SAMD00036377) | human gut metagenome | host: Homo sapiens | study: EMG produced TPA metagenomics assembly of... | reverse complement strand
GCGTGGATTATTCCAGGAATTATCTGACGCATGGCGATTTGCTGAATGGCGGTACCTTGAGGTTTGATATGGGTAGCCAGCCTAATATGAAGAGAGGTACGCAGCCGGAAGATTATCCTTATTCTTTCTCGAATGAACTGAAGAAGTAAAGAATAGTAATAATATAGTAAGAAAAGGGTTGCCTCGAAAATAAGTTGATATATCATTTTGTTATTTACTATCTGTATTATAGGTGTTTTTCTTGAATCAGGTGGAAATAATTATTTACTTCGTTAGTAATCTTGAGCAAAATGATATATCAACTTGTTTTCGGGGTAACTCTTTTTTTTAGGATTAATGATAAAAAAGATACTTTTTCAGTAAGTGTATTTTCATTGTCTGTTGTTTTATATAGGAATGCGAGAGAATGAATCTCTCGAAGTAATTTATTGTATAACCTATAAATTGTGTTTATGAAAGACAATTATGCTTTTCGGAGTTCGACGTTCATGCGGGCTTTATTAGTTTTGTTGTTCATGGCAGTTTCTATCCAGTGGGGCTTTGCCCAGTTAAACCTGAATGTGTCTCGCGGCACATTGGGGACAGTCATTGAACAAATCAAGTCTCAATCCAAGTATCAATTTTTTTATGACGACAAACTGGCTGCGTTGCCGGTAGAAAACGTCAAAGTGAACAATGCGTCTATAGAAGATGCTTTGAATGTTATTCTCAAAGGGAAAGACATTTCCTATAAAGTGGAGGATAACATCGTTTATCTTTCTGAAAAGTCTGCTGCTCCTCAAGAGGGCAACCAACAAGGGAAAGAACGGACGATTACCGGAGTCGTGTCAGATGACATGGGACCTCTGATTGGTGTGAATGTATTGATAAAAGGTACCAGCAACGGGTGTATTACCGACCTCGACGGTAACTTTACGCTGACCACTACGGAGGCGAATCCGGTGATTGTATTCTCTTATATCGGTTATACTACGCAGGAAATCCCCGTGAAAGGTAATGCGCCGATTAATGTAATGATGGCCGGAGATACCCAACAGCTTGAAGAAGTTGTGGTTACTGCACTCGGTATCAAGCGTTCGGAAAAGGCATTGTCCTACAATGTACAGCAGGTGAATACAGATGCCATTACTTCCAATAAAGATGCCAACTTTGTGAACTCATTGAGTGGTAAGGTAGCGGGTGTGAACATCAATGCTTCTTCATCCGGTGTAGGTGGTGTATCAAAGGTAGTGATGCGTGGTACGAAATCTATCATGCAGTCTTCCAATGCACTTTATGTAATTGACGGTGTGCCTATTTTCTCTGGCCGTGGTACTGCCGGAGGTAAGGAGTTCGACTCCCAGGGATCTTCAGAACCGATTGCCGATATCAACCCGGAAGACATCGAGTCAATGTCAGTCCTGACTGGTGCCGCCGCTGCAGCCTTGTATGGTTCGGAAGCTGCCAACGGTGCCATTGTCATTACTACAAAGAAAGGTAAAGAAGGTAAGGTGAGCCTTACTGTCAGCAGTAATACTGAATTCACCAATCCGTTTGTGATGCCGAGCTTCCAAAACCGTTACGGTACGGGAACCGGTGGTGTGATGAGCACTTCAGGAGCCATGAGCTGGGGAGCGCCTTTGTCTGCAGCCAATAACTACAATTACAGCCCGAGAGATGATTATTTCCAGACGGGTATTGTAGGAACAGAGAGCATTTCTTTGTCAACCGGTACAGAGAAAAACCAGACGTATGCATCGGCTGCTGCTGTAAACTCCAAGGGTATTGTTCCCAACAACAAATACAACCGTTACAACTTTACGGTACGTAACACCACTACTTTCCTGGACGACAAGATGACTCTGGATTTCGGTGCAAGCTATATTCTGCAGAATGACCAGAACATGACGAACCAGGGTACTTACAACAACCCGTTGGTGGGTGCTTATTTGTTCCCGCGCAGCAACGACTGGTCTGATATCAGCATGTATGAGCGCTATGACGCTGCCCGTAAAATTTATACGCAATACTGGCCGGTAGGTGACGAAGGTATGGTAATGCAGAATCCTTATTGGATTAACTACCGCAATCTGCGCCAGAACAAGAAGGACCGCTATATGCTGAATGCCGGTTTGAGCTATAAGATTCTGGACTGGCTGACTGTTTCAGGACGTGTACGTTTGGATAACTCCAACAATGATTATACAGAAAAGTTCTATGCTTCTACCAATACACAGCTCACCGAGAGCTCTTCACGAGGTCTTTATGGTATTACCAAGACGCAGGACAAACAGTTGTATGCAGACTTCCTGGTGAGTATCAACAAATATTTCGGTGAAGATTGGTCACTCCAGGCCAACGTCGGTGGTTCATTCTCCGATATACGTTCGGATGCAATGAAAACACGTGGTCCGATTGCTGATGGTGGCGATGCCTTCAGCGGCGAATCGGTAGGTTTGACCAACTACTTTGCCATCCAGAACCTGAGTGCCAGCAAGACACAGCGTTTGCAGGAAGGATGGCGTGAACAGACCCAGTCTCTCTTCGCTTCGGCTGAGCTTGGTTACAAGAACACTTACTTCTTGACGCTGACCGGACGTAACGACTGGCCTTCACAGCTGGCAGGTCCCAACTCCAACAGCAAATCATTCTTCTATCCTTCAGTCGGTGGTTCTGTTGTACTGTCTGAGTTAATGCCTAACTTGAACAAAGATTATCTTTCTTTTATAAAGGTTCGTGGTTCATGGGCATCTGTTGGTAGTGCTTTCTCCAGATATTTGGCTAATCCCCACTATGAATGGAATTCAAGTTCCGGCCAGTGGAGTATCACGACCCAATATCCGTTGTACAATTTGAAACCTGAACGTACCAATTCTTGGGAAATCGGTTTGAACATGCGTTTCCTCAAGAACTTTGAATTGGACGTGACATATTACAATGCCAAGACTATGAACCAGACATTCAACCCGCAGTTGCCTGTCAGCGGTTGGTCGGCTATGTATATCCAGACTGGTGCCGTACGTAACTCCGGTATTGAGTTGTCGCTGAATTACAAGAATACCTGGAAAGATTTTACATGGGATACCGGTATAACCTTCTCCAGTAACAAGAATAAAATCCTGACTTTGGCAGACAATGCCATCAATCCCGTTACCGGTGAGCTGTTCTCTTTGAGCACGTTGAATATGGGTGGCTTAGGTGATGCCCGCTTCTTGCTGAAAGAAGGTGGGAGCATGGGTGACCTTTACTCACTGCGAGATATGAAACGTGATGCCAATGGACAGATTTTTGTGGACCAAAATGGAACGGTTGCTACGGAAGCCATAACGGACCCGGATAAATACATCAAGTTGGGAAGCGTACTTCCTAAAGGTAATTTGGCTTGGCGTAATAACTTCATTTGGAAGAATTTCACAGCAGGTTTCTTGATTTCAGCCCGTTTGGGTGGTGTGGTTTACTCACGTACACAAGCTATGTTGGACTATTACGGTGTGTCCGAGGCTTCTGCCGATGCACGTGATTTAGGTTACGTGTTGGTGAATGGTAGAGATAAGGTAAACCCCGAAACATGGTACGGTGTAGTAGGTAGCGGCACGTCTGTTCCCCAATACTACACTTATTCTGCTACCAATGTTCGTCTGCAGGAAGTATCTTTGGGTTACACCATCCCCAGAAAGTTGTTGAATGATGTGTGCGATATCAAGGTTTCGTTGGTAGGCCGCAACTTGTGGATGATTTACAGCAAGGCTCCTTTCGATCCCGAAAGTGTAGCTTCTACCGATAACTTTTATCAGGGAATAGACTATTTCATGATGCCGGCTTTGCGTAACATCGGCTTTAGCTTGAGCTTTAAATTTTAATACCAAACGATATGAAAAAGAAAAATATTATAAATAAATTGATTGTTGCTCCGTTGGTTATGGGCTTTATGTCCTGTACCGGCAATTATATGGATATCAACTCCAATCCTTATCAACCGGGTGATTTGACTCCGGATGATTATGCACTGGGTTCTGCCATGAGTAACTTGGCAAGTACGGTTATCTCATCAGATGTCAATACGGCACAGTTTACTGATTGTTTGTTGGGTGGACCGTTGGGAGGTTATTTTGCCGATTCAAATGCCGGCTGGTCCAATACAATATCCAATTTTAATGCTACAAATGACTGGACGCGTGTGTTCTTGATAAGTGACCGTATCATTTCAACACTTTACGGTAACTTGAGCACAGTGAAACAAGTATCGGAGAATACCAATAATCCGGTTCCTTATGCCATTGCTCAAATCATAAAGGTTGCTGCCATGAGTCGCGTGACTGATGCGTATGGTCCTATTCCTTATTCTAAAATCGGTCAGGATGGCAAGATTACCATTCCTTATGATACGCAGGAAGAAGTATATAACGCATTCTTCAAGGAACTGGACGAATCCATCGAGGTGCTGACTGAAAACAGAAATGCGGCGTTGGTTGCTTCTGCAGATTTCGTGTACAGTGGTAATGTACAGAAGTGGGTGAAGTTTGCCAATTCATTGAAACTGCGTTTGGCTATCCGTATTGCCAATGTAAGCCCTGCTAAGGCTAAAGAAATGGCTGAAAGTGCAGTGAATCACGAGTTGGGTCTGATTGAAACAAATGCAGACAATGCTACATGGAAGTATTTCGGTACAATTAGCAATCCGTTGTTTGTGGCAGTACGTTACAATGAAGAAGCTTCAGGTGGTGATACCCATCCTGCTGCCGACATCATCTGCTACATGAACGGTTACAACGACAATCGTCGTGCCAGCTATTTTGAGGAATCAAAATGGCCTGGAGAGACTTATGTAGGATTACGTCGCGGTATCAACCTCAGTAAGATGAAAGAGTATTTCATCAATTATTCGCGTGTGAAGATTTCCTCTTCTGATCCCGTGCTTTGGATGAATGCGGCAGAAGTTGCCTTCTTGCGTGCTGAAGCCACTGCAATCTATGGTTTCAACATGAAAGGAACCGCTGCTGATTTTTATGAACAAGGTGTCCGTCTCTCTTTCGAACAGTGGGGAGCTACCGGTGTAGACAGCTATCTGGCTGATGAAAGCAGTGTACCTGCTCTTTACAAAGATCCCGCCGGTCTTAATACTTATGAAAAGAACCTTTCAGCCATTACTGTCAAGTGGAATGAAGGGGCATCCAAGGAAGAAAAACAGGAACGTATCATTACCCAGAAGTGGATTGCGAATTGGCCGTTAGGTAACGAAGCTTGGGCTGACTATCGCCGTACAGGCTATCCCAAACTGTTGCCTGCAACCAGTGAAGGTAACTTGAGTGGTGGAATTGTTGATAGCGAGAAAGGTGCACGCCGTATGCCTTATCCTTCTGAAGAATATACAAGTAATACTGAAAACGTGCAAGAGGCAGTAAACAGCTATCTGGGTGGACCGGACAACATGGCTACTGACGTATGGTGGGCACGCAAATAATAACAATAAATGCTGAATAATTATGAAATTATATAAGAAATCATTCAAAGGAATCGCGCTGGCAGCTTTTTCCGTATTGGCATTGTCTGCCTGCTCCGACTGGACGGATTCAGAGAGTATTAAACTGAAAGAACCCGGAATCGACGAACAGTCTCCCGAACTGTATGCCAAGTATCTGAAGAACTTGCAGGAATACAAGAATTCTGACCATAAGATTGTATACGGCTGGTTTGATAATAGTGAGAAAGTTCCTTTCAGCCGCGGGCAGCACATGTCGGATGTTCCCGACAGCCTGGACGTAATTATCGCAACTACTCCCGATTTGGCGGAATTCGAATTGGAAGATATTGCAAATGTACATGAGAAGGGAACGAAAGTATTCTATTCCATCAGCTATGACAATATCTTGAAGGAACATACCGACAAGGTGAAAGAAGGAACAGAAACATCTGCATTCTCGGCTTATCTGTCGGCTGAGCTGAACAGACTGATAGCTCTTGAAGCACCTTTCGACGGTATTGTAGCCGAGTATCGTGGTAGCAATCCTATCTACATGTCCGAAGCCGACAAGGCTGAAGCAAAGGCAAATCAGGATACTTTCTTCGGTGTGATATCCAACTGGAAGAGTGCCAATTCAGGTAAGCAACTGGTGTTCCAGGGGTATCCTGCCAACCTGATAGGCCAGTCTGTGCTCTCTTCTTGTGACCATATCATCTTGATTACAAATGATGCCACGGATGTTGCCCAACTGGGGATAGAAGCGCTTCAGGCCTTGATGGCAGACGGTGTTCCGGCTGACCGCTTCATTGTATCGGCATCTACCGTCTCTCTGGATACAACAGATAAGACTACCGGATATTACAATGCTTTGAGAGCTCTGTCGGAAGCTGCTTATTGGGTGACAGAACCGTCTGCAGAGTTTACAAAAGCTGGTCTGGCTATTGAGAACATGCAGAATGATTATTACAATGCTACCAATACCTATCAATACGTGAGAGAAGCTATCAATATTATGAATCCTGCTCCTAAAAAATAAAAGAATATCATGAAACTGAAAAGTATATATTTAGTATCGATGGCATTATTGGCAGGTGTATTTGCTGCTTGTAATGATAATGACGTTGAGAATTTCGATAATCAGGTGTATATCAACGGCTCGGCGATGACCAGTACTGTGTTGTTGAAAAACACTGTTTCCGATACGGAAGGTTCATTCCGGATTTCAATGGCCCGTCCTGAATCGCAGGATATAACTATTGCCTTGAAGGCGGACCCTTCACTGGTAGCTACTTATAACGCTACCTATTATGACACAGCCGAGGCTCTGCCGGAAAACTATTATACGGTAGAAACTCCGCAGGCTACCATTTTGGCCGGTGCTGTCATTTCAGACGACATCACTGTCAGCTTCAAGAACTTGACGGAGCTGGACCGTGAGAAGGTATATGTATTGCCGGTTACGGTAGACCAGGCAAGCATCGGAGTCTTGAAGAGCTCCGGTACCATGTACTACGTGCTGAAGGGTGCCGCATTGATTAATACGGTTCCTGATATTACCAAGAATCTGGTTTACGTAACTTGGACCAATCCAGATGTAGCCAATAATATGAATAAGCTGACGGCAGAAGCGTTGATTCGTGTAAGCAAGTTTGACAAGATGCTGACTTCCATTATGGGTATCGAAGGTAAGTTCCTGCTCCGCATCGGTGATGCCGGAATTCCTCAAAACCAGTTGCAGGTGGCTACAAGTAGCGGCAATGTGACCGATGAGAGTCTGGTTATTCCGACAAACGAATGGACACATATCGCTGTGACCTACGATGCGGATGCAAAAACAGTTATAATCTACATCAATGGTAAGAATATGCTGGAGACTACTTTGGACTGCGGAGTCGTGAACTGGGGCCAGACCATGACCGATGAAGGTAACGGATTCTGGATTGGCCATTCATACAATCGTGACCGTTGGTTGGAAGGTAATATCTCAGAGGTGCGTATCTGGAACAAGGTGTTGACATCAGCAGAAATCAATGCAAAGGACCACTTCTACCAGGTAGAGCCGGATGCTGACGGACTGGTTTCTTACTGGAAGTTCGATGAGGGTGCCGGTACTGCCATTCACGATTATAGCGGAAATGAGAACAATGCTACTGCAGTGGAGTCACTGACTTGGACTGCTGTGGAACTGCCCGCCAAATAATTTAGTTATACCTTAATTCAAATAAAAAGATATTGATTATGAAATATATGAATCATGTAAAATCAGGCTTGCTGGCAATGGCCTTTGCATGTGCAGGAATATGCTTTACCGGTTGTGAAGATGATGTTGTCATCAACACCGGCAACAGTGACAAGCTGGATACTGTGGATGGCGTGTATGGCTATGTAAAGTCTGCCGCCGGTGCACGTGAACTTACTCCGATTTCTGTTTTTGGCGACAAGGTTGCTACCGGACATCTCTATTTTGAACTGAGCAAAGCTGCAGAGCAGGATGTTACTGTGACCTTCAAAGTGGACGAAGACGTTTTGGAGGCTTACAATAAGAAGAATGGAACAAGCTATAAAATGTATCCCGCCGATAAGCTGAGTTTGGCGAACGGTGGAACTGCCACTATCAAGGCGGGCGAACAGAAGTCGGCTTCTGTGGAACTGAATATCAATGCCGGAGGCACAATCGGACAGACTTATGCTGTTGCCGTTTCTGCATCTGCCAATAACGGTGTGGAAGTTTCTACAAACAATCAGGAATATATTTACTTGGTAAAGCCTTTGGCTGCTATTCCTGAGAGTATCAGTAAGGGTGATATACTTACACATTGCTTTGTGGAAGTAAATGACGAGAACATCTTGAATATGGGTGAATATACTATGAAGAGCGACGGAAAGCCTTTCTTTGATGTTGTCAGCATTTTTGCAGCTAACATCAATGTGGATAGCAAGACTGGTCGCGTTCATGTTTTCTGCAATGACCAGGTTTCTTTCTTGCTGAGAAATGCGGATAAGTTCATCCGTCCTTTGCAGGCTAAAGGCATTAAGGTGGTGATGACTATTCTTGGTAACCATGACGAGGCAGGTATGGGCAACCTTTCGGAAGCTGCTGCCAAAGACTTTGCTAAGGAACTGAAAGCCTACTTGGATATTTATGGTTTGGATGGCATTGACTTTGATGATGAGTACACCAGTTATAATAACTCCAATCCCAGTCCCGGCTTCGAAAAACGTTCACGTGCCAACTTCGCGCGCTTGGTTTACGAATGCCGCCAAGTGTTTGGCAAAAAGTTGATTGGTGTGTATGAATATGGTTCTCTCGACTCTCCCGACGGCGAGGTAGAAGGTGTGAAAGTAGGTGATATTGTGGATTATATGACCTACGGTTATTACCAGAATCAGAATCCTAATGGAGCCTTTGGCCGTGAAGAGTCTCATTTTGAGAACCTGCCCAAATCCAAGTATGCTCCGTTACCCTGGAAGATTAATGATGAGCTGAACGGAGGCTGGAGCGGATTTGACAAAAGCAAATTCCAAAAAGTGAAGGATGAAGGTTATGGTATTCAGATGTTCTACAACCCCAAACCACTGATGTATCAGTATTACGTGTTGCTTTCGGAAATAAGTGAGGTGCTCTTTGATGATGGAGTGGAATGGAGTGGCAAGTACTGGAGCCGTACCGGTGAAGCTTATCAGGGCAAAATGTTGGGTTATGAAGATTTGGTCGGCGAGTGGAAGGTAACTTCCAGCAATTCCCTCTTTACCTATGTGGATGAAGAAGGTAATCCTCGCTGGTGGGATTGGAAAGGCAGTCAGGAGTTTGAGAAGAATGTAATTATAGAGAAGGATGAAGAAGGTACCGGATATGTGGTTTACAACTGGGGTACTTTCCCCGAAATCACCGGTAAGTATCCGATGCATTGCGATTACTATAACGGTGCACTGCTCATCTATCCGCAAACCATTCATGAGGGCGATGCTGAAGACCCTGCTACCTACAAGATGCATTTCGGTACTTACAGCAAGAATTTCCAGTGGAAAGCATATCCTAACTATGATGATTACTATATGGATGGTGCTATTGCTCCTAACGGTGATATGCATATCTATGGCTTAGGCAACAGATGGGCTATCAATCCCTATAAGTATGTAGGCGGTGAGATTGAGACCGACATCTTCCCCGATGTTCCTTACTTCGTGAGTGAGAACTATACGATGAAGAAGGTACGCTGATGCCGTGTTTTCCGTAAACTGAGGTTTCGGAAAACGGATGCTTGAACCTTTTCATACATGAAACAAAGGAGGGCTTTGCTCAAAGTAATAGGGCGGCCCTCCTCAAGCATTCTCATATAACAAGATTCTATTATGAAGCTATACACCTACTTATACAATAAACAATATGAAGAAAAACATGAAATCTAGTTCCATACTGTTGGGCGGACTTTTTCTGCTGGGGGCGGTTTGCAGCTGTACCCAGACGGCACCGGACTATGCGTCTTACGTCAATCCGTTCATCGGTACGGGTGGACATGGGCATACCTATCCCGGAGCGGTAGTTCCCAACGGGATGATTCAGCCCAGCCCCGACACGCGTATCTACGAGTGGGATGCCTGCTCCGGATATTACTATGCAGATACTACTATCAACGGATTTTCACATACCCACGTCAGCGGTACGGGTTGTGCCGATTACGGGGATGTGCTGCTGATGCCCACTGTAGGTCGGCAGGATTACCACTCCATGGGCTCGAAGAGCCAGCAGATGGCGTACGCCTCTGCCTTTTCCCACGAGAATGAAACAGCCGAACCGGGATATTATTCCGTATTTTTGGACCGCTACGGGGTGAAAGCCGAACTGACCTCTACCAAACGTGCGGCGATTCATCGCTATACCTTCCCGAAAGCGGAAGATGCAGGTTTTATCCTCGACCTGGATTACAGTATCCAGCGCCAGAAGAATGAACAGATGGAGCTGGAAGTAATCAGCGATACTGAAATCCGTGGACGCAAGAAGACTGTATATTGGGCTTTCGACCAGTATATCAACTTCTATGCCAAGTTCTCCAAACCATTCACCTATACGCTGGTCACGGACTCCATGGCATTGGACGAAGGCGGTCCGCTTCTGCCTACAGCTAAAGCTTTACTGCAATTCCAGACGGAGCCCAATGAGGAGGTATTGGTAAAGGTAGGTGTGTCTGCCGTGGATATGGACGGTGCCCGCAAGAATGTGGAAGCCGAAATCTCCGGATGGGATTTTGACGGTGTGCGCCGTGCTGCCCGCCAGCAGTGGAACACTTATCTTTCCAAGATTGACATCGATACGAAGGACAACGACCAGCGTACCATGTTCTACACGGCACTTTACCACACGGGTATGCAGCCCAACTTGTTTACCGATGCTGACGGACGTTACTTTGGTATGGACTTGAAGCCCCATCAAGGCAGGGTGGACGAGCCTATCTACACCATTTTCTCTTTATGGGACACTTTTCGTGCCTATCATCCGCTGATGACGATTATTGATCCTGAACTGAACGAGGCTTTCATCCGTTCGCTCATCCAGAAGTCCCGCGAGGGCGGCGTCCTGCCTATGTGGGAACTGGCCGGAAACTATACGGGTACCATGATTGGTTATCATGCAGCCTCCCTCATAGCGGATTCTTATGTAAAGGGATACCGTAACTTCGACGTGCAGGAGGCTTACAAGGCTTGCCTCCGTACGGCAGAATACGATACGACGGGTATTATCACCCATCCTTTGGTTGTGCCGCATCTGATGCCGCAGGCCAAGTACTGGAAGAACAAGATTGGCTACGTGCCTTGCGATAAAGACAATGAATCTGTGGCTAAAGCTTTGGAATATGCTTACGATGACTGGTGTATCTCCGTACTGGCAGGTGCTTTGGACGACGAAGCCAACCGCGATAAGTATGCGGCTTTTGCCGAGGGATATAAAGTTTATTTCGATCCGAGTACCCGCTTCATGCGCGGACTGGACAGTGAGGGCAACTGGCGTACGCCTTTCAACCCCCGCGCTTCCAATCACCGTAACGATGACTATTGCGAAGGTACGGCATGGCAGTGGACTTGGTTCGTTCCCCACGATGTGGACGGACTGGTGGAACTGATGGGAGGACGCGACGCCTTCATCGGCAAGTTGGATTCTCTGTTCACGGCCGATTCCAAGCTGGAAGGTGAATCGACCTCGGTGGATATTTCCGGTCTGATAGGCCAGTATGCCCACGGCAATGAGCCAAGCCATCACATTGCCCATCTCTACAACTACGTAGGCCAGCCCTGGCGTACGCAGGAGATTGTGGATGAGGTGCTGCATACGCTTTACTTCAACAACCCCGACGGACTTTCGGGCAATGAAGACTGCGGACAGATGTCTGCATGGTACATTCTGAATGCGATGGGCTTCTATCAGGTATGCCCCGGCAAGCCGGTATATTCCATCGGACGCCCGCTGTTCAACGAGGCGACCGTTCATCTGAAAGACGGCAAGTCGTTCAAGGTGATAGCCCACAACAACAGCCGCGACAACAAGTATGTGCGGAGCATTGTGCTGAACGGCAATAAGTTGGAGACTCCATTCTTCACGCATCAGGATATAGTGGACGGCGGTACGCTGGAGCTGACTATGGGCAGTGAACCGTTGAAGTGACACAGATAATATACAGAAGGGATGAGCCGAAAAAATCATAATCCTATATCGTGGGTCCCCACCGTATATTTCGCCATGGGATTGCCGTTTGTGGTGCTGAACATGGTTTCTGTGTTGATGTTCAAGGGGCTGGGTATCGGTGACGCGCAGATTGCTCTGTGGACGTCGCTCATCATGATGCCCTGGACGCTGAAGTTCCTTTGGAGTCCGTTCCTTGAAATGTTCAAGACGAAGAAGTTTTTCGTGGTACTGACGCAGATGGTTACCGGAGCAGGTTTTGCTCTGGTGGCTTTGGCGTTGCAGTTACCGTTCTTTTTTGCGATATGCATTGCGCTGCTGGCAGTGATTGCTTTCAGCGGAGCCACGCACGATGTGGCTACGGATGGTGTCTACATGTCGGAACTGAACAAGCAGGACCAGGCCAAGTATATCGGTTGGCAGGGAGCCTTCTACAATATAGCGAAGATTGTGGCGTCCGGCGGGTTGGTCTGGCTGGCAGGTGCCTTGCTGGTAGGGTTCGGTGGGGTGGAGGGTGCCACAGAGGCAGTCCGCCACGAGGCTACCCGGCATGCATGGATGACGGTGATGCTGATATTGGCGGCGGTGATGCTGCTGCTTGGCTTCTACCACATGCGCATGCTGCCATCGGGCGGTGCTGCCGCATCCGGCGCCAAGTCGGCAAGAGAGACGTGGGAGCAGTTGGTGGCGGTAATCAAGGATTTCTTCTTGAAGAAGCACATCTGGTACTATATAGCGTTCATTATCCTTTATCGCCTTGCCGAGGGTTTTGTCATGAAGATTGTCCCTCTTTTCTTGAAGGCGGAGCGTTCGGCAGGTGGCTTGGGACTGAATGAGCAGCAGATAGGTTTGTACTACGGCACTTATGGGGCGGCCGCCTTTGTGCTGGGGTCACTGTTGGCAGGCTATTACATTTCGCACCGGGGATTGCGGCGGACGCTGTTCTCTCTGTGCTGCATCTTCAATTTGCCTTTTGTGGCGTATACCCTGCTTGCCATGTACCAGCCGGAAAGCGGGTTGCTGATAGGTAGTGCCATCGTGCTCGAGTACTTCGGTTATGGTTTTGGTTTTGTGGGACTGACTTTGTTCATGATGCAGCAGGTGGCGCCGGGAAAGCACCAGATGGCACATTATGCCTTTGCTTCGGGCATCATGAATCTGGGTGTGATGTTGCCGGGCACAATCAGCGGTTTTGTCAGCGACTGGTTGGGGTACGAGGCGTTCTTTACCTTCACGCTGTTTGCCACCATTCCGGCGTTCCTCATTACGTACTTCATACACTTTACGTATGCCGATGAGAAGAAACAACAATAACCAATTAATAATATAGAGCAATTATGAGCAACAAAATCACAATGCCTTGGGAAGAACGGCCGGCAGGCTGTAAGGATGTAATGTGGCGTTATTCGGAGAATCCCGTAATAGACCGCTACCATATTCCGTCGTCGAACAGCATTTTCAACAGTGCGGTGGTTCCGTTTAAGGATGGTTATGCCGGTGTGTTCCGTTGTGACAACCGGGCGGTGCAGATGAATATCTTTGCCGGTTTCAGCAAGGACGGCATCAACTGGGAAATAGAGTATGAGCCAATCAAGTTCAAGGCCGGGAATACGGACATGATAGAGTCCGAATATAAATACGATCCGCGCGTGACATGGATTGAGGACCGCTACTGGCTTACGTGGTGCAACGGCGACTACGGCCCCACCATAGGCAT
>ENA-OQNO01001733-OQNO01001733.1-human-gut-metagenome-genome-assembly--contig:-NODE-1733-length-13884-cov-2.781711_pt1 | contig 13884 bp, 12 predicted proteins | sample MGYA00242629_ERZ504880 | MGnify/ENA primary metagenome ERZ504880 (study PRJEB26092, sample SAMD00036377) | human gut metagenome | host: Homo sapiens | study: EMG produced TPA metagenomics assembly of... | reverse complement strand
TGGACTGTAACTTGCCATTTCAGAATCTTTAATGAGCTTACTGTCCTCAATACGGAGTCCACACGTATATTCCGTACCGGTATCCTTATCTGTTCCGGTCATTAAATAATCCTTATACTTTTCATAATCAGCATCCGAAAGAATTCCTTTCCAGTCCTGGAATGCTCCCGCACTGGCATAATATTCAAATAAATCTTCCGGTACAATCATAAGATCCAGATCTCCCGTGGTCATAACAGCCATGACTTTCGTAATACTGCTGACGGTCATCTGGTGCTGGTGATCCAGATGAATCATTGCAGATGAGTCAAAAGTAACCTGCTCACCGGTTTCCTCAAAGCCTGCAGCCTTTATAAAACCATCCGTAAGAGGGGAGCCTTCGGTATCCATCATGTTGGTATTCAGTGCCATAACATACAAGCCGGTCTTGATCTGTTTCCCTTTGTAAATATCCACGGCGAGCCAGACGATAACAACAATGATTGCCAGAATAACCAGTACGAACTTGTAATAATCCCAGAAATACTGCAATTTCCCCTTAAATGTCAAGTCTTTTAACTTCGCTTTTTCTTCTGTTGCCTTCTCCTTAAATGACATCTTCTGATTTTGCTCCTTTTTTCGTTTGTTTACCAACTAGTTTAACATAAATAAGGACGAACGTCTATCTCGTTCGTCCTCACTTTTTGTAAAATTTCTCTAAATAATATTAAACTAAAGTTACCAAATATTACATCATGCCCATTCCAGGGTTTCCTGCCGGCATAGCCGGAGCATCTTCTTTAATATTTGCAACACAAGATTCTGTTGTAAGGAATGTGCTTGCTACGCTTGTTGCGTTCTGCAGAGCGCTTCTTGTAACCTTAACCGGATCCAGGATTCCAGCTTCAACCATATCAACATAAGATTCTTTTGCTGCATCAAATCCGATACCAACTTCAGATTCTTTAATCTTGTTGATTACTACAGATCCTTCTAATCCTGCATTTGCAACGATGTGGAACAGTGGAGATTCCAGCGCTTTTAAGATCACTTTTGCACCGGTTTTTACATCGCCTTCCAAAGTTGCTACTAACGTTTCCACTTCTTTTGCTGCATGGATGTAAGCAGACCCGCCGCCTGCGATAATTCCTTCTTCAACTGCAGCTCTGGTTGCATTTAATGCATCTTCCATACGAAGTTTTGCTTCTTTCATTTCTGTTTCTGTAGCTGCTCCTACTCGGATTACAGCAACTCCGCCTGCCAGTTTTGCAAGTCTTTCCTGTAATTTTTCTCTGTCAAAATCAGAAGTAGTCTCTTCGATCATAGCTTTGATCTGGGATACTCTGTTGTCGATTGCAGCTTTATCTCCGCATCCGTCAACGATGATTGTATTCTCTTTTTGAACTTTAACGGATTTTGCACGTCCAAGCTGTTCCATTGTAGTTTCTTTTAATTCTAAGCCAAGCTCATCAGAAATCACCTGTCCGCCTGTTAAGATAGCGATATCTTCTAACATTGCTTTTCTTCTGTCGCCGTAACCAGGTGCTTTAACGCCTACTACCTGGAAAGTTCCTCTTAATTTGTTAACGATCAGAGTGGTAAGTGCTTCCCCTTCGATGTCTTCTGCAATAATTAAAAGTTTCTTGCCGGACTGTACGATCTGCTCTAATAATGGAAGGATTTCCTGAATATTAGAGATCTTTTTATCTGTGATTAAGATATATGGATCCTCCAGATTTGCTTCCATTTTTTCCATATCAGTTGCCATGTATGCGGAAATATATCCTCTGTCAAACTGCATACCTTCTACAAGGTCTAATTCAGTCATCATTGTTTTTGATTCTTCGATTGTGATAACTCCGTCGTTTGAAACTTTTTCCATAGCATCTGCTACCATGTTTCCAACTTCGTCATCCCCAGCGGAGATAGCTGCAACTTTAGCGATCTGTCCTTTTCCGTTTACTTTGCGGCTCATAGCTGCGATTGCATCTACTGCAGTCACAGTTGCTTTTTTCATACCTTTTCTAAGTTCAATTGGGTTTGCTCCTGCTGCCAGGTTCTTCATTCCTTCATGAATCATTGCCTGTGCCAGTACAGTTGCTGTTGTAGTACCATCACCAGCTACATCATTTGTCTTTGTAGCAACTTCTTTTACCAGCTGTGCGCCCATGTTTTCAAATGCATCTTCTAATTCGATTTCTTTTGCAATTGTAACACCATCATTTGTGATAAGGGGTGTACCGAACTGTTTGTCAAGTACCACGTTTCTTCCTTTTGGTCCCAATGTTACTCTTACTGTGTTTGCTAATTTGTCTACACCAGCTTCTAATGCTGTTCTTGCATCAATGCCGTATTTAATTTCCTTTGCCATGTCTAAATTCCTCCTTGAAATATCCCACGTATTATTCTACGATAGCTAAAATGTCATTCTGTTTTACAATGATAAATTCTTCGTCTTCTAATTTCACTTCATTGCCTGCATATTTGGAGTAGATAACTTTATCTCCAACTTTAACCTGCATGGTAACTTCTTTAACATCGATATTTTCGCGAGGTCCTACAGCAACTACTTCTGCTTCCTGTGGTTTTTCCTGAGTTTTGCCGGCCAGGATAATTCCTGATTTTGTTGTTTCTTCAGCTTCAAACTGTTTCAATACGACTCTGTCGCCTAATGGTACTAATTTCATTCTATATTCCTCCTTAAATAATTTAAATTTTCTTTTACTAGCACTCGCTTTGGTTGAGTGCTAACCGTTAGTGATATATTAGTTAAATTACTCCATTTGTGCAACTTCCAGATTTGGCTTCATATAGTTTCAATCTTATTTATACTCTGTTATTCTCATTATATCTCTTATTTTCTTACTTTTTATGTTTTTATATTTTTTTTATAAAATATATGATTCCTTAATTTCTCCAAGCTGAATCCGGCAAATTTCCGCAACTCCCCGCCGCACAAAAGCCAGAAGATCGCTCCAGTGCCATGTTCGTGCCCTTGCTCCCGGCAGCAAGATGAGGCGTGACATTACGCATACATGCCACACCTCTAACTGGTACCATAAATATACCCCATATTAATATACGCTGCTTTTAATTTCATTAATCAACGTATTCAGTCCCAGTTCATTGCAGTCATTAATCAGACCGGAAATGATAAACTGTTCAAAAAATACTTTCATTTTTTCTCTGTCATTTATCTCAGCAACTCCAATCGTACTTTCGATCAATTTTAAATTTTCCTGATTCAGCACACCTTTGTGTTCACAGTTGGCAAGAAGCTCATTGAGATCCGTTACCAACGGCCCTTTATTTTCCTGGGGTATTCTTTTTTTCGGAATCGGCACTGCTATTTCTTCTGCCTCCACCTCTTCCTTCGCCTTCAGCTCTTCTGTAATAGAACCTTCGCCTGATAAATTGATATGATAGATCGTTGTATCATCATTTTCTGCAATCAAACGTGAGAATAACTCATATATCTTACTGTTAAATACGCTGTTTTCCGCATAAAAACTATATATTTCTCCGCTTATCAACCCTAAATGAACGCCTTTACGGTTTTTAATGTTATGGCACCAGACCGACCATACCGCTCCGCCTATAACGATTGCAGCAAGCATCAGTGCCATGCAGAGCAGACGGTAACTTGCCATTGAAATAAAAATGCCCAATAACACATAAAGAACCGGAAACTTTTCTTCTGACAGTTTTCCTTTCCATAAATGTTCTGTATACGATAACCGGACCATATGGTTATCCCATTTCATAGTACCTCCATCAATATCTATCGTAGAATTTATAACTATACTATTTGTCTGTCTGGTCATGTATATCCCCTTTTAACATATTTCCTTGATTTTTTTCAACTACAACTGCAATCAGAACGGGGTTGGTAATGATAACCGTCCCTGCTGTCTGCTGACCCATAATTTCTATAAACACACTGTAATTACACCACTGCATACCATGAGAATCACAATCCAGAGCAGAAAATGTAACCACATTGCTTTCCGTTACCTTTTGATTTCTGGAATAAGAATTTCCCGAGCTTAATGGCAGCGGCATCATCTGATTTTTTTCCTGTTTCAATATCTGAAACTTGAGTCGTGCGCTTGCATCTATGCATATGATATTGCAGGAAAAACTCAGTTCTGTATGAAAATGCCGGCATGCTGCTGTATCCAGATTAACAGAGACTACATTGTATGTAGTTCCTTTTTCTGTTCCATCCTCTATGATGACTCCTCCAAAAGCGGACGCTTTCAGAAATACTTCATCCGAAATACACGACGGTTGATCCTGGCATTTTTCTATTCGTATTTCTTTTACCAATTTCCCGCAGCATTCCTCTTTATGATTTTCGCTATGACTGGAAGAATGATTTGATAATTGACAGTATGATTGGTTTGTCGATCCGCAGGATGACTGATTCGTTGATCTGCAGGATGACTGATTTGTCGGTCTGCAGGTTGCTTGATTTGTTGATCCGCAGGATGACTGATTTGTCGGTCTGCAGGAAGATTGATTTGTTGATCCGCAGGATGCTTGATTTGTCGGTCTGCAGGAAGATTGATTTGTTGATCCGCAGGATGACTGATTTGTTGATTTACATGATGATTGATTTGTTATTTGGTTGGAAAATTTATTTTCTTGAAAGTTATTCGGAACAAATGATCGGTTATTACAGCCCGGTTGTTGCCGTGTACCTGCATTGGCATTTGTTCTCATCCCTCTGTTAGGCTGACCGTTCCGTCTCTGAGAGTAAAACAATCCATTATACATACACAGCAGCTCCTTACTAAAATATGCATAGATAGAATATTACAGTAATACCCTATCTATGCAAAAATTTATGCTATCTTACCTTAGGATGGTTTGGCAGGTTTACAACTGCAAGCCTGCACCCTCCTGCATCTTCATTTAACTGTTCATTAACATCCGCAAGAAGAAGTATTATCAACAACGATTGCTGATAAAGTTGCATTATTAATTGCAGTTACGCCAACAGTTGCAACACCTGCAACAGTAGCTACTACACTGTAAGTGCAGCATTCTTCATCACAAATATCACAGTCACAAACAAAGAATGTGAATGTGTTGCTTTCTGTAATTGCTACAAGGCGTGAGAACACCCAGGTAGGTCCTACAGGAATTGGTGTAAGCTGGCCTTTGCACTGTTTGAATACCTGGAAATTCAATGCTACAACTGCTGCAGTTGTATTAATATTGCTGGCAAATTCAAATTTAATGCAAGGATTCTCGAATCCTCTCGTATCTACGTTAACTGTGGCTACTGTATAAGCTGTACCTGCAAGCGTTGCAAGCGGAAGCGTAACTGCACCTGGAGTACCGCATTTTAATGTCGTTCTGTTTGGTCTCAAGTTTTTGCGTTTTTCACATTTGCAGAATAATTTACATTCACAGTCACAAGATTTATCGCAATGACAATCACAATGACGATCACAATGACGATCACAATCACAATCACAAATCAATTCTTTTATTTCACTCATATCAAGACCTCCATGATCTATTCAACTCAAGTTTTTATACCAAATTAGGTATAAAACATTATATTCGAAAATACAATTATTGTTACTTTATTTGCTGAGTTTCTAAATCTATTGGAAATACATAAAAACCCGGTACACGTCCCCTGTTCCAATCTTATAATTGGAACAAATAAATGTACCGGGTATTCTAACTTTATCTGCGCTTGTATGCGTAATTGCATCTGCAATAGTATTTAAATTGAATCTGTATCTATTTCGTTCTCTGTGCTCTTAATTCTTCCAGTTCTTCAAAAATATAATCATTGATTACTTTAATATAAGTTCCTTTCATACCGGAAGATCTGGAGTCGATTACACCCGCGCTCTCAAACGTACGCAGTGCATTTACGATAACAGATCTGGTAATTCCTACACGGTCAGCAATCTTGCTTGCTACCAGGATGCCTTCTGTTCCGTCCAGTTCTTCAAATATGTGGGTAATTGCCTCCAGTTCGGAGAAGGATAAGGTGCTGATTGCAGATTTTACAATTTGTATCTTTCTGCTTTCTTCTGCACTCTCTTCATTTACGGAACGCATCATTTCCAATCCTACAACGGTTGTACCGTATTCGCTCAGAATAATGTCATCAATCTCATACTGGGTATCAAACTTGTACATAAAAACAGTTCCCAGGCGTTCACCTGCAATATCAATAGGATTAATGATCGCACGGTAGTTTTTGATATCCTCACCAACAAAGCCCAGGGTTTCCAGATTTACATTTTCTTTTGTAGATAATATTCCGAGTAATCTTTCGTTTAGCATGTTGTCAATATGCCCGCCTACTTTATCCACAATCAATTCCTTGATTTCTTCAACACCATCACAAAGACTGACACCCAGAACTTTTCCTTTTTTGCTGATAACCAGAATATTGGATTCCAATATCTCTGTCAGCACCGTACATATATCATTAAAAACGACCTTACTGGAATTATTGTTATGCAATAGCTTGTTGATTTTCCTTGTTTTATCTAACAATTGTACACTCATATTTAGCCTCCTATCTTCCATTGTTTCTATTCTACATACTGTTTCACGATAATACATATTTTATCATATAATTTTCTGAAAATCAATCGCTTTTTTACGATAATCAATTATTTTTCGCAACAACTGCAAATAATTCAGACGATAAAAAAGAATGCTCTGTTTTCAAGAGCATCCTCTTTTTATTTTTCTTCATTTTGTTTCGATTTATCCTGAACATATCCGCACTGTTCATCTGCGCAGACCAGTTTATTTCCTTTTTCCAGCATTACACCGCCGCAATTCGGACATTTTTCTTTGGAAGGCTTCTGCCAGGACATGAAATCACATTCCGGATTAGCTTCACATCCATAGTATTTCCTGCCCTTCTTCGTTTTACGAAGCACTACTTCTTTGCCGCATTTCGGACATGCGACACCGATTTTCTCCAGATAAGGTTTGGTGTTTCTACAATCAGGGAAGCCTGGGCAAGCCAGAAATCTTCCGTGGGGACCATATTTGATAACCATGTTGCGCCCGCATTCTTCACAAATAACATCGGTTACTTCATCTTCGATCTTAACCTGCTCCAATTCCTTCTCTGCGGCTTCCACAGCCATCTCCAGATCGGGATAAAAATTGCTGACTACCGTTTTCCAGTTGACTACCCCTTCCTCCACTTTATCCAAAAGGGATTCCAGATTCGCAGTAAAGTTCACATCTACAATACTTGGAAATGCCTGCTTCATCATATTGTTCACGACTTCACCAAGCTCCGTCATATACAGGTTCTTATTTTCCTTTGCTATATAACGACGTCCCAATATAGTAGTGATGGTAGGTGCATAGGTACTTGGACGTCCAATTCCAAGCTCTTCCAGAGATTTTACAAGGGTTGCCTCTGTATAATGCGCCGGCGGCTGTGTAAAATGCTGTTTATAATCAAATTCTTTTAAAGATAATTCTGTGTCTTTGGAAATTCCCTTTAAAAGTACGTTTCCACCTGTCTCTTCTTCATCACTGTCTGTATAGACGGTTAAGAAACCGTCAAACAGCAGCTTAGATGCAGCTACGGTAAAACGATAATCTCCTGCCGCTATCTTCACAGATGTGGTTTCATAGCGGGCATTCTCCATACGGCTCGCTGCAAAACGTTTCCAGATCAGCTGATAAAGACGGTACTGGTCTCTTGACAGGGACTCTTTCATGGATATCGGCGTCCTGCTGATATCACTGGGACGGATTGCTTCATGGGCATCCTGTATCTTCTTGCCGTTTTTCTTCTTTTCCTCTACTATGGAAGAAACGTATTCTTTTCCATAATCCTGCTCTATAAAATTTCTGGCCTGTGCATCTGCTTCTTCTGAAATACGTGTGGAATCGGTACGCAGATAGGTGATCAGACCAACGGTTCCATTTCCCTGAATTTCAATTCCTTCATAGAGCTGCTGTGCCAGACGCATTGTTTTCTGTGTTGAAAAGTTCAGCACCTTGGAAGCTTCCTGCTGCAGGGTACTGGTGGTAAATGGCAGCGGAGCTTTTTTGATACGCTCACCTTTTTTGATATCCATCACTTCATAGCTCACATTTTCCAGATCAGCCAGGATTTTGTCCATATCTTCTTTGGATGTGATCTGCATTTTTTTCTTGTCTGTGCCATAGAATTTTGCCCGAAGAGGCTTTTTCTCACCTTTTACTGCAAAATCTGCTTCCAGTGTCCAGTATTCTTCCGGAATAAAAGCATTGATTTCATCTTCACGGTCGCCAATAATGCGAAGTGCAACCGACTGCACCCTCCCGGCGCTTAATCCACGTTTCACTTTTGCCCACAGCAGCGGGCTGATACGGTAACCAACCATACGGTCCAGCATTCTTCTGGCCTGCTGTGCATCTACCAGATCCATATCAATATCTCTTGCGCTCTTAAGAGATGTCTTAACAGCATTTTTCGTTATTTCGTTAAATGTAATCCGGTACATCTTATCTTCTTCCAGCTTTAACGCCTTTGACAGATGCCAGGATATTGCTTCTCCTTCGCGGTCAGGGTCAGTTGCGAGATACACTTTATCCGCTTTTTTGGCAGCTTTTCGAAGTCCTGCCAGGATATCTCCTTTACCACGAATTGTGATGTATTTTGGCTCATAAGCTTGTTCTACATCGATACCCAGCTGGCTTTTTGGCAGATCACGGACTTGTCCGTTAGATTCCGCCCCTTCTTAATTTGCCCCCAGGAATTTTTTAATTGTCTTTACTTTAGTAGGAGATTCTACAATCACCAGATATTTCGCCATATATTCCTCCACGAGATAAAACCTCTATATTTTTTCATAAAAATTCTTTGCCGATTCCTTCACTAATCCCTTTAATTGCAGGGATATAAGTACTCCCGCCAACTCCTTGACCGGCAGATTTGCATCGAATAAAATCTGATCCAGGCTTTTAGAGTTGAAATCCAGACAACTATACACCAATTTTTCTTTTGTTTCAAGTGTTATCTTATTTTTTTTGTTTTTCCTTTCTTTTTCCCCCTCGATACCCAGCTCCCTTAAAAGGGCATCAACCCCTGTTATGATACCGGCTCCCTGTCCAATCAAAAGATTACTTCCCATGCTTAATTCATCGTTCATCCTGCCGGGTACAACATAGACATCACGTCCCTGTTCCAGAGCACAGTCTGCGGTAATCAGGGAACCGCTTTTTTCTTTTGCCTCCACTACAATCACCACATCTGAAAGTCCGCTGATGATCCGGTTGCGCAATGGAAAATGTATGGGAAGGGGCTGGGTACCCGGCGGATATTCTGACAAAATGCCGCCCTGTTCCGCCAGAGCATCATATAGATCTAGGTTTCTTTTTGGATAACAGATATCCACACCGCTGCCAAGTACCCCAAAGCTGTTTCCTCCAGCCCGAAGAGCAGCGCATTGTCCAAATCCGTCCACGCCTAGTGCCATGCCGCTTATGATGTGTATGCCTCTTAATGCCAGTTTTTCCCCGATTTCCTCTGCCATCTGCCTGCCATATCCGCTGCACCGCCTGGCTCCAATGATTGCCGCCGCGTAGGTTTCTTCCCCCGGCAGATTCCCTTTATAAAAAAGTCCGAAAGGCGGATCCGGTATTGCTTTTAAACGTAACGGATACGCCGGATGTCCAATGCTGATAAAGTCTATTCCCTTTTTTCTTCTATTATGATATTCTTTGTCAATATCTGTATTATTTTTAGCTCGCACCAGCGCTTTTTTTTCTGCCTCGTTCAAAATCGGAAGACTGTTTATCTCTTTTTCTTTTGCATAAAATAAATATTGGGGATTTCCAAAATATTCGATCAGACGTCTTATTTCATTTCGGTACAAACCTCTTATGCTGCATATCCAATACCAGTATTCTTCCATTTCCTGCTCCTTTCATACCTCCCAGAATTTTTTATCAATACTGCGGTAGCAGATTGCTTCACTTACATGCTCCGCTTTGATTTGTAAGCAACCGTCCAGATCAGCAATGGTTCTGGCTACCTTGATAATCCGGTGATAGGCTCTTGCACTTAAATTAAACTTTTCAAATGCCTGTTTCATTAATAATGCTTCCTTTCTCCCCAGCCGGCAAAAAGTATTTATCCCTCTTTCCGTCAAATCTGCGTTAAAGCAAAATGGCGTTCCTTCATAACGTTGAAGCTGAATCCGGTGGGCTTCTTTCACCCTCTTACGAATCATTTCGGAACTTTCACTGGATTTTTTCCCTGCCAGGTCCCTGTATGTAACTGCCGGAGCCTCTATGGCGATATCCATCCGATCCAGCAGCGGGGCACTGATTCTCCCCAGATATTGACGCACTTCACTCTCTGTACAGCTGCATTTATTTAAGTCCGGGTAGTGTCCGCACCGGCAGGGATTCATGGCTGCCGCAAACAGAAATTTTGCCGGAAAACGGTAACTGCCACCTGTTCGGTTAATGCATATCTGATGGTCTTCCATTGGCTGACGCAAAACCTCCAGGGTTTCTTTTTTAAATTCCGCAAGTTCATCCAAAAAGAGTATTCCATTATGTGCCAGGCTGATTTCACCCGGCTTTGGATGCTGTCCGCCGCCTGTCAGGGCTTTTGGGGTTATGGTGTGATGAGGTGACCGGAATGGTCGAGATTTAAGAAGTGGTGATGCCGGCGGAAGAATACCCGCAACACTGTATACTTTTGAAATTTCCAGACTTTCCGCCAGGGTTAAGGGCGGTAAAATGGTGGGGAGACGCCTTGCCAGCATGGATTTTCCTGACCCCGGAGGACCGATTAAAAGAAGATTGTGCATTCCCGCAGCTGCTACCTCCGCCGCCCGCTTCACCGCCCCCTGTCCGTTAATATCGCTGAAATCTTCACTCTGCTGTGTCTCCCCTTCTCTAAACAGGACATCCACATCCACATTTCCCGGTTCAATTTTTACCGAATCATTGAGATAATCCACTGCCTGTCCCAGGTTTTCCACTCCGATCACACAGATTCCTTTTATGACAGAACCTTCCATCAAATTACTTTTTGGAATGATACATTTGGAAAATCCCATATTTTTTGCCAGGGATACGATAGATAAAACCCCCGGTATGGCATTTATTTCCCCATTTAAGCTGAGTTCCCCCGCCACCAGTATATCTGTCATGGTGTTTTGCGGAATAAAGCCATATGAGCCTAATACGGCGATTGCAACCGGCAAATCAAATCCGGAACCGTTTTTCTTTAAATCAGCCGGGGAAAGGTTAACGGTAATCCTTTTTGGCAGAATACGGATTCCGGCATTACGAATGGAAGTCCTCACCCGCTCCTGGGCTTCTTTTACCTGGGAAGACAGATATCCTACCATGGTAAACATAGGCAGTCCGTCGCTGACATCTGCCTCCACCCGCACCAGCCTGCTTTCTACACCGTAAATAACTGCAGACATAACTGTACTAAACAATATGCTACCTCCTTTATTCAATTTTCGTTAAGTTGTAGGAAAATTCTCCAAAAGATATTTGAAGAAAAGAATAAGAAAAAATACTGCCCTCAGGCGTTTCATTTAGTATACTCCGGTTTACATAAAATTGCAAATGTTTTTTATTACAAAAAAATAAACGTCAGACCCTGATTAATCATTTTTCAGGTCCGACGCCTTTAACACCCGGATACCGCTTATAGCCTGTTCGCTGCACACTGCTGCGTTACAGTCCTTCATCTGCCAGATTTGGAACCGGCAGCCGTACTGATAAAACACATCCTGTGTGCATCCAGAAAAGTCAAGACTTCTTAAGTCCCGGTTGATTCCGGTACCCTGCTGTTTTAAATAACTTTCTTTTGCTACCCAGATCCGGCCAAATATCCGGTTTTTTTCTTCATCCGATGCCTCACACATCAGCTTCCATTCCCTTTCATGGCTGATCCGCTTAGCCAGATTTTCCTTATACAACAGCAGTTTCTCTATATCTACGCCTATCTCTTTTTCATGTATGCCGCACATGATCCCATTCTGGCAGTGGCTCACATTGAAATGAATATGGGGATAGTCCGGAAAATAGGGCTTTCCAAACTGGTTTTTTGCAATAGCCGGAATTTTATCCATGCCTAACTCATTTTTCAGCCCGTATTCCAGAAGCTGATATGCGGCTTTGCTCTGCTGAAAGCGCTTTTCTTTACCTGTTGCGGCAAGTATTTCATCCAAAACTAAATACAACACAAGCTTCCTCTTCCTCTCCGGTTTCCTTTACAGCTGCCTGATGCCGTCCCATGCAACTGTCTTTTTGGCATTATAGCACAATTCATGCTTCTTGCATATATCTGGATAAAGGCTTTCTTTATTACCCGCAGCTTTCTCTTATTAAAAGCCTTCCCGTAATTTTTTTATTGCATTCTTTTCAATTCTGGAAACATAAGACCTGGATATACCAAGAGCCTTTGCAATCTCCCGCTGTGTTGTCTCTTTCGCACCAAAGAGGCCATACCTGAGAACCATTACTTTTTGCTCTCTGTCATTCAAAAATACCTTGAAGATTTCATACAGTTTTTTTGTATTTTCTTCCAACTCCATGGTTTCAATCACGTCTACGTTATTGCTCTCAATAATGTCCAGAAGGCTGATTTCGTTTCCCTCTTTGTCCATTCCGATCGGCTCGTAGAGCGAAACTTCCTTGGACGTTTTTTTACGCATCCTTAGCACCATGAGGTGTTCATTTTCAATACACCTGGCGGCATAAGTGGCTAAACGATTGTTTTTACTATGATCGAAGGTAGTCACTGCATTGATCAGGCCAATGGTTCCTATGGAAATCAGATCTTCCGAATCTTCTTCCGGCCTTTGATATTTTTTGGCGACGTGGGCTACCGATCTCAGGTTACGTTCGATTAGAATCCTCTTTGCGTCCGGGTCGCCCTCCTTGTATTTGTGAAGAAACAGCTTTTCTGCTTCGGCAGTAAGCGGCTTGGGAAATGTCTTCAAAAAAAGCACCTCAAAGCGGATTTATAACATTGTATGTTACAAATCCCTTATTAGTGCCTTTCCCATTAATTTTTGGTTGTCCTTTATTCTGCTCTTCTTAAAATATCATAGGGATCCATGGTGGTACCAAGGTCAATCCAGAGTACCTGTTTGGGATGCGGAGCGCTCTCCTGGGGATTTCCATCCTCGTCCAGAATCTGCTTCACCGTCACAGTCAGATTGTCTCCGTTTGGTTTCATGATTTCAATTTCTTCACCCACGGAGAATTTATTGCGCTGTTCGATTCTGTACAGCCCGTCTGCATTGCATTCTCCCACGATGCCAAGATAAGTGTATTCTTTTACATAGGTATTGCTGTCATAGATCTGAGTGGTTTCATCCGGTTTTCCAAAGAAAAATCCCGTGGTAAACTGCCGGTATGTGCAATTGGAAATCTGCTCCTTATACCAGGGCATATTCTGTTCATAGAGTTTCGGATCACGGGCATAATCATCCATGGCTTTGCGGTATGTCCTTGCAACAGTTGCCACATAAAGCGCCGTTTTCATTCTGCCTTCTATTTTAAAACTGTCTATGCCGGATTCCATCAGCTCCGGTATATGTTCGATCATACACAGGTCCTTGGAATTAAAAATATAAGTTCCCCGTTCGTTTTCATAAACAGGCATATATTCTCCGGGCCTTGTCTCTTCCACAATGGAATATTTCCAGCGGCAGGGATGGGTGCATGCCCCTCTGTTGGCATCTCTGCCGGTAAAATAATTACTCAGCAGGCATCTTCCGGAATAGGAGATACACATGGCAACGTGTACAAAGGTTTCAATCTCCAGTTCTTCCGGTATATGCGCACTGATTTCCCGGATTTCATCCAGGGATACCTATATGGCTGTCACTACCCGTTTAGCTCCAAGTTAGTGCCAGCAAAGGTAGG
>ENA-OQNO01001726-OQNO01001726.1-human-gut-metagenome-genome-assembly--contig:-NODE-1726-length-13921-cov-3.903436_pt1 | contig 13921 bp, 12 predicted proteins | sample MGYA00242629_ERZ504880 | MGnify/ENA primary metagenome ERZ504880 (study PRJEB26092, sample SAMD00036377) | human gut metagenome | host: Homo sapiens | study: EMG produced TPA metagenomics assembly of... | reverse complement strand
CCTCAAGCTGGTGCGCGTGTGCCCGGCGGCCCTCTACAAGGTCGACGAGTCGGGCGCGAAGTCGTTCGACTACGCCGGCTGCCTGGAGTGCGGCACCTGCCGCATAGCCTGCGAGGGCACCATCGTGAAGAAGTGGGAGAACCCCCAGCCCACCATGGGCGTGGAGTACCGCTTCGGATAGGATTCCGCTATCCTAGACAGAGTATGTAGATTCGAGTAAGCGAAAGGCCCCGATGAAGGCTTCCCTTCAAGAAATAGCGATCGTGACCGAGCTTTTCCGGTTGGTGAAAGAGGTCAACCGGACGTGTTCGCAGCCGTACATGGCGCGCATGGGCCTTTCGCAACTCGAAGCCGATGTCCTGATGGTTTTGTCAGGGCATCAGAAGAAAGGCGAAACGATCCGTCCCGGGTCGCTCGCCCGATTGCTCCGTATGCCCGCCAGTTCGCTGTCGCAGGCGCTCAAACCGCTTGAAGACAAAGGGTACGTGAAGCGGGAGCGGCTACGCGATGACGCGAGAACCGTGTCTATTGAGCTGACGGAACATGGGTGGGGGCTTGCGGAGCAGTGCCGGTACGAGATGCACGCTCTTATCACGGAATTCTGCAACACGATAGGCGTGGACGAGATCGAAGATCTTATGGCATCGCTCGACAAGGTGTTGGAATTCGCGAATTCGTACGGCCGCCCAACGCGCGTTTAGCAATCTGCTCCGTACGCTCGGCTGAAACCCAGCGCTTGCTGCGGCTTTCGTCCTGCTGCGTCCATCTTCCCGACATTCGGCTGCTTGTTCTTTGGCGTTCTGCGTTGGTCATGAGATAATGCCGTCAAGACGAAATCTGCACCCAATAAAGGAGTTGTTCATGACCGAAGCGAAGCGCACGGCGCGTTTGGCGCTCGTCCAGTTTGAAAGCGTCCTGTGCGATCCGGCCGCCAATACCGAAAAAGCTTGCCGCATGATAGCCGAGGCTGGGGCGCAAGGCGCCGACCTGGTGATTCTTCCGGAGCTGTTCTCTACGGGGTATCAGCTGAACATCGTGGGCCCTCGCATCGTGGAGCTTGCCGAGCCGGTGGAAGGTCCTACGGTTGCGGCGTTGTGCGAAGCTGCTCGCGCTGCGAATTGCTACGTGGTTGCCGGTCTTGCGCTGACGTACGACTTGACCGGCGTGGTGTACAACAGCTCCGTGTTCATTGACCGCGGCGGCAACCTCATGGGCACGTACGACAAGCAGCATCTGTGGGCTTTGGAGCGTTTCTACTTCCGCTCCGGCTGCGACTGCCCCGTGTTCGAGACCGATTTCGGGCGCGTCGGCGTGATGATCTGCTACGACATGGGCTTCCCCGAGGTGGCGCGCATGTTGGCCTTGCAAGGTGCCGACCTGGTGGTATGTCCCAGTGCGTGGTGCGCCGAGGATATGGATGTGTGGGACGTGAACGCCCCTGCCCGCGCACTGGAGAACACGGTGTTCCTGGCGGCGGTGAATCGTTTCGGTGAAGAGGACGGCCTGTCCATGCCCGGTCGTTCGCTGGTGTGCAATCCGCGCGGTCATGTGGTGGCGCAGCTGGAGGATCCTGCCGAAGGCGTGCTGTATGCGGATATCGATCTGAGCGAGATAGACGGCTTCCGCGAGCGCAGCCCCTATCTGCGCGACCGTCGCCCCGACTTGTACGATTTGGTGCTGCTGCCGTAAGGGGGGCGCCTTCGTCGGGCCTGCCGCTATCGCCGGCGTTCCCATCGCGCTGAAAGCCGGCGCCGCCTGCATTGTCGATCCAAAAACACGTTTTTCGGGCTGAAAACGTGTTTTTGGATCGACAATGTGCTTTCAGGCAGATTTGCGTACAAACGAAAGGCCCCGCCGGCGCAGCGTGCGCGAGCGGGGCCTTCTGCCTATGAACGAAATGCTCTTCGCTTACAGAACCTGATCCGTTTCCGCGAACGTGATCACGTCCTGCTTCTTGATGCCGGCGTAAGCCTTCATGATGGCCCAGTACAGCACACCTGCCAGGATAAGCGAGTTCAGGCCCGGAATGCCGATTGCCATGATGCTGGTGATTTCGCCCACGGCGAAGCCGGCGATCCAACACACGATTGCGATGGGGTTCCAGTTCTCCACCTTCGCAGGCAGCTGGCCTTTGGCGCGCGACTCGTCGAGCGTCTTGCGGCTGCGGCGCAGCACGAAGTAGTCGATGACCATGATGCCGGCAACGGGGGGAATCGCCACGCCCAGCAGCACCAGGAAGTCGGTGAAGTAGTTGATGATGCCGATAACGGACAGCGCCGTGCCCACAATGCCCAGGGTCCATACCAGCGCGTTGCGGCTGAGCTTCTTGTTGAACAGGGCGTTCAGCATGGTGGCCAAGCCCAAGCTGGATGAATACAGGTTGATGTCGTTGAGCTTGACCGTGGAGGCCACTACGATGATGACGCCGATGATGCCCGAGGTGCCCATCATGATGTCGACGACGTTCTCGGTTCCCATGGCGTGCGCCAGCATGACGGCCAGAAGGTTCATGCCCAGCTCGCCCACGAAGGTGCCGATGAGCGTCATCCAGAACACCTGGTTGCCGTTCTTCAGGAAGCGCGCGTAGTCGGGGGTGCAGATGGCGCCGGCGATGAAGCCGCCCGCAACCATGGTGGTTGCCGCGCCCAGCGTGAGCGCCGGTCCCGGAGGGGCGGTGGTCAAAAGCTCGGTCAGCGAGTGGTTCTGCAGGATGATTGCCGCAGCCACAATGACCACGATCACGAACAGGGGCACGAATATGGCCGCGAAGTTCGCGATGGCCTTGATGCCGAACACGACCAGAAGCGTGATGCCCAGGCCGGTGATGATGGCCCAGACCGGATACTCCATGCCGCCCAAAAAGTCGGTCAGCGTGACGATGCTGGCCATGCCTTCGCCGAACACGGAGTTCTGCACGCCGAACCAGCCGACCATCGAAATGGCCACTACGCCGCCGAACAGAGCCGAGCCGCCCTTGCCGAAGCCCGCCCAGCGAGAAAGCAGGCTGGTCGACAGGCCTTCGTGCGCCGCCGCCGTGCCAAGCGCCCAGCTGACCACCTGCAGCAGCACCGATCCCAACATGGTTGCCAAAAACGCGTCCCAGAACGTCATGCCGAAGCCGAGCGCGGCTCCCAGCATGAGCTGCGACACGCAGCAGATCGCGCCGATCCTGATGAAGAGAATCCGCCAAAACGGCTGTTTCGCTTCATCAGGAACGCGCGACAACGAGTAGTCGATGTCTTCTTCCGTTGCCATTGCTGTTCCTTTCCGTCCCATACGCTTTCGCGACGGGAAACCCCATGTCCGCACGAATGGTTATAAATTTGTGCGGGCGATTAAAAGATTCGGAAATTATACCTTGACACCCCTTATGCAAGCCCCGCAGGTGAAAAGTTTAACGATTAAGTGTCGATTTCTTTGCTGAACGCCCTTGCGAACGGGCTGCGAATATGCAAAGCTGGCGCTTCGGCGTCTTTTCGGGGTTGTGCGCTGTTGTCGAGCTGGCGTGTCGTGTTGCGCATATTTGTACTAGAATACCTGCATGCGCAAAAGAAAACAGGACATTCGCCAAGCTATCGAGACGCCAGCCCTGGGGTTCGGCGTTGTGATGCTGGCGATGCTTTGCTTTTTGCTTGCGCTGTGGGCGCTTATCATTGTCGTAAGGGTCGTGCTGGATTGATCGGCTTCGAGATAACACCGCGCGTCTGCGGAATAAAGCGAGGTTAGAGCGCACCATGTGGCAGCGGTTCACCTTATACGATGTCCGGGTCATCGGCCATTACCTGGGCGTGCTCGTGCTGTTCTCGTCTTTGGCGTTGTTGGTGCCGTTTGCGACGGCTCTTGCGTTTCAAGAGTGGATTCCTGCGGCCAACTATCTGCTGACCATTGGCGTTTCTCTTATTATAGGTTCTGGCCTGCGCTTTTTACGCATAGAACCCGGACGGCTCAATCGCCAGCAAGCCCTTGTTGTCACCGGTTTGGCTTGGATCGTGCTGGCTATGGTTGCCACGATTCCCCTTCACTTGTCGGGTCACTACGAAACGTACCTTGACGCCCTGTTCGACGGTGTGTCGGGCATTACCACCACCGGTGCAAGCATCATTACCGACCTGGACCACTTGTCGAACGCAGACAACATGTGGCGCTTCATGATGCATCTGATCGGCGGTTTGGGACTCATTGTTGTGGCGTTGTCGTTCGGCCTGTTCGGCAAGCGCGCGGGCGCCAGCCTGTACATGTCCGAGGGTCGAAGCGAGCACGTGGTTCCCAACGTGGTTCAAACCACGCAGTTCATTGCGAAAATCGCCATCGGCATCATTCTTATTGCGACCGTCATCCTGACGGGCATGTGCCTGTTCATAGGGATGGAGCCGTCGCGCGCGCTTTTGCAGTCGCTGTGGCTGTCGATTTCAGGCTTCATGACCGGCGGATTCGCGCCCATGAGCCAAAGCGTCATGTACTATCATTCCCTGCCCATTGAGTTGGTGCTCATGCTGCTCATGCTGCTGGGCTCCATCAACTTCGTGCTGCATTCCGAGGTGTGGAAGGGCCATGTCGAAGTGTTTTTCAAAGACCTGGAAATTCGCACCATGGTTTTGTGGATTGCAGTTATGACCTGTGTTTTTGCAGCTTCCTTGAGCGCAAGCTCAGAGTTTTCTAACCTGCCGGCCATGCTGCGGCGCGGCTTGTTCACGGTGATTTCCGCTTTCTCGACCACGGGTTTTCAAAACGTCACCACGAACCAGCTGACCACGGCTCTTTCGTCCGGCGCGTTTTTAGTGGTAGCCATTCTGATGGCCGTCGGCGGCAGCGGCGGGTCTACTTCGGGCGGTTTCAAATTCAGCCGCATGGGCGTCATCATGAAATCTTTGGTGGCAACCATCAAGGAAGCGCTTGCGCCCGACTCCGCACGTGTTGTGGTCGATTACAACCATGTTGGCCGTCGCATTCTTTCGCCTGAAGTGGTGAAAGAGGCTATGACGGTGTTCGTGCTGTACGTGGCCACGTATGCGATTGGCTCGCTGGTGGGCATCGCCCATGGCTACGATGCGACGCAGGCTATTTTCGAATCGGTGGCTATGGCCAGCAACGGCGGCATTTCTTCGGGGCTCGCGGCTCCGGGTATGCCGGTCACCCTCGAGTTGTTCTACATCCTTCAAATGTGGGCCGGTCGTCTTGAGTTCGTGACGCTTCTGGCGCTTATCGTTGAAATTGTCGTGTCGCTTGATCCCCGAAGGTTGGTGCATCGGTCGTGAGCGTGCCGTGGTGCAATAGGAAAAGAGCGTGGCGGGCGGCGGTGACGGTTCTGCTTGCGTGCATCCTGGTCTGGGGCTTTGCATCGGCCGGCGCTACTGCAGCGGCGTATGCCGAAGAGGCTGAGGCGGGGAACGCGGTGAACCCGCAGCAGCTTCCCGACAGCTCGTTCATCTACGATACGTCCATCGCCGATTTGAGCGAGGCCGACGCGTATTACGATAACCAAACCGTGCAAGTAACGGGCGAGGCTATTGGCGATAGCATCAAAGAGGGTTTGGACGGAAGGCATCGTTGGATCACGCTTTCGTCGCCGGGCGATTCGGCAACCATTACGGTGTACATGTCGAGCGAGGCGGCAGCGAAAATAGACACGTTCGGCGCGTACGACAGAAAAGGCTCCATCGTGCAGGTGCGAGGAACGTTTCACCTGGTGTGCCCGGAGCACGAGGGTTTGTCGGACTTGCATGCCGAAGTTGTGACCGTCATCGAGCCCGGCGAGCGAAAGCAGGATCCGTTCGTGTTCGGAAGGTTCGTTCCCGGTATCGTGGTCGTGGCCATTGGCCTTGCCATGACGGGCGTATTCTATTGGTTGAGGGAGCGCCAGCGCTAGCGCTTTTGACGGTGGAGGTGCGGTTGTGCCGATTGGAGCAGAGGAGGACACTTGCAAAGGGCCCAGGTAGTCAAGCTTGATCGTGGATATCCGCTTGTGCGATGCGACGATGGGGCGCTTGTGCGATGCGAACATGCAACGGCGCTGGTCAAGGGCGAGGAAGTGCGCGCCGTGATCGGCGATTTCGTTGAAGTGGACGTGCCGGAGGGGCATGACAAGGGCATCATAGCCAGTATTCTTCCGCGTACGCGCGCGTTCGTGCGCAAAGATCCGACCGAACGGGCGCTTCCGCAGGTGCTTGCCGCGAACTTCGACCGCGTGTTCGTGGCGCAACCCCTTGCCGACGTGAACGCTCGTCGGCTTGAGCGCGAGCTGGTGCTGGCTTACGAAACGGGTGCCTTGGTGACCGTTGTGCTGACTAAGGCGGATCTTGCCGAGGACGAAGCGCATGTGGCCGAGGTGCGCGATCGCGTGCGCGCGCTGGTGGGTCCCGACGTGCAGACGCTGGTGGTCTCTGAAAACGATCCTGCCAGCGTGGAGGCCGTGCGCGATCTGGTGCCCCGAAATACGACTGCCGTACTGCTGGGAAAGAGCGGCGTGGGGAAGTCGAGTCTGGTGAACATGCTGGTAGGAAGCGATATTCAAGAAACGACGCCCGTGCGCGACGACGGGAAGGGCCGTCATACCACGGTAAGCCGCGAGATGGTTCCCATTCCCGGCGGCGGGTTCATGGTGGATATGCCCGGCGTGCGCGGCTTGGGTTTGTGGGAGGCCGATGCGGGTATCGGCGCTGCGTTCTCGGACGTGGAAGAGATTGCCGAGAGCTGTCGATTTCGCGATTGCCGCCATGTTGACGAGCCCGGGTGCGCCGTGCGTGCTGCGGTGGAGGCCGGCGAGATCAGCAAGGAACGGTTCGCATCCTATCGAGTGCTCAAGCAGGAAACCGCTGACCTGCGAGAACGTCGTGAGGAGGCTCGCCGCATGCGCGGAGAGAAGGCATCCGATCGCAAGGGCGGAAAGGGTCGCGCGCGCAGGAAGCGGTAGGGCTGGGGTTGGGCCTGGACGAAGCTGGCTGCGGTGGTGCGCACGCTCTTCGCGCGCCGGGCAACAAGCGGGCGATGCGCGGGAAAGTCATCGAGGAGCCGCCCGCTTGCCGCCCGGCGCGTGGTTGCGCGTCCGATGCACACTGCTTTGCGCGACTCTTAGTCTTGTGCTAGGGTTTATACCGCAATGCGAGGGGGCGTTGCGAATACGGGGGCGGGGACGCGCATGAGGAAGCATTCTTTCAGTTTGAGGACTATTTACGTGGCGGCGCTGTCGGCGGTGTTCGGTTTGTCGTTTCTTGCGTTCGCCGTATTCGATTTTTACTCCCAGCAACGCCAGACGGAAGCGGCTTTGTTGGAGGAGGCGCGTACGTTCGCGCGCGAAATGGACGCCGTGTGGCAGTTCATGGACAACTCTCAGAGCGTCATCAACAACACGTCCGACGGAACATATGAATTCAAGGGGCTGCATTGCTCCCTCGTGGGAAAGAGCGTCGGGCGCCTGTTCTCGGCCGGCAGCGACTACGCTATTCGCTACACCAACTTCAATCCGCGCAGCGAGCAGGACATACCCGATGAATTCGAGGCGAAAGCGCTCGAGCGCTTCAATGCCGATTCGTCGGTGAAAGAGCATTACGGCATTGCCGAGTATCAGGGCGAAGAGCGTTTTCGGTACCTGCAAGCACTTGAGGTCGATAACAGTTGCCTGTCCTGTCACGGCGAGCCGGCGGGCGAGCTTGACATTACCGGCAAGGCGAAAGAGGGATGGACGCTCGATTCTGTTGGGGGTGCTATCAGCATTGTTATCCCGATCGATCAGCAGCAGCAAACGCTTCGCGACAACGTGATTCGCGACGTCGTGTTCTTCCTGGGGATCACCGTGTTCATCGGCGTGGTGATCTATGTGGTGACAACCTTCTTCGTATTGCGTCCGATAGGCGGTTTGCAGGCGGCATTCGGAAAGATGAAGCGCGGTCGTATGGATGCGGAGCTTGGCAGCGGGCACGCGGCGAAAGAGGTGCAGCAGCTTGTCGGCGGGTTCAACGACATGGCGGGCGATCTGCGCGACATGTACGAGCACTTGGAATCGCAGGTTGAGGCTCGCACGATCGATTTACAGGAGGCTAACGCGTTGCTCGAGCATCAGCGCGACAAGCTGGAAAAGCTGAACGAAAGCCTCGAGCAGGAGACTCGGTTCAAGTCCGATCTTTTGTCCATGGTGAATCACGAGTTGCGTACTCCGCTGACCTCTATTATCACGTTCGCGCAGATTTCGCGGGAAGCGTGCGATCCGGCGCGCGAAAGCGATCGGCGATCTTGGGAGGAAATCGAGAAGAACAGCCAGATCTTGCTCAACATGATCAACAACATGCTGGACATTGCGCGATCCGATGCGGGCAGCGTCAGATCCACGTGCGAACCGATGGATCTGGGCGACATAGCCACGTCGGTTAAGGGCACCATGGCTCCGCTTGCGTGCAAGTACGAGGTTTCGTTCTGCACGAGGGTCGCCTCGGACGTGCCTCTGGTGAACGGCGATTACGAGAAGACGTTGCGCATGCTCGAGAACCTGGCCAGCAACGCCATCAAGTTCACGCCCGACGGCGGATCGGTGGAGTTGCGGGTGGTGTACGATGGAGAGCGCCAGGTGGTAACGCTGTCGATGGTCGATACCGGCATCGGAATTGCGCTCGAGGATCAGGAGCGCATTTTCGAGCGATTCTTCCAGGTGGATAGTACATCGACGCGAAAGTACAACGGGAGCGGCTTGGGCTTGGCGCTTGTGCGCGAATACGCCGACATGCAGGGATTCGCCGTTTCGGTGGAAAGCGAAGCGGGGAAGGGAAGCTGCTTCGTCATCACGGTTCCAAAGGAATTGATAGTGGGGGAAGACGATGTATAAAGTCATGCTCATAGATGACGAGGATAATTTACGGCAGGCCATCGAGCAGCTTTTGACGTCGAGCGGGTATGCGTTCTGCGGAGCGAAAGACGCCGAAGCCGGGCTGGAAATGCTCGTGCGAGAAAAACCCGATCTACTGCTGCTCGATGTGATGCTGCCGGGAACGAACGGGTTCGATTTGTGCGCGCGCATTCGTGAAGAGGGCCGTCGCATCCCGGTCATTTTTCTTTCTGCGAAATGCGACATCGTCGACAAGAGCATCGGTTTTCGGGCGGGCGGGGACGACTATGTGACCAAGCCGTTCGATGCGATGGAGCTGTTGTTGCGCATCGAGGCGAATATTCGTCGTCATAAGGACACGATAGATTTTGCACGCTCGAGAAATCGAGAGGGAGTTGCTCAGATCGGCGATCTTGAGGTGCATTTCGGGGAGTACGAGGTGCGCGTCAAGGGAAAGCCAGTGCAGCTGACCACGAAGGAATTCGAGATCGTAGCGTTTCTAGCGGCGCATCCGGGCAAGGTGTTCACGCGTAGTCAGATTCAGGAATACATTTGGGGCGAATCCGACGCCGACTGCAAACCGACCAACAACATAACGGTGTTCGTGCGCAAGATTCGCGAGAAGATCGAGGAGAATCCTTCGGAGCCACGGTATCTGCTAACGGTCCAGCGCGTGGGTTACAAAATGGCCGACCGGGTGGAGGGCTGAAGGTTCGCGGGACGTTGAAGATCTGCCCTGCTTCCTCTTGTGCCAAGCGAAGCCTCGCGTCCTAAGAAATTGCATTATGTAATGCAATTGGTTAAGATCATGTAGAACGAAGGAGGCGGAAATGATTGTTGCGGGAACGATCAATGCGCGGTTGCCTGAAGACCTGAAGCGCCGCGGAGGTCAAGTTTTGGCGCGCGAAGGAGTGTCGACAACGCAAGCCGTCCGACGTCTCTACGAGTATTTGGAGAGAGAACAATGCGTGCCCGAGTGGATGCGCAGCGATGCGGGTGCGTGCGACGAAGTATCCGAGCGCCGCGAGAAGCTTCGTTCGCTGGTGGGGGCGGTCGACTTGCCTCATGGAGTTGACGCGCGGCAGGAGTATCGTGACTACTTGATAGAAAAGCACGGACCGGGGTTGCGCTCATGAAAGTGCTTCTTGACGTTAATGTCATAGTGGACATTCTAGGAGCGACCGAAGACGTTCTTTATTCGTTTCAGGCGCTGGACGTGATGTTGTTGAAGCGGTTCGAGCCATTCATGACCGCTTCGATGGCGCCTACGGTCCAGTACGTTCTTTCTGCACGCACATGCACTTCAAGACCAGGCGCTGTTTCAGCACTTAAAAACTTGACTGATATCATACGTGTTCTTGATGTAACGGAGGTTGACCTTCGGCGCGCTCTGGCTGATCCTCTTGGTGATTTTGAAGATGCGATGATCGCCTGGGCTGCTTTTCGGCATGGGATCGACCTGATTGTGACTCGAAACGTGCGGGACTTTGCCGGATCCCCTGTTGCTGCCGTGACCCCTCAGCAGTTCTGCGAAATCTATTGTCCCGTTGGTTACGAGTACGATCTGGCCGGGTTTTAGGTGGAGTCTCTGGCTTGAAGGGATTGTTCGGGGATTCGAGCCCCTTGCTTTGCTATATAACTTGATTAGTTTAATCATTAATACTCGGTTAATATCTTCTTAATGCAAAACTTATTTTCAGTTTATCGCAATAAACTTTAGGGCCTCGTAAAGTACGCCACAAGGGAAAGTCGGGGGAATCGAGACTTTCCATCTTGCGCTGCGGGGCGGTTTTTCTTCCTCCCTCCCTACCGCGCCGCAGCGCAAGAACGGTGCGACCGAAAGGTCGTGGGGAGAGAACGAGAGGAGCAAGCATGGCTGAAAATGCAACGCATGGTTTCACCCGCAGAAGCTTCATCAAGGGTGCGGCGGCGCTCACTGCAACGGGCGCGCTGGTCGGCTGCAGCCCGCAGGCCAAGAATCTGGAGGAAACGGACAAGAAGCAGGAAGCGCCGGAGACGAAGATCTATTCGGGCGTTTGCCGCGGTAACTGCGCGGGTGGCTGCTTTCTGAACGTGCATGTTAGGGACGGGCAAGTGGTGCGTACGTCGACACGCGATTTGCCAAACCCTAGCTATAATCGAATTTGTCCTCGAGGTCTTTCGCATGTTGGGCGTATTTACAGTGCAGAACGAATTAAATATCCCATGAAGCGCACTGGCGAAAAGGGCTCAAGAGAGTTTGAGCGCATCAGTTGGGATGAAGCAATCGATACGATTGTGGAAAAGTGGAAGGGCTATACTGCCGAGTTTGGCAATAACGCCATGGCCGTCATGCATGGATCCGGCAACTATGGCGTTTGCAGCGGACAGGGCATTCCTTCAGCTACGTCTGCTTTCATGAATATTATGAACTGTTCGAACATTCCTACCAACGTAGATGCTGAAGCGGGTTACGCAGTTAGTACTTATGCTGGTTATGATTCGTATACTTCCAACAATGAGCCGGCAGACCTGGAAAACTCAAAAACAATCATTTGCTGGGGAGCGAACCCTGTGGTGTCAGCGCCTCAAGTTATGCACTTCATTTTAGAGGCAAGGGATAAGGGTTCGAAATATATTGTAATCGATCCGGTTTATAATGCGAATGCGGCTAAGGCCGACTGGTTTATCCCTCTTAAGGCAAGCACCGATGGCGCGCTAGCTATGGGCATTCTTCATGAGGTGCTTGAAAAGGATTGGGTGGATATCGACTTCGTCAGGAACCATACAGAAGCCCCGTTCTTGATTAAAGAAGGCGAAAATGCGTTTCTGCGCATGAGCGACTTGGGTGTTGAGCCGACCGAAGGTCCTGTGAACCCTATGACAGGTAAGCCTTCCGTGGTTGATCCTATTGCTGTTTGGGACGCTTCAAGCAATACGGCAGTTTCCGTGACGGAGGCGAAAAATCCCGAGATTACCGGTGTTCATGATGTGAATGGCATTGTGGTAAAAACTGCATATGACCTTATTAGAGAGAGCGTTTCTGAGTATACCGTGGACGCGGCGTCGGCGCTTACCGGCGTGCCTGCCGAGGATATTCGCGAACTGGCGCGTATTTACGCTCAAGAAGGGCCTGTCAACACTTACATGGCCTTGGGGCAAGACCATTATGGTAACGGTCATTATAATTATTGGCCGATTTACGTGCTCGGTGCGTTTACTGGTCAGGTGGGAAAGCCGGGTGCCGCAACGGGCCCGGTGCAAAGCTTCCCGTTAATTGGCAACTTCGCTGGGGTTTCAAGCCCTGTGGATTCTTCGGGAAATGCATGCAAGGGCGCCGGAACCGGCCTGCTTATTAATGAGGTTGCCAATATTCTTGAAACGGGTAAGTTCAAGGGCGAGGATTTTCCCCTGAAGGGTTGCTACATCACGAATGCAAACCCGCTGGTAACGATGGCGGATTACGAGGAAACAAAACGCTGGCTTACCGAGATTGAGTTCTTGGTTGTGGCGGATATGTGCTTGACCGAGACGGCGAGGTATGCCGATATTCTTCTCCCTGCTGCCCATTGGTTCGAGCAGAATGAAATGTATACGAGTTTTGGAACTCACCCCTATCTCCTGTGGCAAGAAAAGGCTACCGACCCGCTGTTTGAAAGCAAACCGGATTTCCAGATTTACAAGCTGATCCTTGACAAGATGGGCTACGGTGATTTCTTTAGGTTTGAAAGCGAAGAGGACTTCGTTTCGCTTTGGCTCGATACGGAAGGCGCAAAGGCGATGGGCATCACTCTCGATGCGATGAAGGAGCAAAAAGCAGTTCGCTTCCTTCCCGGTGAGCCTTATACGTCGTATAAAGACGGCAAATATATGACAGCTTCTGGTCGCTTGATGCTCTATCAGGAAAAGATTGTGCCGCAGTACTCGGTAGGTCAAGAGATTGACGAGAGCAAAGAACGTACGTTGTACTGGGAGCAGCCACGTGAGATTGGCGAAGGCAACCCCATTCGCGAAACCTATCCCTTCCATTTGTTGTCGGATCATATGAGGACAAGAACCCATACTCAGTGGTGGGACGTTGGATACATGAAAGAATATGAGCCAGAGCCTGTATTGAGAATCAATCCTGTAGATGCCTCTGAATACGGCATTGTTGATGGCGACAAGGTAAAGGTATATAACGATCGCGGTTATGTTGTCATGATAGCTGCGCTCCATGCCGGCCTACCAAAAGGCATGGTAAGTTCGCCTCGAAGCTTCCAGGTTGAAGAGTTTATCGAAGGGCATTTTGCATCCTTGTGCGGTAACGAATTCAACCAGATTGTCGCAAATCAAGCGTTTAATGACGTTGCTGTTGCGATTGAGAAGCTGTAAGGAGGTAGACAATTATGACTCGCTATGGAATGGCCATTGATCTTAATCGCTGCTTTGGTTGCCAAGCATGCGCGTCGGCTTGCAAGATGGCAAACAATATGCCGAAAGATATTGCGTACAACGTCGTCAAGACGGTAGGTGGAGATACGTACGATTGCGCTTCAGGCGAATTCCCCGAATGCGAATTGAGCTACCTCCCCTTCCAGTGCCAGCATTGCAAAAACCCTGCGTGCCTCGATGTGTGCCCGACGGGCGCTACCATCAAGGACGAGGAAACCGGCATCGTGTCGGTGGACAGCGAGCTGTGCATCGGGTGCGAGTCGTGCATCAAGGCGTGCCCGTACGAGGGCGTGCGCACGCTCATCAAAAGCCCCGAGTACTACCTTGACGTGGTGGTGGGAGAGCACGACGCGCCGCCTCATAAAGCCGGCACGGTGGAGAAGTGCACGTTCTGCAAGAACCTCATCGACCGCGGCGACGTGCCCGCCTGCATGCAACTGTGCCCGGGCCGCGCGCGCTACTGGGGCGACTTGGACGACCCCGAGTCTGACATCTCGAAGGCTATCAAAGACCGCGAGGTGATGCTCCTGCAAGAGGATGCTGGCACAGAGCCAAGCGTTTATTATCTGCAGTAGACGTACGCGGGGCGGCTGTTTTGCAGCAACCGCCGCCCATTTTTTTTCTAAAGGGGGAGGGGACATGGAGCAATACGACGCTTTGAGGATGGCCGTGGGGAGGGCTGATGCGTGCGAGCTT
>ENA-OQNO01001719-OQNO01001719.1-human-gut-metagenome-genome-assembly--contig:-NODE-1719-length-13962-cov-2.189519_pt1 | contig 13962 bp, 15 predicted proteins | sample MGYA00242629_ERZ504880 | MGnify/ENA primary metagenome ERZ504880 (study PRJEB26092, sample SAMD00036377) | human gut metagenome | host: Homo sapiens | study: EMG produced TPA metagenomics assembly of... | reverse complement strand
TCCCCTTCATTATTGTTCATACTCCTTTAATACGCTTTTTGCTAATTCGTATCCTATTTTTGGTGCATCAGCTAGAGTTCCTACTTGAGATTGAACTACTATTTTCTTTCCTTCGCCATCTCCATAAAGTCCAGTTAAAGTAATTTTTTCTCCTTCTATTTCACAGTAAGCTCCCATTGGTATATGGCAACTTCCATTAACTCCAATTAAGAATCCTCTTTCTGCGTCAATTTGAATTTTTGTAATATCATCTTTTATAGAATCTATTATTTTTTCAGTTTCTTTGTCATCTTCTCTAATTTCAAGAGCTAATATTCCTTGTGCAGGAGCAGGTAACATAATATCTGTCGGTATATAATAATCTATTTTTTCTTCTAATCCAGCTCTTCTCAGTCCTGATGCTGCTAATACTACACCATCAAGATTTTCTGTTTCTATTTTCTTTATTCTTGTCTCGATATTACCTCTTATAGGTACAATTTCTAAATCTGGTCTATGTTTTAATAATTGATATTTTCTTCTTTTACTTCCAGTTCCTATTTTTGCACCTTGAGGTAAATCTTCTAAAGTTTTATAACCTTCTCTAAAAATAAGAGCATCTCTAGGGTCTTCTCTTCTTGGAGAATGTGCAAATTTAAGTCCTTCTGGAAGATATGATGGCATATCCTTCATACTATGAACTGCTATATCTATTTCTTTATCTAAAAGACTTTTTTCGATTTCTTTTACGAATAATCCCTTATCACCTATTTTATCTAGTGGTAAGTCTTTTATTAAGTCGCCCTTTGTTTTTATAATTTTTATCTCAAACTCTATATTTGGGTTATTCTTTTTTAATTGTTCTACAACCCAATTTGTTTGAACAAGGGCTAAATTACTACCTCTAGTTCCTACTACTAATTTCATATTTATCTCCTTAAATGTTTTAAGATTATTTTCTTTTATTGTTTCTATTAACTAATATTGTAGAAAAATATGATATTTTTTCTTGTAGATGAACATCTCTTAAATCTTTATAAACTACTTCTCTTTCTTGAGATGAGTTACTTACTAAAATAGCACTATCTATTAAATCGTATTTTTCTAATTTTTGAACGATTTCTTTAAAGTTCTTATATACTTTCATAAGAACGAAACAATCATATGTTTGTAATGCTGCATCTATTTTCTCTTCTTCCATAGTACATGGTATAACCATAAGTGGGTCTGTATCCATTACTAATGGGAAGTTTTGATTTGATGCTATATTTGAGAAAGATGATATACCCGGTATAGTTTCAACTTCTATCTCGTCCATTAATCTTTCCATAATATATACATAAGTACTGTATATCATAGGATCTCCTAAAGTTATAAATCCTACTTCTTTCCCTGCTTTTACATCATCTTTTATTTCAGCTGCTATAGCATCCCATGATGCCATTTTTTCTACACTATCATTGTTCATTGGGAAATGTCTTTGTTTTATTTCAACAGTATCTGGTACATATTCCTTTACTATTGATAATGCTAAACTATCTCCACCTTTTTTTGGTTCTGGTGTATATAATATATCTAATATTTTAAATGTATTTACTGCTTTTACTGTTACCAATGAACTATCCCCTGGTCCAGTTCCTATTCCATAAAATTTGGCCATTACATTTCCTCCAATAGTGTTTTTGTTACATAATTTTTATGCTAACTCTTTTTCTAATTCTTTTGCACAATCTAGTGCATGATTTACAAATTTATCTTGTATAGCAGGATATTCTCCTAAACCTTGTAGATGTATATTCACTTTAAATCCTTCTTTTTCTAATATAGATTTCCATGAATCTTCTTCATCACTTGCCATATCATTAGTAGCATGGTCACCCGCAACTAACATGAAAGGTAATACATCAACAGTTTTTATGTTATCTGCTTTTAATTTTTTAACTACTTGCTCTATTTCAGGATATCCTTCAACTGTTCCTATATATACATTCATATCATTATCTCTAAACATATATTCTAAAGCTGGATAAGCTGCATGACTTTCGTGTGTAGTTCCGTGTCCCATAAATACAACTGCTTCATCTGGTTTAATTATTTCTAGTTGTTTTCTTACAGCTTCAACTGTTTCTTTATAGTCTTCTATTGAAGTTAAAAGAGGTCTACCTAAAGCTATTTTTTTGAATTTAGGTTTAAAACTTTCAACTTGTTCTTTTAATTTGTTGTATTCTTCACCACATATTATGTGTAATGTTTGAACTACTACTTCTTCATATCCTGCATCTGCTAATTTTTGTAGAGCCTCTACTGGATTATCAATAAGCATGTTATCTCTCTTTTTTAATTTTCTAATTATCATATTTGAAGTAAATGCTCTATAAAAATCATATCCTTTAAGATTCTCACTTATCTTTTGTTCACATGCTTCTATTGTCTTCTTTCTAGTTTCATGATAGCTTGTACCAAAGCTTACTACTAATACTGCTTTTTTCATCTTTAATTTCTCCTTAATATTTAAATACTCCTCCAATTTAAAAATAAAAATAACCCATAAAACTATACTATTTTTTCTATATCTTCAATTCTATTTATTACTTTTGGGTAGTCAATTTGTTTTCTAGTTATGATTACCGCTGGTATATTTAAAGCTTTGCATGCATTAATTTTTTCTAAAAATCCTCCTGCAACTCCACTTTCTTTAGTAATTAATAAATCTATGTCATATTGTCTATAAGTAGCTATATTAATTTCTTCAGTAAAAGGACCCTTCATAGCGATTATGTTATCTGCATTAAGTCCTAATTCTTCACAACTTTTTAGGACATCACTTGTAGGCAATACGCGCGCAATTAGTTTTTTTCCCTTTATAAGTTCTATATATTTATCTAAATTTTTACTACCTGTTCCAATAAATATGTTATTTCCTTTTTCATTTGCAATTTCACATGCTTGTTCTATATCTTCAACAACATATATATCGTCATAATCTATTTGTTTTATAAGAGATTCTCTTTCAAATCTCACATAATCTGTATTTGATATCTTTGAACATTCAATTGCATTGCTAGATACAATTGTTGCATAAGGATGTGTTGCATCTATTATTTGAGTTATGTTCTTTTCTTTTATTAAAGATACCATATCTTCTATTGTCAATTTTCCTAAGAATACATTCTCTGTAGCTTTTTTGGCAATATCCCTCCCATATTCTGTTGTAACTGAAACCATATATGGTAAGTTCATTTCGTTTAATTTATTGCAAATACCTATACTATCGGATGTTCCGCCTAATACTAAAATCATGATATGTATCCTTTCCTTTATGCTTAATAATTTCTTTTTATAATACTAGTTATACTGTATATCCTCTTGGTGTTATCATTAAATCATCGTGGATATATGTTGATTTGTTTCCTATTATAACCATAGTAGTCATGTCAACTCTTTCAAAATCCATTGTATCGAAAGTACATATGAATTTTTCTTCATCTGCTCTTCCTACATCTTTTACTATTCCAACAGGAGTTGAACCATCTTTAAATTCACTCATTATTTTAAATGCTGTTGCTAAGTGTTCGCTTCTTCCTTTACTTCTTGGGTTATATAAACATATTACAAAATCAGCTTCTGCCGCTAATCTTAATCTTTTTTCTATAACTTCCCATGGAGTCATTAAATCACTTAAACTTATATGGCAAAAATCATGCATTATAGGTGCTCCTAATACTGCAGCTGCTCCTATACTTGCAGTAACTCCTGGTACTACTTTAACTGGTATATCTACGCCTTGTTTTGTTACTAACTCAAGTATTAGACCTGCCATTCCATATATTCCAGAATCTCCACTACTTATAACAGCTACTTTTTTACCTGTTTTAGCAATTTCGATAGCTTCTTGGCATCTATCTACTTCTTTTCTCATTCCATTTTGAACTACTTCTTTATCTTGTATAAATTCTTCAACTAATTTTATATATGTTTTGTAACCTACGATTACTTCAGCATCTTCCATTGCTGCTATTGCTTCTTGTGTCATTAAGTCTCTGCATCCAGGACCTATTCCTATAACGTATATCATTTGTTCACTCTCCCTGCCGAAAATGTTATTCCAGTGTATTTTTGTTTTTCAATAATTAAATTTCCATCACTAAGTAAATGTGCACATGGTTCAGCTACAGAATATACTCCTACATTCTTTTTGACCCATTCCGATTTTCCATATAGATGATCTATTTGTGATATTTCTTTTACGGTAAATGTTTCAAAAGGCACATTTAAATAGTTTGCTAAATCTATAATTGCTTTTTCATCTTTTTTTATTTCTATACTACCTATTTTCTTTATAGAATTTATATCTATATTGTTAATTCTTGAAAACTCATGTAGCGATTCTTTCATATGTTGGCTATCAGTATTTTTCTTACATCCAACTCCTAATACAATGTCTTTTGGAACTAATTTTATTATTTTGTCGCTTTTGAAATCTAGTTTTTGCTTATTAGTTACTACGACTATTGTCTCTATATTTTCTAAATCTTTATTATTGTTGTTATGGATATTTAACATATCTTCATATGTTAAAAGTGTAAAACCTCTTGTATCTATGTGATAGTCTCCATCTATAAATAAACCTACGGGCTTGTTGTTAACTATCATAGAATTCACCTTCAATACATTATCTCTGAAGTTTTCTATATATCCATTTATACTTTTTGCTATCATATCTAATGAAGATTTATTGTTTATATCTGTTGCAGTTGTTATAACTGGATTTGCATTTATTAAATGGCTTATATATAAAGTCATTTCATTTGCTCCTCCCATATGTCCACTCAATAAACTTATCACATTAGTCCCTTTTTCATCAGTCACTAATATTGCTGGGTCTTTAAATTTGCTTTGTATTAATGGAGCGATTGTCCTCACTACTATTCCAGTAGCCATAATAAATATAATATATCTATATTTGTTAAATATCGTAGGTATAAAGTTGCTTAATTTTTCTTTTATCCTAACTATATTTTCAATACTTTTATATTGAGTATTTATTTTAGCATTATCATCGTTACTTATGTTACAAACCTCTTGTAACTCTGTAGATTTTTCTCTTTTTACAAAATAAATATCACCTTCATGTAATTTATTTTGCATTTCTAATGCTAACTTTTTTCCATTCTCAGTAATACATATAATAGCAATTTTATTATTTTCTGTATTCATGTTTGAAGTCCTTATCATATAATTTTGAATTATTATATGTAGTACCTAGAAATTCTCCCACCATTATTAATGCTGTTTTCTTAATATCATTTTCTTTAACTTTACTTGCTATATCTTCTAAAGTTCCCTTTACTACTTTTTCATCTGGCCAAGTCGCTTTGTATATTACTGCTATTGGAGTAGTTTTTGGATATCCACCGTTTATTAATTTTTCTACTACTTTTTCTATTTCTTGAACTGATAAGAATATTACCATTGAAGTTTGGTGTTGTGCGAAAGATTCTATAGATTCTTTTGCTGGTACTGGAGTTCTTCCTTCCATTCTAGTTATAACAACACTTTGAGATACTTCTGGAACTGTATATTCAACTCCTAGTGCTGATGATGCACCTAAGAATGAACTTACACCTGGTGTGCAGTCATAATCTATATTTAATTTTGCTAAATCTTCAACTTGTTCTCTTATTGAACCATATATAGAGAAATCTCCTGTTTGTAATCTTACAACTGATTTTCCTTCTCTAATTCCTCTTTCCATAACTTCTATGATTTCTTGTAAATTCATATATGCACTATCATGTATTTCACAACTTTCTTTACAATATTCAAGAAGTGCTGGGTTTACTAATGAACCTGCGTATATTACAACATCAGCATTACTTAGTAATTTATATCCTTTTAATGTTATTAATTCTTTATCCCCAGGTCCTGCCCCTACAAAATGTACTTTATTAATGTTAGTATTCATTATCTTCTTCTACTCCTTTTTCGCATGAAATTATATATATTGGATTGTGAGGTTTAAAATATTCCCCTGTTCCTAACTTTTCAAGTTTTGCAACATTTAAAACTGTAACATCAATATTTTTAAACCCTTTTTCTTTTACTAATCTCAACATTTCATAAAATGTATCTATTATTATAAAGTTTGCTACAAGTCTTCCTCCATCAACTAGTAAGTCTTTAGACCAATCTATAATTTCTTCTAATTTTTTACCAGTTCCACCAAGGAAAATTGCATCTGCTTTTATATCTTTATCTAATTCTACAGGTGCATAAGCTTTTATTATTTCTACATTATCTAAATTGAACTTTTCTTTATTTTGTTTTACTAAATCAATTGCATCATCATTACGTTCAATAGCTATAACTTTTAAATTTGGATAGCTATATCCTGCTTCAATTGATACACTTCCTGTTCCTGCACCTACATCAATAAAAGTTTTTGCATTTAATAACTCTAGTTTATTTAGAGAAATAGCTCTAACTTCTTCTTTTGTTATAGGAACTTTTCCTGTTATAAAATCTTTATTCTTCATCTAATATCACCACTACATTCATATCAAATTTATCAACTGCTAATATATCTTCTGGTTTTCCTATTGTTATCTTCTCATTTTCATAAGATAGATTTTCTCCTACAACAACAGTTTTTTTCAGATTTCTTTTTTGTATTTCTCTACTTATCTCATGTGGTCCAATTTTGCTATCAGTAACCATACATACCTTTTTATGAGAAAGTATATAATCAAAATCTGGCACTTTCCCATGACTACTTGTAATATAAACATCATTCATGTCTACAAATATTCTTGAGAATATGTATTGAAGGGAGCTTATCCCAGAAACTATATTTAGATGTTTGTGTTCTATGTTATTTGAAAGGTATTTTCCAATCCCATATATAGATGGATCTCCAGATGCTATAACAGAAATATTTTTATCTAAGTTATTTTGTATATATTCTAGAATTTCTTTTAGATTAGTAGATAAAACTATCTTTTCACCTTTAAAATCTTCTATTGATTCTAGATTTCTTCTTCCACCAATCACTACATCTGATGAGTAAATAATTTTCTCACCCAATTTAGTAATATAACCTGTGTTACCAGGACCCAAACCTATAATATTTATCATTTGAATACCTCCACTATGGACTCTGCATTATCAGATTTTGCTAGATATGATTTGTCCATTCTAAACATATACACACCTACTTCTATATCATCATCACCCAAGTGTTGTTTTACTCTATCTCTACATTTGTTACATAGGATTTCATAAACACCTGTATATTCACTTTGGTCAATTATTTCAACTGCACCTTCTGCTGTAACACATTTATCTATTTCTTGTAGAAATTCTAATGGAGCCCCCATAAGTGCTAAATTCGAAATCATTATTTCATTTCTAGCATCGGCAACCTTGCTATGAGTGTGGAATATTCCAGCTGAAACTTTTATAAATTTTCCAATATGTCCAGCTAAAAGAATTTTTTTATATCCCATTCGTTTAGCTTCCATAAGCATATAGCCTACAAAATTACTCATTCTAACTACGTATTTTATATCTAATCCAAGCTCATTTTGAATAAATTCCTCTCCATGATTTCCTGGAACTAATATAATCTTATCTAAGCCTTGAGCCCTTTTCATTTCTAGTTCTATAGATAGTGATTTTTTCCATCCTTCATCACTCATAGGTTCGACTATACCAGAAGTTCCTAAAATAGATATTCCTCCGACTATTCCAAGTCTAGGGTTAAAAGTCTTTTTCGCTATTTCAACTCCTTGAGGTGCATATATAGTAATCTTTAATGTTTTTGTTTTATCTATATATGTATTTAAATCTGTTCCTAATACTTTGCGGATTTCAGTTTTAATCATATTCATAGGAACTGGATTTATAGCTGATTTTCCAACTTCAACTTTTAGTCCTTTTTTAGTAACTGTTCCTACTCCTATTCCACCTGTAACATAAATATCTTCGCCCTCATTTTCTCTATCAATCATTTCTGCCTTTGCAAAAATATCCATAGTATGAGTTGCATCGATATCATCTCCACCATCTTTTTGTATAGAACAAATCGCATATTCTTTATTTATTTCTATATTTCCAGGCTTTAAAGTTAAATAAATGCCTTTCGGTGTATCTATGTTAACTGATTCTATTTTCTTTTGAGTAATTAACATATATGTCGCTGCCTTTGATGCTGCAGCTGCACAAGATCCAGTAGTATATCCTCTTCTGTATTTTTTGCCGTCTATATATACATACTCTTCCATATCACTACCTACATTGCATATAATATAGCATTAACTATTGCAGCAGCTACATTACTTCCACCTTTTCTGCCTTCAGCTACTATATAAGGAATTTCTGTTTGTTCTAGTGAATATTTTGATTCAGCAGCACCAACAAAACCAACTGGAACACCTACAACTGCGTCAACATTACAACCTGCATTAAACATTTCTATAACTTTGTATAAAGCTGTTGGAGCATTTCCAAGGACAAATATTTTTCTTCCTTCATCTTTCATTGCTAATTCAACTGCTGCCATAGAACGAGTTATTCCTTTTTCTTTTGCAAGTTCTTTTGTTCTTTCATCAGCAACTAAACATTTATATTCACAACCTAAGTCATTTAATTTACTTTTATTAATTCCGCTTAAAGCCATATTAGTATCTGTATAGATTGTGCATTTATTATTTAATGCATCTATTATCTTTTGTACAGCAGTTTCTGATATTTTTAATATATCTAAGTATTCAAAATCTGCACTAGTATGAATGCAACGTTTGATTATTTTTTCTTCTATTTCATTTTTAAATTTATATCCTGGTCTTATATCATCGATTATCCCTTGAATTATTTCAAAACTTCTTACTTCTATCATTTTTGGGTCTTTAATATATTCCATTCTTCTTCCTCCCTGGATTGTCCATCAATAATGTCTGATGTATATATTTTTTTATAGTGTCGAGATATTTCACTATCTCTCAAATATTGTATTATTCTTTTATCATCCATTTCTTTATGCATTAGAACTCCAATAACAGTTCCGCTATGGGCAATATTTACCCCATAACACCCAAATCTATCGGAAATTTCTATAATCTCTTTTAAAAATGGTTTTTTGTGTATGTTTTCATTTGCCAAACCACTATATGTGCATGCTCTTCCAATTAAATCAAGATCGTTTTTTAATAGACCTTCATCTAATAAATCAAAAGATGTTTTTATTATTTCTTTATTTTGCATCTTATAAGATTTGTAATCTGGCATAGTTCTAATTAGTTTTGTATTTAAAATATCATCAGGCTCTAATATAACTACCTTTGTATCATTTATTCCACCTAGATATTTTTTTACATCTGCTGTAAGTGGATTAAATATACTATGTTGATTGAGTAGTAGAGAATCAGTCGCTTCTATTTTTACGGCTAATTTGGAGATTTCCTCTCCGGTTAAGGTTTTATTCAACATAGATAATGTAGCTTTTATTGTAGCTCCAATATCAGCGGTAGAACTAGCCATTCCCTTTCCAATAGGTATCTGACTTTTTATATTGAGTGATATATTTTTTGTATCTTCTATAGGTATATTAAATTTTTCAAAGACAAGCTCCATAGCTCGCCTTGATTTACTAGGGCCTTTGTTGATTATGTCTTTGCTTTCTTCTAAAGTTGCCACTGAAAATAAATTAATTGCATATGATGATAAATATTCTTCATTGTCTAAAATACCTTGTACAAATTCTCCACAAGATGCTGGACATACTCCATAAAACTTCATATTATTATCCTAATATTTTGTTTAATGATTCGATTAAGATTTTATTATCTTTGTGACTTTTTATTGCCACTCTAACATAATTTTTATCTAATCCAATAAAGTTTGAGGCATCTCTTATAAGAATATTGTATTTTTCAAAAAGCTCTAATTTTAATAAATTAGCTTCGTAATCTCTTAATTTTATAAGAATGAAGTTTGTATCTGTATCATAAACTTTTAATCGAGATATTTTTCTCAATTCTTCTAACATAAACTTTCTTTCGCTTATATAATAATCTTTGCTGTTTTTTATATATTCTTTATCTTTAAATAAATAATTAGATAAATTTTCAGCAAAAGAATTTATAGTCCAAGGTTCTTTGTAGTGATATATAGTTTCTATTATTTCTTCATTGCTAGTTACGCCACATCCTAATCTAAGTCCTGGCATCCCAAAGAATTTAGTTACTGCTTTTAATATAAATAGATTTGGTGTTTCTTTTACCCTATTTACTAAGCTATATTGTTCTTCATTTTCTACAAATTCCATAAAAGTTTCATCTACAATTAAAAGTTTATTATTTTCAATCATCAAATCTAATAATCTATTTAAATCTTTAACTTTTCCATTTGGATTATTAGGATTACAAACAAACAAACTATCAAATTTTTCTATATTTTGTTGTATTTCATCTAAATCAATGCTAAAGTTATCTTCCTCTTTTAAATGAAAGTTTATTACTTCTAAATCATTTAATTTAGCCCCTCTACCATACTCTGAAAAAGTAGGGTTTAATATTGCTATTCTCTTTTTTATACTTTTCATAAGAAGATATATAATTTCTGTTGCTCCATTACCTGGAATTATATTTTTACTATCTATATTTATATAATCAGAAATATTTTCTCTTAAATTTGTATAGTTTATATCTGGATAGCTTCTACTTTTTTCTAACCCTTCCAAAACATATTTTCCTAGATTGGAAATTATATGTGGATTTACATTTGAACTAAAATCAATTATATTTTCTTCGTTTTTTCCAAACTGTTTAGCCATATTATTGACATTAGCCCCATGGCCTAAATCCTTCATATGTATCCTCCTTATAATCATTAATTACATGAAAATACAATATATTATCACGTAAAATAATGTGAATACTAGCATAGAAGTTAAAGAAGTTGCGTATAAAATTTTGTTTGTTCTTGCTATATCTTGAACTTCTATTTCTCTAGTTTTATCTCCAATAGTCGGCTTATATACTGTTTCTCCAAAATAAACATTTGTACCACCTAATTGAATTCCTAATGCACCTGCAACTGCACCTTCTGAAAATGCACAGTTTGGGCTTTTATGATTTTTTCTATCTCTTATTGCTATTTTGAAACAATTTTTATAATCATTTCTCAAGAAAAAGTTTCCTATTGTAAATAATATAACTGATATTCTCGATGGAATATAATTAGCTATATCATCAATTTTTGCCGAAGCAAAACCAATATGAAGATATTTTTCATTTTTATATCCTACTGTTGAATCTAAAGTATTAATTGCTTTATAAGTCATTGCAAGTGGGGCTGCAAGTGATATTCCACCAACAGTTAATCCTGCACCAATAAAAGCATAAAATAACGGTGAAATTAAACCATCAACAGTATTTTCTGCAACTGTCTCTACTGTTGCTCTTATTATTTCTTTTTCACTTAAATTTTCAGTATCTCTACCTACTATATAAGATAGTTGAATTCTTGATTTTTCTATATTTCCTGTCTTTAATACTTCATAGATCTTTTTTGCTTCATCTTTTAAGCATTTTGTAGCTAATGTTGTATAAATCACAACTGAATTAATTATAACATAAATTACCATGTTAAAACTTACCAGTTTAATAATTATGTAAGTTATTAAAAAAGTTATTCCTACAGTTATAAACCATAGGAAAAATCCACCTATTTTTAATCCTTTATCACTTTTTGCTACTTTTCTTATAAAGTTTTCTACGACCTTTATTAATTTTCCTATATATTTAACTGGATGAGGAAATGAATAAGGGTCACCTACAATCAAGTCAGTAATATATCCTAAATATAATGATAGTATATTCATCTTATTTATTTCCTTTTTCTAAAAAGTTTGCTATACAATCTAAGTTGTTATAAAAATGAGTATGTAAATAAGTTGCTAAGGTATTTCCACTACTATACCCTCCATCCCATCTATCTACGACTACTCCATTTCTTTCTTTTGTCATTTCGTATGCACAAGGCTCCTCACTATCAAATATTGAATGATGGAACTCATGCCCTTTTATTACTTGTCCCTTTTTAGCTAAAATAGTATCTTCTTTTGCTTTCCCATTACAATATCCAAATCGTTTCAATGATGATGTCATTTTGCTCGTTCCTTTAAATATGCCGACCATATTGAACAACTCTTTATTTTGATTTTCTAGTTTTTCGCCTAAATACATAAGACCGCCACATTCTGCATATATAGGTATATTATTTTTATGAGCATCTAATATTGATTCTCTCATTGATTTATTGTCATGTAATTCTTTTGAGAATATTTCTGGGAAACCTCCTCCTATATAAATATAATCAGCTTTTGGAACTTTCTCATCATGCATCGGACTAAAATATTTTATCTCTAATCCTAGCTTCTCTAATAATTCTATATTTTCTCTATAGTAGAAATTAAATGCTTTATCAAATGCTATAGCTATAGATTTATTTTCTACTTTATGTTCTTTTATAAATTTATCTAAATCAAAATTGCTATCTATGTCTTGTGTTTCTGATATTTCTAATATTCTATCAATATCTATATATTTTTCGATTTCATCTGCTAAGTTATCAAATTTTTGCTTTAAAGAGTCCATTTCTACACTTGGGACAAGACCTAAATGTCTAGACTCTAGTGAAAATTCTTTATTTGGTGGAAAATATCCTAAAACTTCTATGCCTGTGTATTTTTCGATAGCACTTTTTAAAGTATTGTAATGACTTTCACTTTTTACATTATTAGTTATAACACCTTTTATATTTACATCAGTATCTAGCATTTTATATCCTAAAACCATAGCTGCAGAAGATGCGGCCATAGCTTTTGCATTTATGACTAATATAACTGGTGCTTTTAACATTTTTGATGTATATGAACTTGTGCAATCATTTAAATCTATTCCATATCCATCATATAATCCCATTACACCTTCTACTACTGCTATATCAGCATCTTTAGATGCTTCTTTTACTATATACTTTATTTTTTCATCTTCAAGCATATATGAATCTAAATTTCTAGAATATCTTCCTGTTATAAAAGTATGATAAGAAGGATCTATATAATCTGGTCCAACTTTAAATGGTTGTACCTGTAGTTTTCTTTTTGTAAGTGCTTGCATTATACCTAATGAAATAGTTGTCTTTCCGACACCACTATTTGTCCCTGCAATTAATATTTTCTTCATCTCTACCACCTATTGTCCTTTACTTTCTTCGTGCTCTTGCATTATTTGATATATCTTTTCTATATCAAGATGTTCTCTTAAGAAGTCTGCTAATCTGTCGTATTCTTTATCCTTAAATTCTTTAAATGATTTAACTTTACTGTCTATTTTATCTAGACCTTTCATTTCTCTTATGTTGTTTAATATAGTTCTAGTAAAATCTACATCATCAAATATTCCATGAAGGTATGTTCCGAAAACATTGCACTCTGAGTTTACACTTCCTTCTGTGTAATTAACTTTTTCATCTAATTTTTGTGTAATTGTGCATAGATTTTTTATTTCATTACCTCTATTGGTAACGCCCATATGTATTTCATATCCTTTAACTTTTTTACCTTCTAAATTATTTAAATATCCACTTAAATCTTTATCTATTATTGCCTCAACTTGAGTTGTCGTCTTTTCTAGTTCAAAAGTTGTTTCAGTATCTAGAAGACCTATCCCTTCAACTTCCTCTAGATCACTTTCGACATGATATGGGTCTCTTAATTTTTTACCTAGCATTTGATATCCACCACAAATACCTATAACTAATTTTCCTCTTCTATGTAATTCCTTTATTTGTTCTTCAAGACCATTATTTCTTAAAAACATTAAATCATCTATTGTACTTTTAGTACCTGGAATAATTACTATATCAGGATTTCCTAGAGATTCTCCATAATCTACATATCTAATACTTACATCTTCTTGA
>ENA-OQNO01001718-OQNO01001718.1-human-gut-metagenome-genome-assembly--contig:-NODE-1718-length-13969-cov-5.431802_pt1 | contig 13969 bp, 9 predicted proteins | sample MGYA00242629_ERZ504880 | MGnify/ENA primary metagenome ERZ504880 (study PRJEB26092, sample SAMD00036377) | human gut metagenome | host: Homo sapiens | study: EMG produced TPA metagenomics assembly of... | reverse complement strand
CGGGCATGAAGTACAGGATGGAGAAGTCGTTCGCCGGGTCGCGCGTCCACATGGAGTACATGGAGATGACCATGTCCATGTGCCACAGCTTCGCTCCCACGTCCTCGACCATCTTGATGCCGTCGCCCGTGTTGTACTGCCAGCCCTCGAACTTGAACGGATAGCACTTCAAGTACTCGTTCTTCAGCTCCTCGTTGAACTCGAAGCCGCCCAGCGTGAGGATGACGCCCTTGCGAGCCTTGACCGTCTTCTCCTCGCTGCCGATCATCGTGTACGCGCCGACGATCTCCTTCGTCTCAGGGTTCTGGATGAGACGCTCGTCGTGGCAGTCGAAGAACAGCTGCACGCCCAGCTCTTCGCGCTTGGCGTCGAGCTCGTGGAAGGACAGCATGCCGAAACCGTCGACGGAGGACAGCTTGCAGGAGCCCTCGTAGGCGTTGTCGTCGAGGAAGTAGTACTCGGGAATAGCACCGGCCAGCGCAACCTCGGACACCTCGTAGGTCATGCCGTACTTGTCGGCGTACTCGGTGTTGCGGGCGCACTCGTTGACCCACGCCTCAATCATGTTGTCGGGCGTCTTGCCGTGCGTGAAGGCCTTGATGTACTTCTTGAAGCGGTCCTTCTCGTTCTCTTCGACGATGGTCCACTCGCCGTTGTTGATACGGCTGTTGCCGCCACCCTCAACGGGGGCCTTCTCCAGCACGATGACTTCCTGGCCGCACTCGTCGGCGCCGATGAGGGACGCCCACATGCCCGCGCCGCCGTACCCGATGACCAGCAGGTCGGTCTCGTAGTCCCAGCTCTTCGGCATCCAATCGCTCGAAGCCGCGCCTGCCGAGTCCGTCGCGCAGCCGGCCAGCGCAGCGGAACCCGCCACGGCGGCGGCAGCAACGCCCGCACCCTTCAGGAACGAACGACGAGAAACTCCGCCTTCCATGCCTTTGCTCATAGTGTTCCTTCCTCCATACTCGGATGAACGAACCAGTCCCCTTGCTCCCGCGATCAAACGATCCGGCAAGCGCAGCGGCGACGGCCTCTGCTTCTCTCCCAGCAGAGATGCCCCTCCTTGGAAGCATCCGTTCTTGCACCGAGAACCCTACGCTCCTGCCGCATTTCGCACATCTGATGAGCAGTCTGATTTTTCGTACGGCCTCTGACGATGGATAGGATTTTCCAGCTCAGCACCCTATCGGATGCTCGATCCTATTTGATCAACGTTAGAAATTGCGTATGATGCAGGCTATGGTTTTCACGCATACGGGAGGGAGCCGCGCGAGCCAGCGCGACCCGTGGGCACACAATGGGGAGAAGATGCACATGGCGCACCGCACCAAAGACGGAGACGAGATGCTCGCGGCCGAGCGCCTCCCGATGAGCGCGGGAGAACAGGCGGTCGCAGGGTCTGCGGAAGCGGTCGCCGCCGAACGCGATACGCTCACGCTCGACTACCTTATTACCGTCATCGGATTCGGCCTGTGCCGCGCATGGATCGTCTTCTGCCTGGGCGCGCCGCTCGTAGCCGGCGCCACGCAATCGCTCACGTGGATGTACCTGGTGTTCGGTGCGGTGAGCGCGCTCGCGGTGTCGTTCGTGGTGAACCGCAGCGGCAAGCGCGAAGGCATCGTGCGCGTTGCGCTGTTCCGCTTCACGCCCGTGGCGCTCGCGGCGAGCGGCGTCATCATCCCCGCGGCGCTGTGGATGAACAACGAGCTGCTGCTGGCCGTGGGCTTCGTGGTGGGCGGCATGGGCGCGGGGCCGCTGCAGGTGCTGTGGGGCGACCGCTTCGCCCGCCATCCCACCATCTTCGCGGCGTTCGCCTCGCCGGCCGCCGCCATCGTCACCGCGCTCGTGGCCGGCATGTCGAGCGACCACACGAGCTTCATCGGCTTCGCGGTGATCCCCCTGCTGTCGTTCGGGCTGCTGCTGTTCGAGGCGAACCGCACGGGCCTGTCGTGGAGCGAGCTGTCGCGCAAGCGGAAGGAAGCTGCGGAAAGCGCGTCGGCCGCGTCGGCGAGCGCGGATGATGCGGGACGCGCAGCCGAAGAGGACAAGCCCGGCGTGAACTTCGGCGTGGGCAAGCTCATGTTCTCCATCATGACGTTCTCGCTGCTGTGCCGCCTGTTCGACGCCATCCCGTCGCAGGCCGACCCCTTCGCCTTCATCGGCGGCAGCGCCATCTTCGCGCTCATCGCGGTAGGCGTGGTGTTCCTGCTCATTGCGGCGAAGCTGCGCGACCGCTTCAACGTGGCCCTCACGTACCGGCTGTCGCTGCCCATCATGGTGGCGGGATTCGTGGCCATCGCGCTGTTCTTCGACACGCATGCCGCCGTGTCCATCCTGCTCATCAACGTGGGCTACGAGTTCTTCGACATCCTCACCTGGGTGCTGTTCGTGGACGTGTCGCGCCGCCGCAGCGAGAACGCGCTGCACATCTTCGGCCTGGGCGTGGCGTTCATGTTCGCCGGCATGGCGCTGGGCACCATCGGCGGCAGGGTGATCGACACGATGATTGCGAACGGCGACGTGCAGATCACCGTCGTGGCCATGATGGCAACGCTGTGCCTTGTGGTGGTGGCGTTCATGGTGCTGCCCGAGGGCGTGGTGTCGCAGCTGTCGCAGACGATGCGCACGAGCCGCAAGGAGAAGGAGGGCGACGGTCCCGCCGCCGAGATGCCGGCCGCCGCCGACCCGGGAGCCGGGCGCCTCGAGCTGCACTGCGCCTGCGTGGCGAAGGATTACGGGCTGACGCCCCGCGAGAGCGAGGTCATCGTGCTGCTGGCCTACGGCCGCACGCTGTCCATCATCGCCCGCGATTTGCAGATAGCGAAGGGCACGGCGCGCACGCACATCGAGAACATCTACCGGAAGCTGGACGTGCACAAGCAGCAAGAATTAATAGACCTGGTGGAAACGTACGAGTGAGAGAGAGAGGGGGGGGGGCGATGGGACCGCCCGCTCCCCCTTGCGCCGGCGGCGGGCTGCCCCCCTCCCCCTGCGCCGGCGTTTAACCTGCGGGAGCCGTTGATCGGCGCGGCCGGCGCGGGGCGGCATCCCGCAGGTTGACCCCGCGCCATGCGGGGGGGGCTACTCCTCCCCCTCCTCTTCCTCTCGCTTCGCTCTTTCTCGCTCGAGCTCTTCCAGCACTTCCTTGGGGGACTTCGGGCGCGGGGGTTCGTGGGAGATCGCTTCGGCGAGCGCTTCTTCGTCGGCGCCCTCGATCGTGATGCTCTTCACGGCGTCGCCGATCGACAGCTTCTCCACGGTGTCGAGGCCCTCGATGGTTTGGCCGAACACGGTGAACTTGTCGTCGAACTCGGGCTGCTCGGACAACGAGAAGTAGAACTGGCAGCTGCCGGAGTTCGGCTCGGACTTGTGCGCGAAGCACAGGCTGCCCAGCACGTGCTTGTTGTGCGGGTTGGCTTCCCATTCGTCCACGATGGTGTAGCGCGCATCGCCCGTGCCGGGATGGATGCCGCGGATGATGCCGCGCGCCGCCGCGTCCACCTGCGCGGGCCCCAGCGTGCGCGTGGTCGGGCAGCCGCCCAGCACCACCGAGCCCGGCTTATGCGCGTGGAACTTGAGGTTATCGTAGAAGCCGCGCGCCGCGAGTTCGATGAAGTTGCCCACCGTCACGGGCGCATCCTTCCCCGCCAAGCGCACGCGGATGGTGCCGCGCGTCGTGTCGATGACGGCAACCTCGTCACCGTTGGGAACGTAGTGCGGGGTGTATACGGGCAAGACGATTCGTCCCATGGGGTTCCTCCTTGTATCTCGAACCAAGCGTTTCCCCCATGATACTCAGCGCCCGCGCCGCTGCATCGGATGAAGCATCGTATTTTGCCGCAGACGCTACGACCCGGCACGTTACCCGTAGGCTTCCACGAGGTCGATGAGCTCCTGCTGCTTGTGCACGCCCAGTTTCGCGTACACGTTCTCGATGTGCGTCTGCGCCGTTCCCTTCGCTATCTGCAGGTCGCGCATCACGATGGACAACGTGCGCCCGCGCGCCAGCAGCACGAGCACCTCACCCTCCCGCGGCGTGAGGTGCCGGTCGGCGGCGACGGCGGCGCAGCGCTCCTCGAGCGAGGGAGCAGGCGGCGCGCCCGCGTCTGCGAGGCCGTCCCCGTCCGGCGTGCCCTCGGCCTTCTGCGCGTCGCGCGTCCGGCTGCGCTTCCCCACCACCTGCGCAATGGTGCCTTCGGGGATCACGAGGAACGCGGTGACCACCAGCACGGTCACGCACAGGATGCCCACGGTTGACATGAGCACCGAGCCGTCGAGCAGGCACGCATGCAGTTGCGCGCCCACCAGATACCCCAGCCCCATGCCGCACAGCGTGGCGGCCACGCCGTAGCCGAACACGCGGTAATGGCCGCACGGGTCCTCGCGACGGCGCGCGAGATCGACGAACAGTATCCACGTGACGATGTCGAACAGCTCGTAGCCGATGCCGATGAGCAGCACCGACAGCGCCCAGTGATCGTAGAAGAACAGCGAGACGATGGCCATGCCCAACGCCATGAGGGGCAGCGACAGGCGGTACGCGAACACGGGCTCGAACTTCTCGCCGCAGACGAAGGCGAACACGAGAAACAGCGTGCCCACCACCACGAGCGCGAACACCGAGCTGCCGCCGAACACGACGAAGGGGTCGATCACGCCTTCGCCCGGAAGCGAATCGAACACGCGGCAGAGGAAGCTGAACACGCCGATGCTCACCATGAGCTGCACGACGGACTTGCGCGAAAGCGGGGCGCGGGCTTCGCTGTCCGCCGCAACCGGCTCGCCGTCGTCGCGCGACGTCTCCACAAGCAGCAGCACGAACGACATGAGCGGGAACACGAAGAAGGCGAGGAAGCCCTGCTCGCCCACCACCAGGGCGATGAGCAGCGCGATGACCACGGCCGTGGCGGGATAGCAGGCCAGCGCGAACGGCACGGGGCGGCGTGCGTACTGATCGCCCCACAGCACCTGCAGGAAGCTCGACGCGGCGCCGCCCACCACCACGAGCACCATGAGCGCAGGCCCGTTGCCGCACGTCAGCGCGATGGGCATCGCGACGGCGCACAGCACGGTGAGCACGCCCGTGATCGCACGCAGCTTCGTCCCGAAGCGTTCCTGCGAGGCAACCCGACGCGACGCCGCGGCCACGCCGGCCGCGGCAAGCGAACCCGCCAGCAAGAACGTCCAGTTCGACGTCTCCACCAAGCTGACGACGGCCACCGCCGACAGGCACAGCACGATCCACGCGCGGCAAAACGCCAGCCCGAGCAAGACGATGTAGAAATCGAGCGAGCGCCAATCGGGACAGAATTCCGTGAACCGATCTTGCATCCGTGCGCCCATACGCCTCTCCCCTTCCGCGAACCGCGCCTTCCCCACGCGATTCCGCCATCATCCCACCGCGCAGTATAGCAAGCGCGCGGTTTCCGCATATCGGATGGAGCACCCTAATGCGCCGCCACCCAGGCGAAACGAGGTTCCCGCCGCGCCCGTTCGATAAATGGGGGTCTGCGCTCGATGGCATGCGAGCGCCCACGCCATACGGTGGCGGCAGCGCGTTCGACACGCGAAGCGCATGGTGCACAGAGCAGTACGTAAGCAGTACGCACACAGGAGAAGGAGGAACCATGGACCATCAGCTACAAGGGGGGCTGTCCCGTCGTTCGTTTTTGAAGGGCGCCGGCGTTGCGGCCGCCGCCGTGGCGGGTTCGGCCGCGCTGGCCGGCTGCGCCTCGGGCGCGGAGGCGGCAGCGGACGATTGGATGCCGAAGAACTGGGACTACGAATGCGACATCCTCGTGGTCGGGTACGGCGGCGCGGGCATGTGGGCATCGCTCATCGGCGCCGACGAGTGCGGCCAGAGCGTGCTCGTGCTGGAGAAAGCGCCGGTGCGCGGCGGCGGCAACAGCTCCATCAACAACGGCGAGTTCGCCATCATCAACGATGCCGAGGGCATGAGGCAGTATTGGCACGAGATGACGCAGGACGTGGACACGCCGTCCGAGGTTATCGACGCGTGGATCGAGGAAGGCCTGCGCAACTGCGAGTACGCCGACAAGTACGACCTGGAGTACGACATCAACGAGAAGGCCATCGCCGGCACCATCCCCGAGTACTCGTTCCTGCCGGGCGGCGCGGGCTGCCAGTCCATCGCCGACCCTCCGGGATTCGGCATGGCGTCGTTCGAGATCCTCGATCAGAAGCGCAAGGACCTCGGCGTGGAGGTGCTGTTCGACTGCCACGACGAGCACCTCATCCAAAACCCCACCACTAAGGAAATCGTGGGCTGCACGGTGACCATCGGCTCCGAGGAGAAAACCGTGAAGGCACGCAAGGGCACCATCCTGTGCACCGGCGGCTTCGAGTTCAACGAGGATATGAAGCGCAAGTACCTCAAGTGCTACCCCTTCAAGTTCGAGGGCTGGCAGTACAACACGGGCGACGGCATCCGCATGACCGAGGAAGTGGGCGGCAAGCTGTGGCACATGGGCCTGGCCGGTGCCATGTACGGCATGTGGACGCGCGATCCCGAAAACGACTTCCTCGTGCTCATGATGCCCTCCGATCAGACGTTCATCTACACCGACCGCCTGGGCAAGCGCTGGGTGGACGAGACGCGCATCGGCTCGCCGCACAACGGCTGGCACGCGTTCACCCACTTCAGCGACGAAATCTGTGACTACGACCACTGCCCCAGCTGGTGCGTGTTCGACCAGACGCTGTTCGAGTCGGGCCCCCTGTCCACCCGTCAGGGCGATTGGTTCGAGTGCGGCAACTTCACCACCATGCTGCCCGACGAGCTGCGCGACTGGGAAGGCTGGTCGGACGACAACCAGGCCGAGGTGGACAAGGGATGGATCATCAAGGCCGATACGCTTGACGAGCTGGCCAAGAAGATGAAGGATATCGACAAGTGGATGGACGCCGACACGCTCAAGGCCACGGTGGACACGTGGAACAAGGTGTGCGAAGACGGCAACGATCCCGAGTTCCACCGTTCCGCGGAAACGCTGAACCCGCTGAACAACCCGCCGTTCTACGCCTACACCGTGTACCCCGGCTCGTGCTCCACGCTGGGCGGTGCCATGAAGAACGAGCACGGTCAGGTGCTGGACGTGTTCGCCGAGCAGCCCATCCCGCGCCTGTACGGCGCCGGCAGCTTCGGCAACATCCACTCGCACACCTACGGCATCACGGGCGGCAACGTGGCCGAGAACATGATTTGGGGTCGTATCTCGGCGCGCCATGCCGCCGCGCTCGACGCCTGGGACGAGAAGAAGTAGGACGCTCATGAATGCTTGTACTCACCTGAACCGACGGGCCGCGGTGCTCGGCGCGGCGGGCGTGCTTGCGGTGGTGCTGGCCTTGGCGGCGGCGTTGTGGCTGCTCACAGGGTGCGCGCCGAAGGCGGAATCGCAGGACGGCGGCTCCGCGCCCGAGAGCTCCGCGAGCAGCGGGGCGGATGCGGGCGGCGCGGGGGCCATGGACGGCCAGCCGGTGAACTGGACGATGGAGTCCGATTGCTCGCTGTGCCACACGTCCGAGGCGGCCTCGGCCGCCGACGCCGCCTGCCCGCAGGGCACGGCGCACGAGGCGGAAGGCGTCACCTGCACGCAGTGCCACACCGAGGAGAGCGTGCTGGCAACCGAGCATGCCGACGTGAAGTTCGGCGACAAGGTGGCCACGAAGGCCACCGTGACCACGGTCGACCCGGCCACGTGCGCGTCATGCCACGGCACGATGGAGGAGATGGCCGCGAAAACCGTCGACTCCACGGCGCTCACCGACGACAAGGGCACCACGGTGAACCCGCACGAGCGGCCCGCCGGCGAGAAGCACGACGAAAGCCCCGCAACCTGCACCGACTGCCACAACAACCACTCGAAGGACCTGCCCAAGGACGCGATGCGCTACTGCGCCCAATGCCACCACCGGGGCACGTTCGAGTGCGGCACCTGCCACGAGCTGCGCGAGCGCAGCGCGAGCTAGCACGGCCCAACCGCACGATCGCACAACCATACCGCGGGGGCGAGCCTTCCTTCCCTCCCTTCGCCCCCCGCAACGCGAGCCCGGCATCCTCCCCGCCGGGCTCGTTTCGCGCGCTGCGCACGGGCGGGCGAAAAGGGGTATCATTACACGACGATCAGCAGGAATCGAGAGAGGAAACCCCATGTCATCGTCCGTTCGCGCCGTGTTCTTCAGCCCCACCCGCACCACGAAAACCATCACGGAGACGGTGGCGAACGCGCTCTCGGCCCCGCTCGAAGCCGCGCGCGCAACCGTCGACCTCACGCTGCCGGGTCAGCGGCCGGCCGACGTCGTCTGCGAGGCCGACGACGTGCTCGTGTTCGGATTCCCCGTGTACGCCGGGCGCGTGCCCGTGCTGCTGCGCGAGCAGTTCGCGCATCTGAGCGGCCAGGATACGCCGGCCGTGGCGGTGGGGCTGTACGGCAACCGCGACTTTGACGACGCGTTGCTCGAAGCGGCCGACCTGCTGGCAGAGCGCGGGTTCACCGTGATCGCGGCGGGCGCGTTCATCGGCGAGCACTCGCTCACGGCGCGCGTGGGCACCAACCGCCCCGACGACGCCGATATCGCGACGGCCCGGGAGTTCGGTCGCGAGCTGGGCGCGCGCCTGGCAGCCGGCGAAGCGCTTGCCGCGCCTGCCATCAAGGGCAACCGTCCCTACAAGGAACTCAAGCCCGGCCCCGATGTGCGCCCGCTCACCACGGACGACTGCACCAGCTGCGGCATCTGCGTCGAGCGCTGCCCCCTCGGCATCATCCACGAGGACGACCCCTTCCTGGTCGACGCCGGCTGCCTCCACTGCTGCGCCTGCGTGAAGGGCTGTCCCGAGAACGCAAAGCATTTCTCCAGCGAGTCCACCGACATGGTGATAACCATGCTAGAAACCAAATGCCAGGAGCGAAAAGAAGCAGAACTGTACTGGTAACGCTTTTTTCATGCGCCTGCCCCCCTACATGCGCCTGGAGTGCGACGCACCTGATGGAAAACGCGCCCCAGGCGCAACCAGCGATCCCGCCGGTTGCGCCTGGTAAGGCCCCCAACACGCCCGTCCACTTCCAGGCGCATAAGCGCAAAGCAATCCTAATCCAGCAGCGCTTCTCCCAGCACCGAGTCGAACCGCACTGACGTGCCGTCGGCGTACGCCACGTTCCACACGCGGTAGTCGAGGTGCTCGGGCACGCCGCCGGCTTCGAGGGCGCAGCCCTCGCCCGACACGTCCGCATCGGCTGCGGCATCCGCGCCAGTTTGAACCTTCGACACGCTCACGGCGAAATCGCCCGCATCCGCATCGGCTGCGGCATCCTCGGCAGCGATGTCGGTGGGGTCGATGCCGTTGCGCAGCGCGGCCTCGGCCTCGGACAACGCGTCGTCGAGCTCCTTGCGCGTCGGCTGGTCGCGGTTCGACGTCGCACCCTGCAGCTCGTCGGTCCAGCCTTCGCCCGTCGCAACGTCGACCTCTTCGGAATAGTGATCCACCTCGCGCAGCACCGGACGGTGCGCGGCCTCGTACTGTGCCGCCTCAAGCCGCTCGTTTTCGTGCGCGGCCTCGCGCTGCGCCTCGATGCTCACGCAGGCCGGGATGCGGATGGCCGCGATGGCATCGGCTCCGAATGCGCCGCCCACCAGCAGCTGCCGCGCGCGGGCGACGAAGCCGGCCGCCTCGGCAGGAATGGACGAGTCCTTCATGCGGATGGCGATGACCGGCCCCGTGCCGAACTTCACCTCGGCCCACGTGAACGGCACCGGGCGCTCGCCGTTGTTCTGACGCGCGTCGTTCTCGCGCGCCACGAGCGCCGACGTCTCGGCGAACTCCTCGTCGAGCCACGTGGTGAGCGCGTCGCGCCACAGCGGATCTTCGTCGGCCTCGGCCGTCACCGCGTCGTCGCCCAGGTCGAAGCGCAGCACGTTCGCGCGCTGCGACCCCTTCGCCGCACGTTTCACTTCGGTGGGCGCCACCGCGGTGAAGCGGCGCGCCATCTCGACGCTGTCGCCGCCTTGATAGCTCTCCTCGTCAAGGACGATGTTCAACTGCACGGGAGGATGAATCGATGCAGGCATGGTGATTCCTTTCGCTGCGAGCCGAGCGCGCGCGTCCGAAAACGACCACGGCGCCGCGGCGGAATGTTCCGTATCGCAGCATTGTCTTCCATCGCCCCCACCCCCCACCTGAGCCCCCACCCCCGTTGCACAACCGTTGCAGCCCGGAAGCACTGCTGCAAAACAAATCGCTGACGTGGCATTATACAAAAATCCCCCTCTGCGGGTGACGAACGGAGACCCTGCCGTACCTAGGATGCGAACCGTTCGCCGGCACCTCGACGAACGTATTGAACATCACGAACAAGGAGGGTATTCATGGGAGATCTATCGCGCCGCAGCTTCCTGACCGGAGCAGCCGCACTCGCCGGCATGGCCGCAACCGCAGGGCTTGCCGGATGCGCGCCGCAGCAGGCGAGCGGCGAGGCGGCCGCGGCCGACGGCGCAGCAGCCTCGTCGAGCGTCGAACCCGCCATCGGGGAGACACCCGCATGGCTCGGTCAAGCGCCTGACATCGCCGCGAGCGACATCGTGAACACGATGGACACCGAGCTGCTCATCGTCGGCGCCGGCAATGCGGGCATGGCCGCGGCCGCCTATGCAACCGATCTCGGCATCGACTTCATCGTGGCTGAAAAAGCCGGCGCGGTGGGCGCCACCCGCAACTGGTACGGCGCGGTGAACGTTCCCGAGTGCACCGAGGCGGGCAAGGAAGTTGACACCGTCAAGCTGAACAACGTGCTGCGTCAGGCCTTCGGCGGGAAGAACGATATGCGCGTCGTGAAGACGTGGCTCGACGAATCGGCCGACATGCACGCCTGGGTCAAGCAGATTATGTCCAACTACGGCTACGACGTGAATTTCGACGCTGATCAGGGGCTCGGCCATGGCGGCGTCGGCGTGGACATGTACGTGCCGCCCATTCAGGTGAACTATACGGCACGCGAGGACTGCCCCGAAGAATACGCCAAACTCAAGCGCAACGAGCTGTTCGAGGACTACATCGGCAAGCAGGGGCACGAGGTGACCTACGGCTTCGACCTGGCCAAACTGCTCACCGACGACAGCGGAGCGGTGACGGGCGCCATCTTCGACACAAAAAGCGGCTTCGTGCAGGTGAACGCCAAGAACACCATCATGACCACGGGAGGGTACGCGGCGAACGCCGTCATGCTGGACGCGCTGAACCCCATCCTGTCAAAATGCCTCACCGCCTCCGACTGGACGCCGGGCAATACCGGCATGGGCATCAAGGCAGCCATGTGGGCCGGCGCGATGAAAGACCCGCAATCAGCCGCGTTCGTATTCGACCGCGGAGCCGTCGAGCCGGGCACCAAAGCGGGGTGGACGAAGGAGAGCCTCGAGAGCGGCCAGCCCATGCTGCCGTCGACGGGCCAGTTCAACCCCGGCTCGCAGCCCTTCCTGAAAATGAACCTGCATGGCGAGCGCTTCTTCAACGAATCCGCCAACTACGATTGGGCGCCCCATGCGGCCGCCTCGCAGCCGGGCGGCGTGTACCTGGAAGTCTGGGACGGAAACTTCGCCGAGGATATCGAGCGCTTCCATAGCTTAGGATGCGCCAGTTTGACGCGCGTCATGGTGAACACCGTGGGCATGGGAACCGATGCCTACCTGCAAGAATGGATCGAAAAGGGCATCGTTGTCAAAGCGGATACGCTTGAAGAACTCGCGGACGGACTGAAGTTGGAAGGCGACCACAAGAAGCAGTTCCTTGCAACCATCGACCGCTACAACGAGCTGTTCGACGCGCAGGAAGATGCGGATTTCGGCAAAGAACCCTACCTGCTGTCACAGATGCGCACCGCTCCGTTTTACGGTGTGACCTTGGGTGGCACGCTGCTCGACACGAGCGACGGCCTGCGTATCAACGCCGACATGCAGGTGCTCAACACCGACGCCGAGGTGATTCCCGGCCTGTACGCGGCGGGCGACTGCGGCGGATCGGTGTTCGCCGACGGCTACTACAATCTCACCCACGGCATGGCCTGCGGGCGCGCACTCACGTTCGCCCGCCACGCGGTGAACCACATCGCGGGCAAGAAAGCGTAACGCGCACGCCCCTCCCTTCCTCGTTCCCCCTCCAGCTAGGGCCGCCCTTCAGGGCGGCCCCGCCGCGCGTTCGCGCCTCAGGCTTGCGCGGCGGGCTCGAGGTCTTCCACCAGGTCGATCAGTTCTTGCTGCGAATGCACGTCCAACTTCATGTAAATGTGCTTCACGTGCGTCTTCACCGTGTTGTACGACACGACGTAGTGTTCTTCGATGAACTTTCCGTTGCGCCCGCGAGCCAGCATGACCAGGATTTCCGCCTCGCGTTTCGTCAGACCCCGCGCCGCCGCTAGCCGTGCGCAACGGTCTTCGAGGCCCTCTCCCTCGCGAGCTTCCGCGCGAGGTTCGGCCACCACGAGAGGCTTGACGGGTTGAATGCCGTAGATAATACGCTCGAAACTGGCGTGACGGAGCCATACGAAACAGAACACGATGAACAGGAACAGCAGCACTGCGAGAAACGCGAGGGTGGCCGCCTCGCTCGATGCCGCGATGCCGTTCGCCCCATGCCCCGCACTCGCGCCCAGCATCATGCCCGACGAGGTGAATGCTTGGCTGCATGCCACCACATACACCGCATCGATCTTGTTGCGCGACGCCATCGACACGATGACCAGCATCCGCAGCAGCGTGAAGCATTCGCTCGCCGACGCGAGCAACACGTTGCTCGCCGACCCCAACGCGTACGAAAGCGACACCATCGCCGTCAAAACGCCAGCGATGACCAGCAGCGATGCAAGTTGGAACAAGGTGTCTTCCTGGCCCCGGTCGCGTCTGCTCGCATAGATCCATGCGCCGGCGAGCAACGGCACAAGGCCGGCGACGAAGGTGTCCACAGGAACGCCCGACACGCTGTTGAGCGCGAGCGAGAATCCCGAGACGAGCTCGAATGCGAACAAGCTGCAGAACGCCGCGTTGAAGGGACTCACGAACGAACGCGGCTGACTCAATGCCAGATCGCGCGCACTTCCGGCTTCCGCAGCTTGCCGCACCATGCTGCGAGCCAGGGGATAGCCCAACGCAAGCACGGCGCACGTGCAGACGACCCACACCGCCACCCGCGCCTCAACGGGAGCGAACGACAGCGCCCAGTCCGCCAGCGAGGCAACGGCGTACGCCGAGCACACGCACAACGCGACACTGCGCGGTCCGCCCAGCTCGCACAGCGACAGGGCGAACACCGCGCTGATCCACATGCCGCTGAAAATGCAGAGCGCGTACGCCACCTGCGGCCAAAACGGCAGGAACCACGCATCGGAGCACAGAAACATCGCCGCACCCGCAAAGGCCGCAAGACCCGCCGCACACGAGATGGCCCCGTTGCTGAGCATCGAGGGCCTATATCGGGCAAGCAGCGCGATGATCACGAGCGGGATGATTTCGGCGCAGGTGTAGAGGATGTCGCGAGCAAGGGGGTTCGTCGCCGAGAACACCGAAATGATGTCGTTGTTGAGAATCCACACCCGCACCGCCGAGCAGATGCCCATGGCGAAGCAGCAGAGCCACAAACCGCGCTTCGGGCCGAACAGAACCGCGCGAGCGCATGGTCCCGCCCCGTTTGCGCCACTCTCCCCCGATACCCGTACCAGTGCCATGCAGTGCCCCTCCGCACGCGAAATTCCCATCGGGGCATAGTATACCGCCGCCCCGGGAGGGTGGGGCGGCGGACTCGGGAGGGGGTGCGGGCGTCGCGTCGAGGTGACGCCCGCGAGGGGGATGCTTAGATGTCGAGGCTCGGGATGGTGCATTAGGAGTCGCCGCCGGCGGCGTTGATGCCGGCGATGCGGCCGAACGTCCCGCAGCGCACAGGGCCGCTGCCAGGCAAGCACGTGGG